>Ga0172375_10010225_pt1 | contig 12209 bp, 10 predicted proteins | sample LakKiv1m_FD_114537 | JGI IMG/M metagenome (GOLD analysis project Ga0172375, IMG submission 114537) | Freshwater microbial communities from Kabuno Bay, South-Kivu, Congo - kab_092012_11.1m | ecosystem: Environmental > Aquatic > Freshwater > Lake | place: Democratic Republic of the Congo... | reverse complement strand
GCCAGCGCCACCAGGGCGAAGCCGATCCGCGGCAGGCAGAGGATATGGGAGATCCTTGTGATGGCTGAGACTCCGGGCGGAAGGGCGGCGACAACGGCTCCGCCTCCTGTGGTGTTGTGCGCGCTATTCTACCACGCGCCCGCTCTGCGATCCCGGCGGATCAGCGCCTCACACGCGTGCGCCCGTCATCCCCCAAACGGCCGGAGGCACGGCACGTGCACGATCAACACAGTTATGTTGTCGGAGCCGCCGCGGGCGCAAGCAAGCTCGACGAGTTGGCGACAGGCTTCCCCCGGCGCTTGGCCGTGGACGGTCTCGGCGATCTCCGTGTCGGTCACGTGCCCCGTGAGGCCGTCGCTGCAGAGAACCCACGTATCGTCCGCCTGCGTTGAGACGCAGAACACGTCCACCTCGATCTCGGGCTGAGTTCCGATGCAGCGCGTAATGATGTTGCGGTACGGCGAGCGCTCCGCCTCCTCCAGCGTCAGCGCGCCCAACCGGACCTGTTCGGCAACCCACGAGTGGTCTTCCGTGATCTGATCCGCCCGAGCGTCGGGCGCATCGCTCTGGGCATCAGCGGGTCGCCTGACGAGATAGGCACGGCTGTCGCCGATGTGGACGACGACGGCTCTGTCTTGCACCAGCGCCAGCGTCGTGAGCGTCGTGCCCATGCCGCTTCGCCCCGGGATGCTCGACGCAACCTGGAACACGTGCTCGTTGGCCGATCTGAAGGCCGCAACCAGGGCCTCGGCCTCGTCGGCCTCCTGCGACCCGTAGTAGCCGGCGAGGGCCCGCTTGACGGCAAGCTCAGACGCTATCTGGCCGGCCGCATGCCCTCCCATGCCGTCGGCCACCATATAGAGACTGCCGCGCTCAGCCAGGGTGGCGGGGTCGTCCGGCTCGTAGAACTCGGCCTTGTCCTCGTTGTTCTCCCGTACGCACCCCAGGTCGCTCTTGAGGCCAACCCGCGTTACAGGGACGATGCTTGGCGTCGCGCCGCTCGCCCTGCGCCACCCAAGCACGAGCTCATGTCGCGCAAAGCGAGCAGTGATCTCGTCCTGGTCCGGCCTCTCATCCAGCGGCGCTTCGGGGGCCATCTCGGTCATGCGATGTCGTCATCCATGTCGTCAGGTAGCTCACCGTCGGGCTCTTCCTCGTACTCTTGCTCGTCGTCGGCGACCTTGCTGAGCTCAACGACGTACCTTCCATTCCCGAGGGTCACCTCGTCGCCGGGCTCAAGCGACATAGGGATGTTAGGGCTAAGGCGCTGACCGTTGACGGTCGTGCCGTTGGTACTGCCCACATCCGTGATCGTGATGCTGTGCCCGACCGCATCCAGGCAAGCATGACGCCCCGACACAAACGGATCGCCCGCGATCACGCAGTCGTTGCCCGGCCTCCGCCCCACCGTGGTCGCCCCTTCGAAGACCGGGATGTCGGAAGCGCCGGCGGCCTGTGCGACGAGACGGGCTACGGCTTCCCGCTCAGCAGACTCCGCACCAGTGTCGGCCACTGACGCCGCGCCCGCGCCGGCGGGACTGGCCACAGCGGCATCGGGTCGGGGGTCAGGCATGGCGCCCACGGCTTCCAGCCTGAGACCGACATGCCCCACCTGAAGCGACGCCCCGACCTGGACGGGCGCCGCGACGTCCGGCTGCAGGCGGCTCCCGTCAACCTGGGTTCCGTTCGTGCTGGCAAGGTCGGTCACGGTAGCCGTATTCCCCGCGATGGTCAGTACGGCGTGCCGTCGGGACACCGTCGGGTCCATCAGCAACACCTCGGCGCGCTCCCGACCGATAGTGTTGTCGCCCTCGCGCAGCGGCAGCCGGCGGCCCGTCCGCTCCTCCACAAGCACAAACGGGCACTCCGGGCCTGCCTCGACGGGCTCGTCCGTGCCGGGCTGAGACGACAGCAGGAAACCACACTCGCCGCAATAGGTTTCGAGCCCGGCGTTGCTCGTGCTGCAGACCGCGCAGACGAGCGTCGCCCCCATCTGCGTCGCGTTCACGTCCGCCCGCTGCGCGGCCATCGTCTTGTCGAGTGCGTCCGCAGCGTCCAGGACGCGTGTGGTGTCTTCGATCTGCGCAGCCATGTTCGGCTACTCCTTCCTCTTGCCCTGGTCGAGGTCGTGGATGGTCCCAATGAGGGTCTTGTCCACGTTCGCGCCCTGGCGCAGCGCGTCCATGGCCTGGGTCACCTCGCGTGCCTCATCTGCCCTTCCGGCCTGCATCAGCAGCGTCTGTGCTCTCTGGAGCTCCCGCATGGCCCCCATGGCGGTGAGCTGCTGCGTGCGCATACCCATCATCGTCTTCTCCAGGTTACGGGATGCGAGATGGACCTCGAGCTCTCGCTGAACGATCGCGTCCTTGTGGGCCTCCACGAGCGCGGCATCGGAGGTGAACTCGATCACGGCATCGGCCGTCAGCGTTTCAGTCCGTCCGGACACCGCATCGTCGTACTGCACCTCCGCTCGAGCAAACCTGTAGACGCCGGGGACGTGCCGGTCGAACTCCCATTCCGACAACGACGCAACGGCGCTGCCCCGCTCGATGTCGGCGAGCGTGTACTCGACCGTGCGCGCGCCGAACTGCGGCGCAGCAGCGCCGTAGACATAGCGGCATCGGACGTCGCGCACGCCGGTCAGGCGCACTCTCACGTTCTTGGCCGTGATGGTCATCAGGGTCTCCAGTTCGCGCCTGAAGACCTCCGGGATCAGCGTCGGCTGCGTGATGTAGTAGTAGTTGCCGCCGCTGCGCCGCGCTATGCCGGCCATCAGCTCCTCGTTGTAGTCGCTGCCAAAGCCGAGCGCCGTGATGGTGATACCGGCCGCCTTCTGCTGCGCCACCTGCTGGACGATTGCCCCGAAGTCCTTGATGCCCGCCGTCGGCTCCCCATCGGTCAGGAGCAGCACGCGGTTCAGGTAGCCGGACGCGCGGACGGACGCGACCTGCATGCATCCGGCTACCATTCCGTCGTAGAGGTTGGTCGTGTTGCCGGGCTGGATGCGGGCAATGTGCTCTTTGATCAGAGCCCGGTTCACCACCCGTCTGGCGGGCATGACCACCTCGATCTGCTCCTCGAAGGTGACAATGGAGAGAACGTCGTTGGGCTCGAGGAGATCCACGACGTAGCTGCACGCGCGCTTGACGTACTCCAGCGGCTCACCCTCCATCGAGCCGGACCGGTCTATCACCAGAGACAGGTTCAGGGGCATGCGGCGACCCACGACGCCGGCGGGCGCCCGCAACATCAGCAGCAGATGCTCGCGGGAGACGCCGCTCGCGAAGCCGTAGCGGCTGCCCGTAACCGCCTGAACCTCCAGGGCCCGCGCGGGCGCCCCCATGGCCGTGCGCCCCTGCTCCGCCTGTCCGCCGGCCAGCACGGTCCGGTTGGGATCCGCAGGGGGAGCGCCCGGACCTCCCAACTGCTGGGTTCTATCCTCCATCGCCATTGCCTCTCCTACTCATATCGGTAACTGCCCGCGCCGATCTGCACTATGTCGCCAGCGGCCAGCGCCTGCGCGCTGATCCGAACCCCATTAACGAATGTACCGTTCGACGATCCCTCGTCTATCAGCACGTGAGCGCCGCCTTGTTCCTCGATGCGCGCATGTGCCCGCGAGACGGACCCGTCGTTGGCAAGCAGCATGTCTCGCCCGACCTCGCGCCCGATCCGCACGACGGGCCCCATAAGCGCGAACACCTGCCCTGAGTATGCACCGTCGAGACCCACAAGCCGCCCGGCCGGGACGGCGCCCGGCGTCAGCGGCCGCTCAGGCGCTATGCCGCCTCCGAGCGGAACGGGTGGCTGCGGGGCGGCATCTCCGCCGACCGTGCAGAGGCATCGTCCCGAAGCGTCCTTCGGCGCACCGCAGAACTGGCAGAGGTTGCCCGGGACACTGAGGTTGCCGGCGCTCTGGGAACGCGGAGAGATGTCCTTCCGCGGCGCGGCGACGCGTGACGCCGTGGCCTTCTCCCTGAATAGGAGCCGCACCTGACCGAGCTGGATCATGTCGCCGTCCTTGAGCAGCGCTTCTTGCACCGGCTTGCCGTTCACCAGCGTGCCGGGCGGCGCTCCGCCGTCGAGGATTGTGTGCCGGTTGCGCTCCATCCTGATCGCGGCATGCTGCGGCGCAAGGGCCGGATCGGCGAAGAGCGGTATGTCCGCGCGCTCGTCCCTGCCGAGGATGGTCATCGGCTTGGAGATGATGAAGTCCTTGCCCTCGTTGCGGCCCACCAGCACTCGCACCCACGCCTGCTTGAGCAGCTCCTCCACGAGGCCGACGAAGAACCCGGTGAGAGCGCCGATCGCGGTGAAGCCGACCGCCCGGCTGGGCCCGCCGATCTCGATGATCTGAGGTCCGCCGGTGCCGGCCGATGCCATGCCCTGTATCGGCGCTGCGAACAGCGTTGCGACGAGGTCGAAAGTGAAGCCGCCGATGAACCCGCCGAGGAGCCCGCCCGCAAGCCCGTGAAGCGCCCGCCTCCCGGAGAGGGTTGCTGCACCGGCCGCGAGGCCGGGAAAGGCGCCGAGGAACGCCCATCCGCACGCCCTGGCCAGTACTGCGTGGGAGAAGTCCAGCAATGCGCGGCTCTGAGCGAGCAGAAACGGGTCCTTGCCGAAGAGGGCCAGCGTGTAGACGTAGCCCCCGATGTAGACGCCGAACATGCCGCCGACTGCGCCGATCACGGCCCCCGTCACAGCGCCCCGAACGAAGGTCCGCGCTGTCGCGGTTACTACGCCCTCGACGATGCCGACACCTATGCCGAGCATCATCCCGACGAGCACTCCGAGCTTGAGCATCTCGGCGATCGGCGGCGTCAGGACCGCGTCATGGGGTACAAGGGCCTCCTGGAGAGCGAACCCCAGGAAGCCGGCAGCGGCGCCGAAGAGGGTCCCGACGACGATCCGCGATCGCATAGCGCGTTCGCCCCTACGCCTCGAACCGGAAACGCGTGCCGCCGATCTGAACCTCGTCGCCGGGCCGAAGCGGCTGCGGTCCCGTTATCCGCACGCCGTTCACATAGACGCCGTTCGATGAGCCCTCATCGGCGATGACATAGGCGCCGTCCTCTTCTCTCACCACCGCGTGCCTGCGCGACACAGTGTTGTCCTCATGCAACGAAATCGAGTTGGTTGCCTCGCGCCCGAGCGTCATGACGCCGGATAGCGGGAAGACCGCCGTCGAGTACTGGCCGGCCGTCCCGACAAGCCGTGGTTGGGCCATGCCCGGCGCCGCGGCTACCGCGGCGCCGGATCCCGGCACGGCTGAGCATGCGCACTGCCCGTCTGCGTCTCTCCGCTGTCCACAGAACTGACAGAGATCCGGGTCCGCAACGACCGGAGGCGCCGGAGCGTTCGGCGTCCACGGCGTCTGCTGAGAGCTGTCTGCGGTAGGCCCGCTCACCTCGATGCCGGCCTTCTTGAGCGTGGCGGCCATGCCGCCGGACGCGTACCATCGGTAGAGCAGGTAGATGGCGCCCGCCCCCACGGCCATGCCCAGGAGTGTACCGAGCCAGCCGGTGAAGCCGCCGCCCGCCTCGCGGGCTGCCGGTGCAGAGGAGGATGCGCCGACAGGCTCCCCGGGCTTGCGCGCTTCACCAGCCGACGGCTCGGCAGAAGGAGAGGTCGGTTCCACCGTTGGAACCCGGTTTGCCACGGCGACGCTGATCTTGAGCGGACCGGGAGCATGTCCGCTCACAACCTCAACGTCCTGCGACTGTGATAACCCGTCTCCGTACAGCACGGTTACACGAGCGCGACCCATTGGCACATCTTCGTAGGTTGCCACTCCCTGCTTGGCCGGGTCGAGCACAACGGTGCGCGGCTTCGCGTCCGCAGGCGCAAGCGATACCCGCGCCAGCGACACCGGCTTGCGGTCATACGTCACCGCGACGTCCACCTGCCGCACGTGGTCGAAGTCCGGCGCCTTGAGGTCGAGCACGCCGTTGCGCGGCGCGTGCGGGCCCGTCAGGGGCCGGATTGCGGAGTCGCCGGTCCTGGGGTCATCCACCGCTACGCGCGCCTGCTTGCCGACCTCGGCCAGGTCATAGGAGACCTGCTTGGTTCTGTCGAGGAAGCGAATCGGCAACTGGTCCGGCTGTCCGGCATCCTTGGACGGCAGGAAACGGATGAAGTGCTCGCCGTCACTTGGCACCATGATTGTCAACGTGGCCTTCCCGGGGTTGACCGTCGCCGACCTCGCCTGCGCCTGCGCACGGGAGTGCGGAGCCCCAAACAACCCGAACGCGAGGGCGAGCACTGCGCCCCATGCGCCACCGTGCTTCCTGGGTAAGGTCATGGTGTGAGCTCCTTCATTGCGTCTGGGAGGCAGGCGGCGATGTCGCCCGCTATCAAACCGTGCATACCGTGCCGCTCCCGCGCGATGTCGCCCGCCCTGCCATGCACGTACGCCGCGAGGCACGCCGCCTCGAAGGCCTGCAGACCCTGAGCGAGCAACGATGCAACGACGCCCGCGAGTACGTCACCGCTCCCGCCGGTCGCCATGCCCGGATTGCCCACGTTGAGCACAGCCGTTCGCTCGTCGCCGACCCGCTCCGCGGCGGGCTCGGAAACGACGGTTCCGGCGCCTTTGAGTATGGCCACCGCACGATAGGCGCGAGCCACCCTTCGCGCAGCCTCCAGACGGTCCGCCTGAACCTCAGCCGCACCGACGCCGAGGAGGCGGCCGCACTCGCCGGGGTGCGGCGTCAGGACGGTCGGTGCGCTGCGCCCGCGCACGGCATCGGGACGCCCCGCGAGCGCATTCAGCGCATCGGCGTCCACCACCATAGGCTTCGCACAACCTGCCATGAGCGTCAGCGCGAACTCGCGGGCAGCCTCGTTGGCGCCGAGCCCCGGACCCAGACAGACCGCGGTCGCACGATCGAGAGCCGCGCCCAGCGGGCCGATCGCCTCGGGTACGAGGAACCCGTCTCTGTCAGGCAGCAGGTACCTCATCGCCTCCGGCGGCAGCGGGGCGGGCGACGCACATCGGGGCATCGCGACTGTCACGAGGCCCGCGCCCGATCGCAGCGCTCCTGCCGCAGCCAGCGTCGGCGCGCCGGTCATGCCTTCCGAGCCACCCACCACCAGCACACTGCCGCAGGAGCCCTTGTGCGCATCCGAGGAGCGGCGGGGCATCGCCAGGCAGGCATCGGCCGATCGGTACCATCGTGCCGACGACCGGCACGGCAGCCTTGACCAATCGAGGCCGATGGGGTCCACCACAAGGCGACCCGCGCGCTCGGCCCCCGGCTGCAGCAGGAGACCGGGCTTGGGGAAGCCGAAGGTCACCGTAACGTCCGCGCACACTGCGATGCCCGGGACCAGCCCGGTGTCCGGATCCGTGCCCGAAGGCAGATCGGCGGACACTACCCGCGCACCCGCGCCGTTTATCCACTTAATCGCGTTGCAGACCTCGCCCCTCGGCTTCCCCTTTGCGCCGGTCCCAAGCAGCGCGTCAACCAGTACGGACCCGGGAGCCTCTGGCCTACGCCGTTCAAGCCCGAGATGGCGCAGTAGGCCCAGGTGCGTGGCTGCGTCGCCTGATATGCGCTTCTCATCGCCCACCACTTCGAAACTCACGTCGAAACCCGCCAATGCGAGATGCCGAGCCGCCACGAAGCCGTCGCCGCCATTGTTGCCGGTTCCGCACAGGACGTGGATCCTCCGCCTGCCCTCCGCACGACAGAGGGCAGCCGCCTCGCGCGCCACCGCCGCTCCAGCGTTCTCCATCAGGACGGCGCCCGGAATCCCAAGCACGCCCATGGCGTACTGGTCCAGTTCGCGCATCTGCCCGGCTGTGATGATCTGCATATGCCCCTATCTTATCCTACACGGTCGTTGCGCGCCAACGCCGCACGCCGCCGGCACGCCGTAACTAACCCGGGCCGCGCTGTCGAGGTTTCCGAGTCCGTCGCTCTGTTGACGCGCGAGGCGTTGCGCCGCCAAAATGCCCGCATGCTCCGGACTGCCGACTACGAGTACGATCTGCCGCCCGAGCTGATCGCTCAGACGCCCGTTCCGCGCGCCTCGTCGCGCCTTCTGATCTTGCATCGGGACTCGGGCTCGCTGGGTCTCGCTAGGTTTCCCGACCTGCTCCAATGCCTCTGCCCGGGGGACGTTCTGGTGCTCAACGACACACGCGTAGATGCACGTCGGTTTCGCGCGCGGCGGACCAATGGCGCCCCGGCCGAGGCGCTCCTTGTGCGGAAGCGCGACGAGACGGAGTGGGAGGCGCTCGTCTATCCGGCCCGCAAGTTGCCGTCCGGCGCCGAGATCCACCTCGACGCCGGCATCCTCGGCACGGTAACCGCAACCGTTGTCGGCGCCACCGATGACGGCGGCCGCGTGCTCAGTTTCCCGAACAGCCGGACCCGTGACGCCCTCGCCGATCTTGGGGCAGCGCCCGTGCCGCCGTACATCGTGGAACCGCTGGAGGACGAGGAGCGGTATCAGACCGTGTTTGCTCGTGCGGACGGCTCGGCGGCCGCGCCAACGGCCGGCCTCCACTTCACGCAGGACCTGCTGGAGTGCGCGACGAAACGAGGCGTGGAGCTTGCGTTCCTGACCCTCCACGTCGGAGTCGACACGTTCCGGCCCGTGCGAGAGGACGACCCGGAGAAGCACCGCATGCACGGCGAACGGTACGCCATCACTGAGCAGGCGGCCGATGTGATCAACCGTCGTAGGGGTCGGGTAGTCGCCGTCGGAACCACTGTCGTGCGGGCGCTTGAGAGCGCGGCGGACGAATCCGGTGTCGTTCGCGCGGAAACCGGCAACACGCGTCTGTTCATCCTGCCAGGATACCGGTTCAGGGCGGTACAGGCGTTGCTCACCAACTTTCACCTGCCGCGTTCGACGTTGCTGATGCTCGTAAGTGCGTTCGCGGGGTATGAATCTACCATGTCAGCGTATCGCAGGGCGGTCGCCGAGAGGTTCCGGTTCTACAGCTTCGGTGATGCCATGCTGATCGTGTGACCGAGCGTGCCGCCTGCGGCGTCGGGTCATGAGATTGGAAGAAGGAGCAGTCGCGTGCGATTGGACGACTGGCAGAAGTGGCTGGAGGATCAGTTCCTCGATACGAACCCTCCCACGGACAAGGGTGATCAGCAGCCGCGGTTGGAGGAGGCTCGTCCCGTGCAGGCCGCGGTCGCCGTCCTGGAGCCGCCGGCAGCTACGACACCGATGGGTGAGCGCGAAGAGACGGCTCGTCGCCCGACGGCTCCCGTCACGCGCGGCGCCGAGGCGCCGCTGCGGTCCAGTACGGTTCAGCAGACTCCAGGCGGACCGCCGGACGCGGAGCTGCCTCGCATCGAGAACTACCTCCCCTTCCTGAGAGCCAGGCTTCCACGGCCTGCCGATGCGGCCCAGGCAGCGCCTCCGGAGCCGGCGGGGACGACGGCGGCGGCTACATCAGAGGAAGCGCCCCCAGTCGAGGGCACGCCGGCCGGCGGAGGCGGCCATGCAGAGGACCTTTCGACCGCCGAAGCCGCGAGCGCCGACGCGTATGCTGTCGGGCCCGATGCCGAGACCCCGTCGGCGGCGCCCGAGCGCGAGCCGGCAGCGTCCGCGCCCGCGGCACCCCGTGCGGACGTCCCGCCTGTCGAGCAGGAGGCGCAGACGGCACAGCTCCCGAGGAAGCGCCGCGGCCGGTCAGCGCGGAATGTCACTCCTCCTGAGCTTGCGCCCCCCCTCACGGGTGACGCCTTCTGGGAACTCGCGCCGCGACACATCCGCACTCTGGTCTCCATGGGTCACGACGACGACGTGCAACGTTCCTATCGGCGGCAGTTCAAGGAGAGCCGCCTGGCACTGATCGAGCGCCTGCTGGACCCAACGCTATCGCTGGAGGACACCGCCCGGCTCCTCAACGTCTGCCCCACGACGGTGCGGAGGTACACCAACCGCGGACAGCTCAGGCATCAGCGCACCCCGGGCGACCAGCGCAGGTTCCGGCTGTCGGACGTGTTGGCGTTCATGGAAGCGCAACAGCCCGACGATCCTCGCTGAGGCACCAGCGCCTGCGCATGAGCCACCCAACCGCAGAAGCACTGGCCGTGGCCTGCCGGTGAAGCCCATGCGCGTCGGTATGTTCTCCGAGTGCTATGAGCCCGTTCGCAACGGCGTTACGACCTCGGTCCATACCCTCGTCCAGCACTTGCGGCGTCTCGGGCACCGCGTGTTCCTGGTGGCCCCTCACTACGCATCCCACCGCGACCAGTCGCCGTTCGTGCTGCGAGTGCCCTCCATCCAGACATGGCTGAACAAGGACTACCCCATCGCCTACCCGTTCTACCCTCGCCTCAAGCGCCAGTTCGGCCAACTGGCCCCCAACGTGGTCCATTCGCACAACCCCTTCTTCGTCGGGTTGCTCGCTGCCCGCCTCGCGCACCAGCACGGGCTGCCGCTCGTTTCGACCTATCACACGCTCTACAGCCACTACGGCCACTATGTCTTCTTCCTGCCTGACGCGGCTGTGCAGGGGCTGCTCAAGTGGTGGATTCCGGACTACTACAACCGCTGCGCCCACGTCATCGTGCCGTCCGAAGTGGCAAGGACCTCGCTGGCCGACTACGGCGTGACCGCCCCGATCTCGGTCATCCCGACGGCCGTTCCCCTGCCCGACCCGACGGAGATCACGGAGGACGCGCGGCGGGCCGCTCGGGCACAATGGGACATCCCGCAGGACTGCCCGCTCTTGCTCTACGTTGGCCGGATCGCGCAGGAGAAGAACATCGAGATGGTGCTCGATGCCTTCGCGTCGTGCTCCTCTCAGTATCCTGCGGCACGCCTGCTCGTGGTAGGAGGCGGCCCACACCTGGACGGCGTCAGGAAGCATGCGGCGGATACGCCGTGCGCCGACCGGGTCGTGTTCGCCGGCGCCATGGCGCACTCCGAGCTTGCGCCGGTCTACGCAAGCGCGAACCTGTTCGTGTTCGCGTCCATCACCGAGACACAGGGCCTGGTGATGGCCGAAGCCAGGGCCGCCGGTACGCCGTGCGTGGTGGCTCGAGGCGGCGGTGCCGGCGAGACCGTGCGGGACGGCGAGGACGGGCTGATCGTGGAGCCGGACCGCGACGCGCTCGCGGGCGCGATCTCCGGCCTTCTTGGAGCGCCGGAGCGGCTTGCCGCCATGCGTGAAGCGTGCCTGCGCAACGCACATCACTACACGCCCCAGGCGATGACCGAGGCCGCACTCCGGGTTTACGAGGCCGCGGTCGAGAGCCACGCCCGACGCCTGGCCAAGGAGCCTGCGTGATCTTCCTCGGACCCGCCCTCGATCTGGTCATGCACCTCGACCGCCATCTCGACGAGGTGTTCCGCAACTACGGGACCTGGACCTACCTCATCCTCTTCGTCATCGTGTTCTGCGAAACGGGCCTTGTGGTGACGCCGTTCCTTCCCGGCGACTCACTCCTGTTCGCCGCCGGAGCGCTGGCCGGCAGGGGCGCCCTGCAACTCCAGTGGGTGCTGCTGTCTCTCGGCCTGGCAACGCTGGCCGGAGACAACACGAACTACTGGATAGGCCGCATCCTCGGTCCCCGCATCCTGAGATCCGAGCGTTCGCGGCTTCTTAACCGCAGGCATCTCGACCGTACTCACGCCTTCTTCGAGAGGTACGGCGGCAAGACGATTATGCTCGCGCGCTTTGTGCCAATCGTCCGCACGTTCACGCCTTTCGTCGCCGGCATCGGTTCCATGTCCTACCCGCGCTTCCTGAGCTATAGCGTCGCTGCAGCAGGACTATGGCTCAGCGTCTGCGCCCTCGGCGGCTACTTCTTCGGGGGGCTTCCGTTCGTGCGGAAGCACTTCAGCGTCGTCGTTCTTGCCATCATCTTCATATCCGTACTGCCTGCGCTGGTGGAGATCGTGAAGCACAGAACGCGCGCGAGGACGTAACGACATACCGGGGGATTGCACCAATGGGCATGGCATGCGACGCGGCGAAACTAAGGGTGGGCGGCAAGGGCTATCGTGTCTGGCCGATCGCTTCTACGGCGGCGCCCGATCGGATCCGGCGCCTCCCCTACTCGCTTCGCGTGTTGCTGGAGAACCTCGTCAGGCATGCCGGAGGTCCTGCCGTCGACCCGGCGGACATTGAGGCTCTTCGGAACTGGGATGCCGGGGCGGAGCCGTCGCGGGAGATCGCCTTCAGTCCGGCCCGCGTGATCCTGCAGGATTTCACGGGCGTGCCCTGCATCGTT
>Ga0172375_10010224_pt1 | contig 12210 bp, 15 predicted proteins | sample LakKiv1m_FD_114537 | JGI IMG/M metagenome (GOLD analysis project Ga0172375, IMG submission 114537) | Freshwater microbial communities from Kabuno Bay, South-Kivu, Congo - kab_092012_11.1m | ecosystem: Environmental > Aquatic > Freshwater > Lake | place: Democratic Republic of the Congo... | reverse complement strand
TTCTCCTATCCTTTCTAAAAGCATAAAAGAATTTATCCTGAGGGAAGGCAAAAGAATAAGGCCGATATTGTTTTGTATCGGCTACTTAAGCTATAGTAAAAAAACTCCTCCCGGCCTTTACCGCTCAGCTTTATCTTTAGAGCTTTTACATGATTTTATGCTCGTCCATGACGATATTATTGATAAATCCAATATGCGCCGGGGTAAACCTTCTATGCACGCCCTGTTGAAAGATTACCTTGCTAAAAATAAAAAAGTTAAATTCGACAGTGAAGATTTAGCGATAGTTGTCGGTGATGTTATGTACGCAATGGCTCTAGAAGCATTCTTAGCCGTCAAAGAAAATAATATCCGTAAGGAAGCGGCTTTAAAAAAATTAATTTCGGCTGCGCTATACACAGGTAGCGGAGAATTCATTGAGTTGTTTTTAAACATTAAACCGATAGAAAATGTCACTTGTCAGGACATTTATAAAATTTATGATTATAAAACGGCGAATTATACCTTTGCCTCCCCCCTTACAATGGGCGCAATCCTCGGAGGAGCCAAACCAACCCAGCTGAAAAAATTATATTCTTACGGTATGCTTTTAGGAAGGGCGTTTCAGATTAAAGACGATATAATTGGGACATTCGGCAAAGAACAGGAAATAGGCAAGTCAAATCTTACCGATATCAAAGAAGCCAAAAGGACGCTGCTTATCTGGTATGCATTTAATCATGCGGATAAAAAAGACAGGTCGGTAATTAAAAAAATCCTGGAAGCTAAACTGGTAGCTGGGCCTGATCTTCTCAAAATCAAGGCAATTATCATTAAAACAGGCTCGCTTGTGTACGCAGAGAATCAGATAAAATATTTAACTGCCCGGGCCCAGCGTGAAATGAACTGTTTAAAGATCGGAAACAAATACAAACAGGCCCTGAATAATTTCTCTCAAAAAATACTTAAAGTATAGTTATTCCTCTTTACCGCCTGTGCAGATAAAACGACAGCGCCCGCTCAAGGTATCCTCAGCCAGTTCATTTTTCGGGTCAAGTTCTAAAGCCTTATTCATGTATAAACTATACTTGTCTTTTTGACCTTTAATCTTGGCTAATTGCGCCAGGCGCACATAAACATCGGCAAAATTCGGATCAATTTTAATTGCCCGGCTGAGGTATTCTTCGGCTTTAGATTTATTACCGCCAGCAATAGCCGGCGCCAACAGATAATAGCTGCCTAACCCAAATAAAACCGAAGGCGAATCCGGCTGTAATTCCCTGGCCTTATCTAAATTTCTTTTGACTGCCAAACCGTCTACGGCTTTAGAAAGTATGCCTCCGTAATGAGCCAGCATGCCTTTTGCGCCTGCATAAATAGCCAGGGCCCGCACATAATTGCTCAAATCCGTATTGTCTTTGCCTTTACCGATAACTTGAGAAGCCAGGCGGGCAGAACCCGTAAAATCCATCTTAAAATATTTTATGTAAGCTAAGCTTATTAACGCGGGAGAAAAATCCGCATCCTTTTTAATAATTTCGTTCAAAAGGCTTTCGGCTTTTGGAACCAGATGCTGCCGGCGCAAGGCCTCGGCTAAACCCCATTTTGCCCTAATAGACCCGGGATCGCCGGTTAAAAGGGAATTAAAAATTTCATAAGCTGCCTTATCTTTGTGTAAATTAAGATAGACTAGCCCCAGGATATAGCGGTCGTCCGCCGATCCGCTTTGATCAGCTGATATTTTCGCATCCGCTAAAGATAAACTGTCTGCTTTTTCATGTAAAGTTTTCAAAGTAAAAGAGTAGGACACGGATAAATTAAAAAATATAAATAAAGGCAGAAAAAATATTATCTTTTTATCCATTTTTTATTTTTTAAAAATTCCCAAAAAATAATACTTAAGGAAACCATGCTAAACCCGAAAAGAAAATCTTCTAAGGGAATACTTCCCAACCTGGCCCCGATGAAAAATTCCGGGTTATAAATAACTATTCCGGTATCAGTCAGGTAACCGTTAACCATAAATTTAAAACCCATAATGATTAAAAGAAAAAAATAAAATTCTTTTTTTCTTAAAATATTGGTTCTGGTTAATTTGCCTATCAGCACAGTCATGATTACCGAAAATAACCCAATGACCGTATATTCTTTCATTTGACCTTTTCCCTGATGAATTTAAGGGCCTCCCAAGTAAATATGCAGCAAAAAGGGATAATAATAAAAAACATCCACTCTTCAACCGGTAGATTGATTACTTTAATTCCGATAATACCGTCGGGATTAAAGTACCAATGCCCTCGCCAAGTCGCAAAAACATCCCAACCGCCGAAAATCAATATCTCTATGAGTAAAGTAAGAATAAGCGCTTTCAAATTACGCCAGAATTTAAGGGCTGGATAAAAACTTAAAATAAGCGGGAAAATACCGGATAAGAATAAAACCGTTAGGTATTTAGACATATGGTTATTTTATACTAAATCAAAAGTTTATCAAGGCCTGATTCTCCTGTTATTTTCACTTGGTTTTTAAATTATTTGCTTTAGAATAGAACCATGGATAAGGAATTGAGGGTCGGTTTTAAAGAAGCGGAAAAAATAACTAAAAAGTTTGCCAAAACTTTCTACCTCTCTTCTCTTTTTCTGCCTAAAGCCAAAAGAAACGCCAGTTATGCAATCTATGCTATCTGCCGTTTAAGCGACGAATCGGTGGATAATATCTCCTCAGGCCAGGCGCAAAGGTTAAAGACACTGGAACAATCAATAGCCTGCGCCTACTCTAATTCAAATACAGATGAACCTTTATTGGCTGCTTTTAGTAAAACGGTAAAAGATTATAATATACCTAAAGAATATTTCGATGAACTTATTAAGGGAATACATATGGATTTGGAGATAAAGAATTACCCTGATTATAAATCCCTTTATATATATTGTTACCGAGTGGCCGGAGTTATCGGGTTGATTATGATAAGGATTTTCGGATACAAAAATAGAGCAGCCGAGGATTACGCCGTAAAATTAGGCATAGCCATGCAGTTAAATAATATCCTGCGGGATATAAAAGAAGACGCCTCCCTGGGCAGGATATACCTTCCCGCTGACGAAATGGCCCGGTTCGATGTTTCAGAAATCCAATTAGCAAAAGGCATGATTAACGAGCCGCTAAAGAATCTCCTGCGATTTCAAATAGATCGCTGCCGTAAATTTTACGATGAATCTTTGGAAGGAATAAAATTAATCGATAATCGTATCTCCAGGTTCGTCATACTTACCATGAAAGAAATTTATTCCGGTATACTTGATGAAATCCAGAAAAATAACTACGATGTTTTTACCAAGCGGGCAATTGTTTCTCGTTTAAGAAAAATAAGGATTGTCTTCAAAATATTACTGGAGAAAAAATATCTATGAAAATAAATCTGGCAAAATCGGCGGGCTTCTGTTTTGGAGTTAAAAGGGCAATCACTATTGCCGAAAAAACGGCAAAAACAAAAAAATCCGTAGTTATGCTTGGGGATATAGTGCATAATGAAGAAGTGGTAGAACAAATAGCCAAATCAGGAATTAAAAAAATAAGCCGGCTATCCAAGGGCAGAGGCAAAACCCTAATTATCCGCGCGCACGGATGCTCAAAAGCTGTTCTTTCGCGGGCATTAAAATTAGGATATGAGGTTATTGACGCCACCTGCCCTATGGTAAAGGAAATACATAAAATCGCTAACGGCCTTGAAGATGACGGCTACCGGATAATCGTTATCGGTGATAAACTGCATGATGAGGTCCAGGGGATTATAGGACAGCTTAATTCCGAGGCAATAGTAATCGATAAGCTTAAAAACATCCCTTTGGCAAAAATCGGCAATATTAAAAGGGCTGCGGTAGTAACTCAATCGACCCAGAACCTAGATAATGTTTTAAAAATCCTAACTGCCCTCCGCAAATATATCCCGGAGATAAAGTTTCATAACACCGTCTGTAACCCCACCAAGGTAAAGCAAAACGAAGTCAAAACCATGCCTAAAGAAAACGATGTAATGATAGTTATCGGCTCAAAAACAAGCGCCAATACTAAAAGAATCTATGAAATTTCTAAATCCCTTAATAAAAAAAGTTATTGGATTAACTCGGAAAAAGAAATAAAGACAGGCTGGTTTAAAAACGCCTCTTACGTTGGGGTTACCGCCGGAGCATCCACACCTGAATCGACAATTAGCAAGGTAACAAAAAAAATCAAACAATTATTTCCGATTGATTAAATCTGCCACAATTCGCGAACCGGCAATAACCACCGGCAGTCCTCCTCCCGGTTGAGTGCTAGCTCCGACATAATATAAATTTTTTATCTTTGGGTCGATGTTAGCCGGACGGAAAAACGCGCTTTGGGTTAAATTATGAGCCAGGCCGAATGTAGCCCCGAATTTAATGTTATAGCGGCCGATAAAATCTTCCGGGTAAAAATGATGCTCGACTTCGATCAAATTTTCGATATTGCATTCGCAAACTTTATTTATCTTATCAAACGCTATCTTTCTGATTCGCGATTCGTGATCCTTTAGGTCGTCTCGGTTATTTTTCAGATTTGGAACAGGGATTAATATGTACAAAATTTCTTTACCCGCCGGCGCTAAAGAAATATCGGTTACGGTCGGCACATGCACGTAGAATGAGGGATCGCCAGGATGCAGCCTGGTTTCAAATATTTCTTCGAGGTTTTTTTCAAGGTTTCTTGAGAAAAATAAGTTGTGGTGGGCCAAATTTTGAAGTTTTTGCTTAATTCCCAAATAGATCAAGTAAGTCGAGCAGGAATATTTAAAACTCAGTGTCCTGCGTTTTAGCAAACCCGACTGAGCATAAGGATAATCGGCATTAATAACCGCGTAATCAGCCTGGATTTGATCTGTGCCAAGATGCAAAACTATCTGTCCATTTTTGCGCTCAATTTTTTTTATCTCCGAGTCATAATATACTTTCGCGCCCAATTCTTTGCTCAATCTTTCTAAGGCTAAAGGTATCTGATACATTCCCCCCATAGGATGAGAGATCTTCTGGGCATGGTCGGCGTAAGTTATTATGCTATAGAAGGCCGGAGCTTTGTGCGGAGAAACACCCATAAACATCGCTTCAAAAGTAAAAGCATAGCAAAGTTTTTCGCTTTCGAAATATTTTCTTGCTAAATTCCAATAAGATTGGAAAGTGCGAATTCTGCCTATTAAACCCCAATAATAAGGGTCAACCAATGACCGAGGTGTCAGGCATTTATAAAGAAGCGGCTTAACAATATTATAGATTCTTGCGGTTTCCAGGAAAAATTTATCAAATTGCTTTCCGGCGCCGAGTTCAAGACGCTCCAGCTCTTCTTTAGTGGAGCGGCTGGTGCGATGTACAGTTAAAGTATCTTCATCGGCATAAAAAATTTTGTAACTTGGGTCGATAATATGCAAATCTAAATAATTATGAATATTGCGGCCGCAATAGGAAAATAGCTCGATAAAAAAATCCGGCATAAGAACAAAAGAAGGACCGGTGTCAAATTTATAACCCCGGTCCTCGATTATATTATTCCGGCCTCCACAGCGGGATAATTTTTCATAAACTTCAACATCATACCCATCTTTAGCCAGGCGGCAAGCAGTAGATAACCCACCGACTCCTGCGCCGACTATGACGACTTTTTTAGCCAATATTAAATCCCCTTATTTTTCTTTCTGCTTCTCTCCAATCCTCCACCGAACTGCCTTCCGGCTTTCCTTTGGCTTCCCACAAAGAACGGGCGGCATCTTTTATTCTTTCATCAATCTCCTGCCGGTTTTCTTCGATAAACCTGTTATAGAGCCAGGCTATGGCCGAACCCAAACAAAAAGCAAAAGCAAAACAAACACCAGTATTAAGCATAATATTAAACAAAGTAGGCCTATAGCCCAGATAAATCATCGATAAGCTGTTGTTTAATTCGCTCTGTAAATAAAAAACTATATTCAGCGTACCTACGATCAAAGCCAGACCTGCCCCGACAATCCCACAAGCAAAACCAAATCCTTTGACATATAACTTTGCCATACCTACCTCCTTATAATAATGAATCTGAGAATTTAAAAAACTATTGTTTTATTCTCGTATCTTATAACCCGGTAATCAATATAACTAGCTATTGCCGAAGCCAAGGCTTTCTTTTCCAGATTCTTGCCTTTTCTTACCAAATCCTCCCAACTGTCCTGATGCGAAACATTTTGGACCTCTTGGGCTATAATCGGCCCTTCGTCAAGCTCATTATTGACGAAATGTGCAGTTGAGCCAATCACCTTTACCCCTTCTTCAAGCGCTTTAGCAGCAGGATCAGCCCCTTTAAAAAAAGGAAGAAAACCGTGGTGAATATTTATAATATCTTTATTGTACTTTTGTAAAAAATCCGGGGAAAGCACAAGCATATAACGGGCCAGGACAAGAAAATCGGTCGAATTAAGCGCAGATGATAATAGCTCCTCTTCCTTCCGGTTATTTTTATCGGCCGGGATATAATGAAAAGGGATATTATAACTAGCCACTAATTTACGGTGTTTTTCTACATTGCTTAAAACGAAGGGAATTTTAACATTTAACTCGCCCGAACTCCACAAATACAAAAGATCCACCAAGCAATGGTCGGGCTCCGATACAAATATTCCCATACGTAAAACTTCTGATTTATCATAAAAATTCCAGCTAGCCCCGAATTGGCTGCCTATAGGCGAAAATTCCAAGGTCAAATCATTTTTCTTATATCGGTCCTGGCCAAGGACAAATTCGACCCGGATAAAAAAATGGCCTCCTTCGGGATCAGTGCTATATTGATCGGCAGTGACAATATTACCGTCATGCTTTAGAATAAAATCAGAGATTTTAGCAACAATCCCTTTCTGATCCTTACAACCAAACAATAAAATAAAAGTCTTCAATATCCTCTCCCTTAAACCATTATACCTGTAAATAAATCTTAGGGGGTAATCGGAAACTGTCCTCTTAAATGCTGCATAATTTGCCTGATCGGCCCCTGGAGTCTACCTGCAACTATTACAAAAACTACTATTAAAATACCAAAAATAACCAGATACTCCATCGAACTTTGCGCTTTTCTATTTTTTACCATCTTTAACCTCCGTCGCTAATAAAGAGGCGGCTGTACCCTTATAATAACACAATTTTTAAAGCAGATGTAAAAATATTTACATTTTAAAACTAACTAAAGCAAATTTTATCTGGTCAGCTCTATAATTTTCTTTTCCATTAATAGCTTATGCTTTTGTCCCTCGGTAATTAAAAGATACAACACTACATCTACCATTTATCCCTCTTTGTTAGGAAAAATTTTAGGCAGTCTCTTAGCTTCTCTCATAAGCAGTAATTCTTTCATCCTGTTCCCGCCTTGATAATTACCAAAAGTTCCGTCGGATCGGACAATGCGATGGCAAGGTATAACTATGGGAAAAGGATTACCTGCCAATGCGCTGCCCACGGCTCGCCAGGCCCTTGGCTTTCCTAAACGATTAGCGATAACCTGATAAGTGCAGGTTTTGCCAGAAGTAATTGCGGCTGTCTGAAGAAGTACTTTTTTCTGAAAATCCGGGCAGAGATCAAGCAAGACGATATCTAAACTAAACCTTATTTTTCGCCCATTCAAAAATGCCGTGATTTGCTTCGCCAGCCTATCGATTTGCGGGCAAGATAAGATTACTGAATCAGGAAATAACCTACAGTTTTTAGATAATAAGATCCGGTATACCCTGGGTTTACCTTTATACACTGACCAGAAAATCACAAAATCTTTTCCTGTTTTTTTGTTGATCGAAATGTTTGTTTTCATAAAATTATTTTTTTATTTTTTTAATCGCGTCCTGCATTTCCGGGCTGTTGACAATATCCATGAATTTAGGATTCGAAAGTAAGGCCTGGATATCTCCTTCTTCGGCAGCTTTCTGCATTTGCGGGTCGTTGGCCATACCTTTGAGCTTAGGGTTAGAAGCTAATTCATTGATAAGGGCTTCATTGGCCGCATCTTTCATTAATTCCTGCCCGTATGCAGAAACCTGCGAATGGGGAGAATTAGAAGTTTGTGTCGAATTATTAGGCAGAGCAGTTTTAATTACTGGTTCAATTTTTAGAACCTTTTTTTCTTCTATCCTGATTTGCCCCAAAGCAGGCGTGTTGATGGTATAGGCTCCACCGGAAAAAGAAACTATTTCTCCGTTGATTACGCTTCCATCTTTTAGCTCGATTTTACTTTGCTGTTCCGCATATAAAGATGCGCTTATAATTACAAATAAAAAAAGGAATAATATTTTTTTCAAGCTTCCTCCTTTTTAGGCAATTTCATTCTACCATTAATGATTAAAAATTCAAGAATAGAAACTTGTAATCATTTCGATACTGTGGTAATATCTGTTTAATTGTTCTTAAGGAGGACTGATGTACGAAACTTTTCTATATAACCCACAATCAGGAATTAATTACGATAGGCTTGATTCTAACCAGATGCGAGAAGCGATAAAAGACCCTTCGAACATTTTATGGCTAGATATCCAGGATACCGATGATAATGATATTGATATCCTGACCGGAGTATTCAATATCCATCCTTTAACCATCGAAGACTTTATCATGGTTAATGCCAGGCCTAAGGTTGAAAACTTCAAAGATTATCTTTTTTTAATAATGTTTTCTTTGGAATGTTCGAAAAATAACTGTGATAAAAAAATCAAAATGGGGGAAATGGATTTCTGCCTTGGTAAAAATTTTCTGGTGACTTCGCACAATGATATAATTCCCGCCCTGGCTATAAATAAGGAAAGGCTACGTAAAGATTCGCCGATAATTAAGAATGGGGCTGATTTCTTACTTTATGCCCTTACCGACAGCCTTGTTGATAGCTATTTTCCGGTAATCCATGATTTCGACGATTCAGTAGACCAGATGAGCGATGAGCTTTTTAAAGACCCCACCAACAATACCCTTAAAAAGATTTATACTTTAAAAAATGAGATCATCCACCTTAGGCGGACAATCGGGCCTCAGGCGGATGTAATGAGCCTGCTTGCCCGCGGGGATTATCCTCAAATTACCCCTGCCAATTCAATCTATTTCAGGAATATATACGATAGTTTAATCCGCATCAATGATATCGTGGGAACTTCGCGGGATATTATTACCGGAGCCATGGAAGCTTATGTTTCAGTAGTTTCAAACAGGTTAAACGAAATCATGAAAACTTTGACCGTAATTACAACCATCATGATGCCCCTTACACTCATTGCCAGTATCTACGGCATGAATTTTAAACATATGCCGGAATTAGAGCATAAATTCGGTTACCCATCTGTTATCCTTACGATGTCCCTTCTTACTATTGGTATGCTTATATATTTTAAACGCCGCAAATGGCTTTAAATCTGCTTTAAATAAAAAAGCCCGGCAAAAACTTGCCGGGCTTTTTTATTCTTCTTATATCTTATACCCTAACTGGCTCCTTGAAGCATATAATCAATAACCTTATCACTGACCTTATTATTTTTTAAATAAGTGATGATCTCGCTATTTAAATCATACTTAGAACGGGTCCTTTGAATCTCACTTATTATCACTGCGTCCGGTACGCCTTGAACGCCCATTTCAGCTATTTTTACATAGGTTAGATGGTTCGGATTAACCTCCAGCGCCTTTCTATCTTTGGCATCCATAGAATTTCCAATTAACCCTCCGCCAACAGAACCCACTGCTGCGCCTATAGCTGCGCCGGCAAGCCCTTGACCGCTCTGATGGCCGATAATCCCCCCTGCCGCTGCTCCAACAAGACCGCCGGCAATTGCTCCGGTCTGAGTCTTGGGGCCCATGGTTTCACAACCAGAAACAATAAATACAACCGCTAACATAAAAGCTAAAAAACATAGTTTCATTCCAGCACCTCGCTAGTTAAGTTTTGAATATTTTTTACGGGTCGCAAGCATGTAATCAATTACCAAGCCGCTTACTTTATTCTGCTTTAGATATTCAATTATCTCAGAACTTAGTATATACGAAGAACGCGTCCTGTCAATCTCCGAGATAATTACGGCATCGGGCAACCCTTGAGATGCCATTTTTGCTATTTCAGTAACCGGAAGAAAAGCTGGATTTACCTGGTTCGCCCGGCGGTCTTCGGAATAGTAAGTTACGGGATAAACGCTATAATGATAAACTCTGGAAGGATAATAAGTTCTACCGAAATAAAAATATGCCTTCGGAAAACTGCGGTGGCTTCCGGAATGCCTATAATTGCGGCTGCTGTATACACGGACACCTGCCTGGGCATAATCGAACAAGAACAGAATCGAACTAAAAACAAAAACCGCTATAATTAAATATTTTTTCATTTTATCTCTCCTTTCTAATAGCTTGGTTGCTTTCTTAATATTAGACAATCCTTAGCTGAAAAAAGTTCCATCTTCCAATAAAAAGTTATAAAAAAATAAAACCTTCGCTGGCAGTAATTTGCCTACGAAGGTTTTACTTATTTTTATCCTAATATTGCTTACAGGCCGGTTTTTGGCTAGGTCCTAGATTTATTCCTTCCAACTCAGGACGATTATTTTGCTACCTATTTATTTGGATATTTCTATTAAATTCATCCAATTGTTTATTATATTCTTCTAGCTTTTTATTGTATTCCTCTCTGCGTTTTTTTAATTGTTCCTCATATTGATTCATCTGATCCTGGTAAACTTTTATCTGCTCCTCAAATTGTTTCCTGTATTCACTGATATTTCTATCTGTTGCCTGCTGGAATGATCTGTAACGGTTTTCGGAAACTAAAATCGAATAACCCAGAAAAATTAAAATTACAATTTGCAGTATTAAAATGTAACCTAATAGTTTCTTTTCCATTTAACCTCCTTAAAAACGCCCAAAGATAAGCTTGGGCGGGTTCTAAGACACTCCATAGAATTATTTTCTGTCCTCTAATTCTTTATTCAGATAGTACCGAATGACTTCGCTTAAAAACTTACGGTAAGTTGAACCTGTTAAACCTATAAATTTAATCTCCCCCTGTATAGCACATTTCGCGACTGGTTATACTCAGAAGAAATGGATGTGGAACGCGTTAAAGCCGATATGCACCGGTTAAGCTGATCCGTTTCTTCGGCGAAATTAACAAAGACTGGAATCCAGCCTCGTATAACATAATCTTGCAATCTGTAATATTGCGCCCTCGATGCCCTGCGGTATCCTTTTGGGTATCTCTCGGATTGGCTCCGGTCTCCGCGTAAACCGTATTGGCTCCTCCTAAAAGTCCCAACAAATTTGGCTCATGAACTGCGATACTTTGGGTATCGCGAGAAGCCAAAGTTGCTAAAGCTACCACTGCGGTTATCTGCGCAAGTCGAAGTTCAGAAATCTGGCCGTGGACAGACAATGGAACTGATGGAATATACACACGCCGCATTGCTGCATGTTGGAAACAACCATATTCAAGGCCAATAAATATTTGTTCTACTAGTTCCTGCGGCGTATGTTCAGGTCCAATTGGTTCGCAACAATAGTACCAATCCAGTCCAGAATCTTTAATATTCCGAATCGTCGCTTTCCTTTGTTCAGGATCAAGCGCCGTATCGACTCCTTCTCGAAGACGACACACATGATAAGCACCATTCACCCCTACCGCTCGCAAATCTCGACCTTGAGCCTTATCAAAATCCCCGATATTGACGACGATCTGAGTTTCTCTTGAAATCACTTTCCGCACTATCTGCACAATATGAACTAGCCGCTCGAAATTAAAATTATGCATTGTCATAAGAAATAAGGCGTAAAGCTCTCCCGAAACCGTAAAGTTTTTGGCACTACGGAGGATGTCTTCATCGGTCATTACGCTCGGCTCAAGGGTCGTATGGCCTTCGCCAAAACTACAGAACTTACACTTCCCCGGGCATGCCGCAATTTCTACACCAATCTGTCCAAGTACAATAGCCTCATTGTCAAATCGCCTCCTCGTAATAAAATCAGCAACAGCGCGCAACAAAGCCGCTTCAAGGGATACCTCAGGGAACTGCAGTAAAAAAACACATTCCTCCTTGGTAGGAGCACAACTAACCTGCGCCGCGTCGAGAATACTTAATACTTTCTTGTCAATTGTCATTCTATCTCCATTACGACCATTAATTTTATTTTTAAAATAAAAACACTCTGCATTATATATTATAATACAGGGTGTTAAGAAATAAGCTCC
>Ga0172375_10010222_pt1 | contig 12211 bp, 12 predicted proteins | sample LakKiv1m_FD_114537 | JGI IMG/M metagenome (GOLD analysis project Ga0172375, IMG submission 114537) | Freshwater microbial communities from Kabuno Bay, South-Kivu, Congo - kab_092012_11.1m | ecosystem: Environmental > Aquatic > Freshwater > Lake | place: Democratic Republic of the Congo... | reverse complement strand
TTTACTAAAAAAACCGATCTAGTACTTGTAGGTAGAAAAGCTCTGGCGGTTTCAATTAGCGATATAGCTGCCTGTTGCGGTATCCCCAAATATGCCGTAATTTCACTGGGCCTACCGAAAAAGATGAAAGTAAGCCAAGCTGATCTTTTGGCAAAAGGGATATTTGATTTAGCTAAAAAATTTAAAATTAATATTGTAGGCGGAGATATAAGCGCGGCGGATAAATTAATTATTGATGTAAGCCTGTTGGGGGAAGTTGAGAAAAAAATGCTTTGTCTTCGTTCAGGGGCCAAGGCAGGCGATATCATTATGGTAACGGGGGCATTTGGCGGTTCGATTAAAGGTAAGCATCTTAAATTTATTCCTAGGATCAAAGAGGCCAGGTTTTTAGCCGAAAATTTTAAAATTAATTCGATGATTGATGTTTCCGACGGCTTAGTCCAGGATTTGGGCCATATTTTAGAAGAAAGCCGCAAAGGGGCTGTATTATATGAAAACCTTATTCCTTTAAGCAGACAGGCAGAAAGCGTCGATGAAGCATTATGTTCCGGGGAAGAATTTGAATTAATTTTTACGCTTTCCCGGGACCAGGCCAGTAAAATAATTACTAATAAAAAATATAAGTTTAGATTGATCGGAGAGATAATGCCAGAATCTTTTGGTTTAAGAATAATTGATTCTGAAAATAAATACTCAAAAGTAAGCTTAAAGGGGCAAGCAGCCAGCCGTTATCTTGGCGGATACAGGCATTTCTAATGGAAAAGTTATCAAGTTCAGCCAGCCAGACTAGAAAAATAGGAAAAGAACTGGCCGGTAATCTGTCGGGAGGGGAAATTATTCTTTTGTCCGGGCCGCTTGGCGCAGGTAAAACAATATTGGCTAAGGGTATTGCTCAAGGATTAAAGATAGATAAAGATGATGTAAACAGCCCGACATTTGTTTTACTTAAAGTGCATAAAGGTAAGTTTTTTCTGCAGCATTTCGACCTTTACCGTCTTCGAGATCCACAGGATATTTTTGCTTTAGGTTATGAAGAATATTTTTATCCTGCTGAGTATATCGGCCAGCAAGGCTATTGCGATGCTGTAACTATAATTGAATGGCCTGAGCGCTTAAAGTTTCTTCGCCCAAAAGAATTTTTAAAGGTAAATTTAATTTTAAAAAACAAAAACAAGAGGTTACTTAAATTCAGCGCTAAAGGTGCAACCTATAGAAAAATATTAGAAAGCATGGAAAAGGATAAGAAATGAAAATATTGGCAATCGATACGTCTACTAATAACCTCTGTCTTGGTCTTTATGTGGGCGGAAAATTTTATGAATACAGCCTTAACGTCGGCAAGAATCTTTCATCGATATTAGTTCCAACAATCAAAAGGGTATTGGACGCGGCAGGGATAAAGATTGCCAAGATCGATTTTTTTGGTTGCGGTTTAGGCCCCGGTTCATTTACAGGTTTACGTATAGGTTTGGCCACGATTAAAGGGTTAAGTATAGTTAGAAACAAGCCGGTTATCGGAGTTTCTTCCTTGGATATCTTGGCAAAAAATGCAAAACCGGATAACCGGTTAATAGTTCCGGCTCTCGATGCCAGGAGGGGGCTTATTTATTGTTCTTCCTATAAATTTGAAAAAGGGGTTTTAAAAAGAAAAACTCCCTACCGCCTGTTAAATTTGGATGAATTCCTAAAAGAATTCCGGCAGAAACCCCTAATTTTAGGTGATGCCGCGGCTTTATACCGTAATCAATTTTTAGCCAAGCTTAAAAGCGCTGTGTTAGATAAAGATTATTGGGTTCTTAAGCCTTATAATCTTTTGGAGCTTGTTCTTTTAAAAATAAAAAGAAAACAGTTTAATTCCAGCTTAACCGTTAAACCGATTTATTTATATCCAAAAGAATGCCAGATAAAGACAAAATAGGTTACCGGCCTACTTGGGCCGAAGTCAACCTGGATAATTTAGAGCACAATTTTAAACAGGTTAAATCGCTGCTTTCTTCACAGGTGAAGGTCTTAGTTACGGTAAAAGCCGATGCTTATGGCCATGGCATCGTTGCCGTATCTAAAAAACTTGTTTCATGCGGAGTAGATTATTTGGGAGTAGCTTCTATCGACGAGGGGATAAAATTAAGAAAAGACGGCATAGGGCTACCGATTTTAATACTCGGCCTGATCCTCAAAAAAGATATCCAGCCTGTTTTTAAATATGAGCTTACGCCTACTATTTGTGATAAAGAGATGGCCTGTCTTCTCAACACCAAAGCTGGTGTTCTAAAAAAACAGATCCGCCTTCATATCAAGGTAGATACGGGTATGGGCAGGATAGGCGTATTACATGATGATGCATTTAAACTGGTTAAGGATATAGATAAACTCAAAAATATAGCCATCGAAGGAATATTTACTCATTTCGCATTTGCAGATTTAAACCGCGAATTTACGGTTTTACAAATTAATTTATTTAAAAAGCTGGTTGAAGATTTAAAAGAATGCGGAGTATCTATTCCTTTAGTGCATGCTGCTAATAGCGCCGGCTTAATCGATTATAAAGACAGCCATTTTACTATGGTCAGGCCCGGCCTGGTAATTTACGGTTTGCATCCAAAAGAAAACCTGGGGATAAAACTAAAACCGGTTTTATCCCTTAAGACTAGGATTGTATTTATAAAAGAAGTCCCGCCCGGATACGGTATAAGTTATGGCAGTACATATTTAACCAAGCGTTTAACACGTATAATTACACTGCCAGTTGGTTATGGCGATGGTTATCCGAGGAATCTTTCTAGCCTGGCTCCGGTTTTGGTTTCTGGAAAGCGGTTTGTAATCAGCGGCAGGATTTGTATGGATCAGATAATGGTTGATGTTGGAAGGCTAAAGCCGAAGATAGGAGACGAAGTAGTTTTGATAGGCAAGCAGGGAGATTGTAAGGTAACTGCTGAAGAGCTGGCAGCTTTATCAGCGACGATTCCTTATGAAATTGTCTGTGGTTTAGGAGACAGAATTCCCAGGATTTATAAAGATAAGCAAAAAAATTTAAGGAAGCTTTGAGATAAAGTAAAGGCTGCCGGTTAAAATAATGATGTGGCTTAAAGTGGCGGCTAAAAAAGGCATAAGTAAACCGGATTTTCCCAAGGCTAGGCAGACGGCATCTAAGACATAATAGAGAAAACCCACGATAATTGAGACCCCTACGGCATTCATACCTGTCGCTCGTTTACGCATCAATAAGGAAAAAGGAATCCCCAGAAGTATGATTATCACGCTGGTAAACGGCGAAACGAAGCGTTGATATAAATCTACCTTTAAGTTCCTGATTACGCTATTCGCCCCGCTTTTAGAAAGCCTCCAAATGTAATCTTCGATCTGCCGGATAGTCATCATTTCGGGTTTTTGCCTTAGGGAAGAGAAATTTTCTGGGGTTTCAGGTATATTCATGATCTCTTCTTCGAAAAAAGTAGGGTCATCGATCATCTGGCCATTTTCATCGAAATTATAGGTTATACTTTGTGAGAACCTCCATAATCCATCTCGGTAAACGCCCTTAGAGGCGATGATTTTTTTTAGCAGGTTTTGATTTTCGTCCTGCTCCAAAATTGTGATTCCTTCCATAGTTTTAGTAGCGGGTGAAAATTTATTGATAAAGAACAGCCTGTTTCTTAATCCATACATCGAAAGGTTAATAATCGTCTGATCTTTTTTAACCTTGTCCTTAGGGGATCCTTCCTCGATTTGCATTTTTATTTTTTGGTTCTCGGCCATCGAAACCGGCACAAACCTGTCGCTTACCAAAAATACCAGCATGCTTATCATAAATCCGAAGATTAGCGGGTTTTTGGCAATCTCTAATATGCTTAATCCGCTTGAACGCATAGCAATAATTTCGTTGTTATGGTTGAGTTTGGCAAAACTGTAGACTGAGGCAAGCAGGCAGGCAAAAGGTGAGATTTGGACAAACATTATCGGCAGGTATGACAAATAATAGCGGACCAGGAGTATGAAAGTAGCCTGGTGTTTTAATATTTCATCCAGATTAGAGAGCAAATCAATGACTATATAAAGGAAAAGAAAGATAAAAATACAGGAAAGAAAGATAAGAATAATTGATTTTAATATGTAGCGGTCTAAGATGCGCATAGTTTATAAGTTAAATATCCTCCGACGGCGCCGAAAATCATGTTGGGCAGCCAGAGGGCAAAACCGGCAGGAAGATGCCCTTCCATGGCCAGGGCAGCTAAACCGATATACATTGGGTAATAACAGACTATGATTAATACGGCAATTCCGATATTAATTGATTTTTCCCTCCTGCGGGTGATGATTCCCAATGAAGAACCCAAAAGCATAAATACAAAACAGGAGAATGCCAGCGCCAACTTTTCGTGGATTTTAGTTATTATCGGAGCAGGGCTTATGCCTTCGCTTTTTAACTTTATGGCCTCTTTTTTTAGTTCCTGGATTGTCATTTCTTTATATTTTTTGTCAACCACCTTGTCCTGCATTTGGGCGATATCGAGGTCCATAAAATAAGTCCGGAAATTTAGTTTATAGAAATTAGTCGGGTTTTCAGGGTCCGGCTCATCGCTTGAGCCGTCGATTAGTTTGAGCTTAATGGCATTTTTTCCGGGTATAGTTATAAATTCACCCGACTTGGCCACGATCGTGCGGGTTGGTTTATCTTCGCCCTGAGGCTCATAGATCCTGATATTGTTAAGCCGGTTTTTTTTCTGGTCGACATCATAGATAAAAAGGATATATTTTTTGAAAGAATCTATAAACACGCCTTCTTCAAAAGCCGCGGTCGGGTTTTTTACCCCCATTTCTTGCAATGTCTTTCTATATGCAAAATGGGCATAAGAGGCTGCCCGATCGTTAAAACTGGCCAGGCCCAGGCTGCAGGCTAGGCCGATAATCAATAGCGGTAGGATTAACCTAAATAGATTTATGCCGCTTGAGCGAATAGCGATTACTTCATTGTCGCCGGATAACCTGCCTAAGGCCAGCAATATAGCTACCAGTATCGATATGGGTAATGTATAGGTAACTATGTAGGGAGTAAGGTAAATGAAAATCTGGATTACGCTAAATAGGTCAACGCCCTTATTTATGACCAATTCGGCAATTCGTTTTAAATTCCCGATCAATACCATCAGGAAGGTTAAAACTCCAAGGCATAACAACAGGGGTCCGGTAAATTCTCTTAATATATAATTGCGCAAAATTTTCATTTTAATTAGCCAGGGTTAAAAGAATAACCGCTTTGGCCCCCGCATTTTTTAAACATTTTGCAGCTTCATCGACTGTGGCTGCCGTGGTTAAAACATCGTCGATAAGCAGTAAATTAGTATCTTTAATGACTTGCGGATTGTTGACACAAAAACAATCCGCAACATTCTGCTGGCGTTGTTTAAAGTTAAGCCCTGCCTGGGTTTTGTTGGCCTTATTGCGGATAAGTATACCGTTAAGCTCTTTTTTTTCGAATTCCTTAGCGATCAGGGAACTTAATATTTGAGATTGGTTAAACTCTCTTTCCCTGAGACGGCTTTTATGAAGAGGCAGGGGAACAATGTAATCCAAATGTTCGATTGGCAAGTTGTAGCTACGGATAAAATTATTCATCAGTGATGCGAAATATCCTCCCAGATAATCCTTATATTTATATTTAAATTCATGGATAAGTTTTTTAATTGCGCCTGTATAAACGCAGGGGCTAAATGCCCGGTCAAAATGGAATTTATTATTTTTGCAATTCCTGCACATATTTTTGGTTATAGATTCTTGGTCAAGATGCCTGCCGCAATCAGCGCAGAAGGGGGGAAGATTCATTTCTATTTTTCTTAAACAATTAGGGCAGACCGGGTTGTGCTCCTGATTAAGCCTATTTTTGCAAACTAAACAGCAATTTGGGTAGACTAAATCTCTTAAGCCGCTTAATAAATGCGCCAACATAAAAACTATAATATCAACGAAACCTTAGTTTGTCAAAGTAATTGACACCGAGTACTGCAAATAGTAGAATAAAACTACCATGGAAAACAAAAAACCGGAAGAATTAAAAAAAGAACTGTTTGAATTATTAAATAATAAAGCCCTAAAGAGGGGCAAATTTACTCTTTCCAGCGGTAAAGAAAGCAACTATTACCTTGATGGCCGGATTATTACCCTTACCCCTAAGGGCGCTTTCTTAGTAGCCAGTCTCATTTTGGAGATGATTAAACTCGATCCTCCTTTTGCTATCGGCGGGCCTACATTAGGAGCCGATCCGATTACCGGTGCAATTGCAGCTTTAAGCTATATTAAAAACCAGGAGATCGCAACTTTTATCGTGCGTAAACAGCCCAAAGAGCATGGAACGCAGCAACAGATAGAAGGGCCCGAGATCCCAAAAGGCAAATCTGTAATACTTATTGATGATGTAGCTACCAGCGGAAAAGCGATTCTAGAGGCTAAGCAGGCACTGGACAAAGCGGGAATTATAGTTCGAAAAGCAATCGTAATTGTAGACCGCCAGCAGGGTGCAAGCGAAAATTTAGCCAAGGCAGGTTTAAAGCTAGAATCAATTTTTACCATCGCTGATTTTGGTTTATAGGTATCCTGTGAAGAAAATAAAAATTACGGTAATCGGCGCAGGTCCAGCGGGGATGATGGCAGCAATCCGGGCAAGTTCTCTTGGGCAGGATGTAACCATTTTCGAAGCAAAAAATTCACTCGGCAACAAACTCCTCTTAAGCGGCAAAGGCCGCTGTAATCTCACCAACACCGCAGACCTCCAGACTTTTCTTAAACGTTTTAACCAAGGCGATTTTTTGAGGGATGCCTTTAAGAAATTTTTTAATACCGAATTAATTTCTTTTTTCGAAGAGCGAAACTTGAAATTAAAAGTTGAACGTCAGCTGCGGGTATTTCCTGAGACTGCGCGTTCAAACGGCATACTTGACGTATTAAAAAAAGAGCTGGAAAAGAATAAAGTAAATATTTCCTATAAAAGCAAAGTGGCCGGTTTGGTTGTTTCAGACGCCAGAGTGAAGGGTGTTTTTTTAGAAGGGGTAAAAAAGATTGAGGAAGCGGATAGAATAATCATGGCCTGCGGAGGGGCAAGTTACAGTTTCACGGGCTCAGACGGTTCAGGAATTAATATCGCCGAAAAAATAGGCCATAAAATAATTCCCTTAAAGGCAGGGTTGGTTTCTCTTGATGTAAAAGAAAGGTTCCCAAAAGTACTGGAAGGTTTAAATCTGCGTAATATTAGTTTAGAATTTTCTACAGCCAACAGGCAAATTTCTACCGAAGTAGGCGAAATGATTTTTACCTCTTCCGGGGTATCGGGACCGCTGGTGATTACTTACAGCGGAAAAGTAATTGATTTACTGGGGCAAGGAGAAAAAGTTTTTGTGAGCATAGATTTAAAACCCGGCTTGACCTTAGAACAGCTGGATAACCGCCTGCTTAGAGAATTTAAATTTAATTCGTTAAAAGGCATCAAAAATGCTTTAAAAGAACTGCTGCCTTTACGTTTAATTAAAGTTTTTATTGAGGCCTCGGGAATTGACCCTTTAAAAAAATGCAGCCAGATAACTCTAAAAGAGCGTAAAGATATAATTTCTTTGTTAAAAGGTTTTAAAATGGAGGTATCCTCAGGCCGGCCGATTGAAGAAGCCATGGTTTCTCGCGGTGGTATCAGCCTGAAAGAAATAAATCCCCGGACGATGGAATCCAGGCTGGTCAAGGGGCTGTATTTTTGCGGAGAAATGATTGATCTTGATGCGGATACAGGCGGATTTAACCTGCAGGCAGCTTTTTCAACCGGGTATCTGGCCGGCGAAAGCGCCTCAACCTAGGGACGGTTCTCAACCCAAAGCAGAACTGTCCCCAAAAGGGACAGTTTTCCTTTGTTTTGAGAACCGTCCCTGATTAAAATGATTATTTATTTAGCCTCGAAATCTAAAGCCAGAAAAGAACTGTTGAAAAAATTTGGTCTTAAGTTTAAGATTCTGCCTTCGGGTTTTAAGGAAAAGAAGCAAAGAGGGAATCTTTCTTATGCCCAATTGGTTAAAAACAATGCCAGGGATAAGGCTAAAGAGGCTGCCAAAAAAATAAGAGAAGGTGTTATTATCGCTGCTGACACCATTTGCGTGCAAAACCGCAAAATATTCGGTAAGCCGAAAAATATCAAGCAAGCAAGGATTATGTTAAAGAAATTATCCAGTGCCCCGCAATGGCTATACACCGGATTAGCAATCATAAAAAAGAAGGCCGGAAAAGAAAATATTGAATTAGGCTATGAAAAAACCAAGGTCTATATGGATAAATTAACTGATGGGCAAATTAATGATTATTTCAAGCGAGTTTCTCCTTTAGATAAAGCGGGGAGCTTTGATATCCAGGGAAAAGGCGCGTTTTTCATAAAAAGAATAGAGGGTTGTTTTTATAATGTCGTCGGCTTGCCGATAAGAAAAATGTTCCTGATCTTTAAAAAATTAGGGATAAGGCTGCTGGCGTTTTGTCTGGTTAGTTTTTATTTTGTTTTAACAGTTTTTGTCTCCGGCTGTTCCTCTGAGTATAACCTAGTTACAAAAAAAGAGGAGCAGTATTATTACAGCACGGAGAAAGAAATTAAAATGGGCCAGTCAATTAACCGCCAGGTAGAAAAAGAATTGAAATTTTCCGAAGATCCTTTAGATAGAAAACGGGTTGAAGATATAGGCCAGAAGATTGCCGCAGTCAGCGACCGGAAAGAGATTAAATATCATTTTGAAGTATTGGCGGATGAAACCGTGAATGCCGTATCCCTACCGGGCGGTTATATTTATGTAAATACTGGTTTGCTTGAAAAGGTCTCAAACGATGATGAATTAGCCTGTATTTTAGCCCATGAAATAGGACATATCGTCGCCAGGCACCATATAAAAAAGCTCCAGGCTATGCAGGCTTATTCTGTGCTTAGGCTTTTGGTCGCCGTAACCCCCCAATCATCTCCGGAGGTCGGTAGCGCTGCCGATGTTGCTTTTTTAGAATTTTTGCTTGGTTACAGCCGCGAGGATGAGTTACTTGCCGATCAATTAGGCGCCCGTTACGCCAGGCTTGCCGGCTACGATCCCCATGGAATGATTACTTTTTTAACTAAACTGCAGGATATCAACCGTAGGATGCCGCTTAAAGGAAGGACATATTATAAAACTCACCCTTATGTGCCGGATAGAATCAGGGTGGTCAAGCAAGAGCTAGGAGAAGGAATGGATTTTGATGATTATATTAATATTGAGCAAAAGCCTCATGAATAAAGCTATCTGCTTAGGTCTTGCTTTTTTATTTAGTTTTTCTAATTCTTATGCGGGGGTAATTATGGCTAAATCAAATAAGCAGCTTGATCCGGCGGTCTTAAGCGAACAAAACAAGGAGAATCCTTTCGGGGTATTGGAATTTCTACCCTGGGATCAGGCTTGGGGAGGTTATAAATACCCTGACAATCAAACACTGGAAAGAGCGATTTCACAAATGCAGGAGGCCGGGGTTGGCTGGATAAGGGTGGATTTCCTTTGGGAAGATATCGAAGCCAAAGAAGGCAGTTTTGATTTTACAAAATATGACAATATAGTAAAACTGGTCAGGGATAAAGGAATCCATATCCTGGGAATACTTCATTACAGCACGAGTTGGGCTTCTTCTTGCGGCCAATGGAATTGTTCACCCAAAGACAACACCTTGTTCGTTAATTATGCTAGTCAAGTTATTAACCGCTATAAAGGCCGGGTTAAACACTGGGAGGTTTGGAATGAACCTGATTCTTCTGTTTACTGGCAGCAACAAGACGGCCTTAAAGGTTATTGCCAATTGTTAAAAGAAGTTTATATTGCCGCCAAAAAAATCGATCCCGAATGTAAAATCCTTAACGGCGGGTTTGCCAACGGGCTGGCCAGCGTTAATAAACTTTATGACAACGGGGCAAAAGATTATTTCGATATATTAAATATCCATAATTTTCAAAATCCTCATGTAAAAAATGCCCTGGCTGCTGCGACTAGCTATTCTAAGCTTGCTTATAAGGTAATGTCTCGTAACGGAGACAGGAATAAGAAAATCTGGATTACTGAAATCGGTTGCCCGGGTTTAAGACGCGGCCTAAAGGTAGGCAACTGGTGGATGGGAGCTAATCCCAATGAAAGAGAGCAGGCAGTTTGGGTAAAAACAGTATATAGTGAATTATTGAAAGATCCGAATGTAGAAAAAATTTTCTGGGCCTTTTTCAGGGATACCAAAAATCACTGGAATGATGGAGTGGATTATTTCGGTTTGGTTACTTGGGATTTTTCGAAGAAACCTTCGTTTTATGCCTACCAGGAATGTTTTAAAACGTGGAAAAAAAATAAGGGTAAGAAAACCAACCGTAAATAACTTTCAAATTTAAGGGGAGAGTCCCTCTCTGGGTGAGTAATGCGGGGAGAGTCCCTCTGCAGGGGGAAAATATGCGGGGAGAGGGAGTTGAACCCTCAAGGGTTACCCCACACGCTTCTGAGACGTGCGCGTATGCCATTCCGCCACCCCCGCGAATTCATTTAAGTATATCTTAGGGTAAACCTGCTGTCAATTTATAGTTTATAAATAGGATTGCGGCTTAATTTTTTACTGGTATAATAATAGTTCAAACTAAAGGAGTTAGTGATGTTTTTGGAACATTTTAAGATCACCGGCCTGGCCATGGCCAATATATTTATTTTAGGCGGGTTAGGTTATTTTCTGGTTAAGAAAAACATGCTTTCCATTCCGGGGTTGGAAGCTTTAAGCCGACTGATGATCCAGGTAATATTTCCGGCCCTGATTCTTTACCAGATGCTTAAAAAGTTTAGTTTCAGCCTTTATCCGGATTGGTGGATATTCCCTCTTTTAAGCATGGGGATTACTATTTTAGGCCTAGGTTTAGGCTTAGGCTTGCTTAAACTATCGGGATTAAAAACACACCGGCTGCAATTTTTAAGCCTGGTCGGATTTCAGAATTCCGGATATTTGCCTTTAGCCTTAGTAGCTTCAATATTTTCCGGGCAGGAATTAAGTAGTTTTTTTATTTATATTTTTTTATTCCTTCTAGGTTTTGACCTGGTCGCCTGGTCTTTAGGGATATATATGCTTACCTACGAAAAAAAAGCGAAATTCAGGCTAAAAAATATTTTCAGCCCGCCGGTAATTGCCAACTTGGCATCGCTTTTACTGGTAGCCTTTGGCCTGAACAGGTTTATACCCGAAAGCCTTTTTAAACCACTGGAAATGATAGGTAATTGTACTTTACCCCTGGCCATGATTGTCGTTGGCGGTAATGTTGCCTTAGCTTATTTAAAAAAGATCGATAAAAAAGCAATTTTCTTTTTTCTCTTGGGGAAATTGTTTATTCTTCCTGCTTTGGGTATTTTGATTGTGCTGGGTTTAAAGCTGCCGGAACTACTGGGGTTTCTTGTAGTTATGCAATTAGCGATGCCGGCGGCAACTTCATTGTCGGTGATCATCAGGCATTATCAAAGAGAGGATGCATTAGTCAGCCAGGGTATATTTTTTAGCCATATCCTAGGGCTGATTACTATTCCGTTATTTTTGGGTTTGTATTTATCATTGGCTGTGGTAAAATGAATATAGCTACCAATCGCAAAGCTTACCGGGATTACGAAGTTCTGGAATCTTTAGAAGCCGGAATCGAGTTAAAAGGTTCCGAGGTGAAGTCTTTGCGCCAGAAAAAAATTAATTTAGATGACAGTTTTGCCCGCTTCGAGGCAAATGAAGTTTTTTTATATAACGCCCATATAAGCCATTATACAGAAGCAAGCTATTTAAATGTTGACCCGGACCGGCCCCGGAAGCTGCTTTTACATAAGAACCAGATCCAAAGGATCATCGGTAAACTTTCCCAAAAGGGGCTAACTTTAATTCCGTTAAAAGTTTATTTTAATACCAGAGGTTTTGTAAAGGTCGAGCTTGCCCTTTGCAAAGGTAAAAGGCTTTACGATAAGCGTCAAAGTATCAAGCAAAGAGAAACAGACCGAGAAGTCAGAAGAGCGATTAAAAACCGACGATAGTCTATTAGCGATAGACTAGGCAATTTCTTTGAAATTTTGGGGGTGAAAGGGTTCGACTTAGGACATGTCGGATAAAAGCAGCATGCCGCGGAGGTAAGGTTAGCCGCGTTAACAACCCTTACACAATTTAAACGCAAACACGCAAGTGTCACGTTTAG
>Ga0172375_10010221_pt1 | contig 12212 bp, 13 predicted proteins | sample LakKiv1m_FD_114537 | JGI IMG/M metagenome (GOLD analysis project Ga0172375, IMG submission 114537) | Freshwater microbial communities from Kabuno Bay, South-Kivu, Congo - kab_092012_11.1m | ecosystem: Environmental > Aquatic > Freshwater > Lake | place: Democratic Republic of the Congo... | reverse complement strand
TTTGAAAATCGCATCTGAATATCGTAAAGGTCGAGAGAAGCGTTGACCTGACCGGGATCAAGGCCTGCTCTTTTCCAGTTGACTGCTCCTTCCTGTCCGTGCCAGCGGATACTTATCGGGTAATAAATCCCCTTTGTCTGAAAAATATTAAGGCTGTCGTCGTTTGCATAACATACCAGGTCGGTTCTGTCAAAGGTAACCGTCGGGAGACTGTCGAACTCAAACCGGTATTCGTTTGAAGTGGCTTTCCATCGTGTGGATGGAGACTGGTAAAGAAGGTTTTCCGCAAAGAGGTGGGTAGTGAATTCGAGGAAGTTTATAAACAGCCTGCCATTTTTATCTGCAATAAGTTTTTTAAGAATCTGAGACCATGGCTCAAACCTGGCTTCCGGTTGATGAGAATTAAGAAAAGTGTTTAAAGCGGATATATAATTGATAAAGTCGGGAAGTGGTTTGAATCGTTTGTTAAGCATCGCATTGCAAATACTATATATCATCTTCTTTCGTGAAGGTAGAAATTGTTCGCTGTTCCATTTCTGAACAAAATCCTCCATTTGGGGAGCAATAAGTTTTTTCTCATTGTCGGATATATTAAGAAACAGGGTATTCAACTCCCCAATGAATTTTGTGGAATCGCCCGAAAAACGGTTTATCTTCTGTCCCTGACAAAAAAGCGCCGGAGAGGTCAGCACCCCTAAAGTTAAAATTTTTAAAATGGCCGGTCGGAGAACTCGTCTCATTTATCAAATTTTGCCGCTACCCAACTGTTCCTGCTTTTCGAAAAAATGAATTTTAAATTAGTTTCTTCTGCACGGCTGGAGATCAGGAGCATATCATCCACGTAAAACCCGCTCACCAACAAGGTGCCTGAACTTGATAAGTGTTGTGCATAAACAGGCATATCATCCAACAAGACATTACGATTGATATTTGCCAGAATCAGATCATATTCCCGTGAAGGTACGTTTTTAACATCCCCTTGAATAACGGAGATCGAGGGGGCATTATTTTTCAGGATATTATCTTTAGCATTTTGGAAAGCCCATTCATCCGGATCGATGGCCTCAACAGATTCGGCGTCCATCTTGAAAGCCAGAATAGCCAAAACTCCGGTACCACAACCCACATCGAGAACACGCTTTCCTTTTACCTGCTCCTTAATCAACATCCCGATCATCAGGGCGGTGGTTTCATGATGGGCCGTACCAAACGACATTTTTGGCTCAATCACAATATCATAGGCTACACCTGGGAGCTGATCATGAAAGGGAGCGCGAACGAAGCATTTTCCATCTACAAGTACAGGTTTGTACTTGCTTTCCCAGATGGCATTCCAGTTTTCCGACTTGATTTTTATTATTTCATATGTCAATCCTGTTGTTTGTGCTCTCATTTCCAGGTATGGTAAAATTCTTTCTACCTGATACACGGAAACCGGTACATAACCGTTGATAAAATTACTCTCCTCCTGAAAACTCTCAAAACCGAGTTCCGAAAGCTCCGCCATCAGGATTTCGTTCATCTCATCAGGAATCCCGCTAAGCTTGAATTCATAATATTCCATGTTATGCGGATTGTATTACCCCGATAAATTCATCCGCTTTCAGTGATGCTCCACCGATTAATCCTCCGTCAACGTCGGGCTGGGTGAACAATTCACGGGCATTCTTTGAGTTACAGCTTCCCCCGTATAAAATTGAAGTTCCGGGAGCAATATCTTTTCCATACTTCTCATTGATCAAATCCCGTATGAATGCATGCATTTCCTGTGCCTGTTGGGAAGTTGCATTGACGCCTGTACCAATAGCCCATACAGGTTCATAAGCTATAACAACCTTGGAAAAAGATTCTCCAGAAAGATGAAACAAGGATTCGTTAAGTTGCTTTCTTACCACATCGAAATAGGAACCTGCTTCACGTTCCGATAAAACTTCACCACAACAGAAAATGGGGATGATATCATGTTTCATGAGAGAATCCACTTTCCGGGCAAGGAATTCATGGCTCTCCTGGAAGTATTTACGACGTTCCGAGTGGCCGATTATACAATATTTCACTTTAAGCGACTTTAGCATCAGCGGACTGATTTCGCCTGTGAACGCACCGGAATCCATGGGGTAAATATTCTGTGCCCCAACGCTGAAGGAGGCTTCCAAAGCAAAGTCGGTCGCCATCTCCAGATATAAAAACGGGGGACAAAGTACGACTTCAACTTTGACAGGTTTCGTATTTTCAATCCCTTCGGCAATTTCAGCCATCAGTTCTTCGGCTTCAAGGAAGCTTTTGTTCATTTTCCAGTTTCCGGCAACAATTTTCTTACGCATAAATTTAAGTCATTAATCATTTTCACTTTTCACTCTTCATTGTACTCTTACCCTTGGATCAAGCAGACCATACAAAATATCGACAAGTATATTAATTATGATCAAAATGATTGAAATGAATAAAACGGCTCCCATAATAACCGGGAAATCATATTTATCCAATGCATTAACGATGACCACTCCGATCCCTTTCCAGTCGAAGATATATTCAACGAACACTGCCCCGGCAAGTAAAGAGGCCATCCATCCGGAGATGGCAGTGACGACAGGATTTAAGGCATTTTTCAAAGCATGTTTCAAAATAATCTTCGTGTTGCTCAGCCCTTTTGATTTGGCAGTACGTATATAATCCTGAGATAGTACATCAAGAAGCGAGTTTCTGGTAAGTTCCACGATAATAGCCAACGGCCGTATTCCAAGAGTGAACGCCGGAAGAACAAGATTTTTCAGATCAAGGTACTCTCCCCTGCCAAGATCATCGACCGTATATAGGCTTCCGGTCATATTGAGTCCGGTGAATTGGGCAAAAATATATCCGAAGATCCAGGCATTGAGTATTGCCGCGAAAAAAGATGGCAATGACATCCCCAATACAGAAAAGACCAACGAGATGTGATCAATCCAGGTATTCTTTTTTACGGCGCATATTATACCAATACCAATACCAAGGATGATCGCGAATGCCATAGCTACCATTGCAAGAACAAAGGTGTTAATAAAACCTTCTATCAGAATATTTGAGACATTTCTTTTTGACTGGTAGGACCTTCGGAGATAAGGTTCCTTGAGGACAAGAGATTTACCACCAAGTGTTATAATTCTTAGTGTTTTCCCGTATTTATTTTGATCCAGGTACCAGTAATTCGAAGGATCGGAAATATTATGAAAAGAAAGGGGTGAAAGGTCGTTGAGGTAATTCAGGAATTGAATAGGAAGTGGTTTATCCCTTCCGAGATCCTTGTTGATCGCTTCGACCGATGTGATATCTGCCCGCTGACCCAGCATCATTCTTGCAGGATCACCCGGTAAGACATTGAACAGAAAAAAGACAACTCCCACCACCCCGAATAAAACAAATATTCCGTACAATAGCCGCTTTAATATGAATCTGTACAAAGTTTCAGGTTTCGGTTTTTTGCTACTTATCTATTTGGTGGTGGATTCCATGTATTTCTGTTTGACCTGTTCGTAGGGTGGGATATCACGCCAATTCCATTTGTCGAGCACCACCCCGTTTTTCAAAAAGATCAAGCCGGGATTTGCCCGCACCATTGTTTTAAGAACTACATCGTCGGCGTTATAGAACTCAAAAGCTGTTCCGTTTTTTAACCGGAAGACTTTTATATCGGCCGGCAAAGTACTCGTAAGACAGGAGAACGCAATTCCGTCAGTCAAGGCTTTTTTATAGAACGGAAGAATGTTAAAAAATCCTTCCGTTTTGGTCTTTGAAAGGTCATAGGCAACGAGGAGGAACTGGTAATCCGGGTTATCCAGGATGATTGATGTAAGATCGTTCTCATTCTGATCCTCAACCCTAAGAGCCAGCGGTTGATTTCGGTTGGGATCATCTACCCGCTGACTCTTGAACATCCATTCTGAAAGCCAGATCGAATCACTCCACGGATAGTTTGGTGCCAGGAATTCTTTTTCATCCCCGGTCTTCTTATTCTTATAAGTCACATAAAATTTTACAGGAAGCGGCTCAACGGTATTGACACGGTTTCCGACTTTCCAGGCCATAAAATCAATAAGAGGAAGGTGGTAGTAACACATGATCGATAAAAACGCGAAGAAGCTTGCAAACAGCGCCAGAACAATGAATTCATTACGAAGTTTGAGCAGGCTCCGGTAATTATTCCTCCAGATGAAAACCGGGATGACCAATGCCATCAGTACGACATTTTTCAAGAAGGTTTGGATGTTTGACATCTTTATTGCATCTCCAAAACATCCGCAATCCGGAACCATGTTATAGACAGCATCAAAAAATGTAAGAATGGTAAAAAAGGTCATCATTGGCAGGAGAATCCATGAAGTTTTTCTTATCCAGAGATTGAACAACAAACTTATCCCAATAGTAAATTCAAGAACACATAAAAAGATAGTCAGATAGAGAGCGTTTGGAATAGCCCAGGGGATGCCGAAGGCAACAAAATAATCCTCCATCCGGTAAACGGTCCCGAGCGGATCGATTCCTTTTACAAATCCGGAAAAAATGAAAACAAGTCCGATTAAAATCCTGAAAAGATTTCTAACTGCCCTCATATTCCATTTTAATCAGCGCAAAAATGGCATAGTTGATCATATCATAATAGTTCGCTTCGACGCCTTCGGAAACGGTTGTTTTTCCGAGATTATCCTCAATCTGCTTTATACGCATCAGTTTCATGAGAATGATATCCGTGAGTGAACTCAGGCGCATATTACGCCATGCCTCTCCATAATCATGGTTTTTGTCGAGCATCAGATCCCTGGCAGTATAAATAAATTTGTCGTACAGATCATGGCCTTTGTCAGGAGCAAGAACCAGGTTTTCCTTAAATCCCAGTTCCAACTGGATAAGGGCAATCACGGAATAGTTCACTATTCCGATAAATTCAGGTTTTATCCCTTCGGCTACTTTATGGGAGCCAATATCATCAATACTCCGGATCCTCTGGGCTTTGATATATATCTGATCGGTTATGGAAGTGGTCCGTAATATTCTCCATGAAGCGCCATAATCCTTCATTTTATTCAGGAATACATCGCGGCATATACCGATAATCGATTCAAACTGTTTTTCTGTATTCGATCTGGAGTCCATGAAATGAGAAGATAGTCGAGTAAATTGAGGTTAAAAATAGCAAATTTTTCAATTTCAGGCAGAATATTAATGCGGATTTTTATCACCTGATTCCAACGGTATATTTCTTATTTTTGCTAAAACCGAGAACCTGTGCAAACCTTGTATTGTTCCGGAAAGAAGTTGGACCTGTCGATTCCGGTCGTCATGGGGATACTGAATCTTACCCCCGACTCTTTTTATGACGGAGGTAAATTTCCCGGCATTGACAAGCAATTAGTACATGTGGAAAGGATGCTTCTGGATGGCGCTTCGATTATTGATCTTGGAGCGGTATCAACCCGCCCCAGGTCACATGAGGTTAGCCAGACTAGTGAGCTGAAAAGGTTATTGCCTTCCCTTAGGGCTATACGGATCCGGTTCCCGGAATGTATCCTGTCGGTTGATACTTTCCGCCCTCTTGTAGCCAGGGAGGCGGTGAACCATGGCGCCGACATAATAAACGATATCTTTGGCGGCCGGTATGAAGAGGGAATGTTCAATACGGTAGCCGACCTTAATGTTCCATACGTTATGATGCACATGAAAGGGAATCCGGATAATATGCAGGAGAATCCCACATACGGCGACGTGGTTGCAGAAATTATTTATTTTTTCGAACAACAAACCGCCAAATGCCGTTTGAGCGGACTGCAGCAGATAATCCTTGATCCTGGTTTCGGATTTGGGAAAACTGATGACCATAATTACCGGTTACTTTCCCACCTTGACGAGTTCAAATCGTTGGGATACCCTATCATGGTTGGATTATCACGTAAATCGATGGTCAACCGCGTCCTGAAGACCAGCCCCGGGGAAGCCTTGAATGGCACCACGGTTTTAAATACTATCGCCCTGATCAAAGGAGCCGATATCCTTCGCGTTCACGATGTCAAAGAAGCCATGCAGGCGATCAGGCTTGTAGGGATGCTGGAAAAGGAGTAATTTTGCCGAACAATGACCAATGACTTAATGACTTAATGACATCTTCTCTTCTGATAGCCGGTTTATTTAACTTACGAGTTGTCGATATCATAGATATTGTATTGTTTGCAATTCTTTTATATGAGATATATCATCTGGTAAAGGGTACTGCAGCAATACGGATTTTCATCGGGATTATCGCGGTTTACCTGATCTGGAAGGTCGTGAAGGCCTTACAAATGCACCTGCTTACTGAGATCCTTGGGCAATTTATCAGTGTCGGTGTGATTGCCCTGGTCGTAGTCTTCCAACCCGAAATCCGTCAGTTTCTGCTTTTGCTTGGTGATACGAGGATCATTAAAGACCAGCGACGGCGGTTTCTTTTCTGGAAGCTTAGTGTTAATGACCAGGTCAACCTGAATGTTGACAAGATTGTCAAGGCTTGTCAGAAGATGGCAGAAACACGTACCGGCGCCTTAATAGTAATTGCCCGTCAACATGAATTGAATCCTTATGTGACAACGGGACAGAATATCGACGCCAAAGTTTCAGAGGTTATGCTGGAAACGATTTTCTTTAAGAACAGTCCGCTTCATGATGGAGCGGTAATTATCGTGGGAGATAACATCCGCGCTGCCCGCTGTATCTTGCCAATTTCAAACAAACCCGATATCCCATCCTTTTATGGACTTCGTCACCGTGCGGCAGCCGGGATTACTGAAAAATCAGATTCTATTGCCATTATCGTCTCAGAGCAACGGGGGAAAATATCCTACAGTGTTGATGGACGCCTTACCGGCGGAATTTCTCCTGCCGAACTTTCAACCATCCTTGAGAATCTTTTAAAATAATGACTGAGAACAGGGTGAATTCAAAATCATTCTGGCCGATAATGACCGGTTTAGCATTGGTCTTCGTTTTTCTTTCAGTAAATTATTTTATTGAATCCCGGCATCAGCGAAGGGTATCAAGTTTACCTACTGATAATGAACTTGAAATCCTGCCTGATTCACTTAAAACTTTTTCCCGTCGTCTGGTCTTTTACGATTTTGAATCCGGAATACCGGAAGACTCATCGGTGGAAGCTTCATCCATACGCCATTCCGGAAAGAAATCGTTCAGTTTAAATTCAAAGTCGGTCTATTCACCGGGACTTAGAGTACGGTTTTCGGATCTTAATCCGGGCGGTAATTCATGGATCCGCACATCAGCCTTTGTTTGGTTTGATGGTCTGGTATCCGAAGCCAAATGCAGCCTGGTAACTACCTGTTTTCACAATGGCGTTAATTATAAATACCGTTTTTTACCACTCGAAGCCCAACCTCTGAAAACGGGTAAATGGAACCGGGTCAGTATTGATTATCATATACCCTCTCTTGTCAACCAGGATGATCTTATTCAGGTATATTTCTGGTACCGGGGTAATAGCGAAATATTCATCGATGATATGGAGATTATTTTTTATCAAAAGTAAAATACCCATCAAAAGTGATATCCCAAAACAATTATGGTAAATATTTCTTTCTAATCCTGACATCCGTTACATTGGTTTTAACCTGGTTGTTGCATCCTGGGGAAGGCATTTCGCCCGAATCGGATATCTGGGCCGACCGTGCAGGATATTATATCTATTTGCCGGCAACTTTCATATATCATTTCGAAACAAGGAAAATTCCGGCCGACCTGGATATAAAGACTGGCGCTGGTTTCAGTATTGATACCAACAGAAATAAAATTGAAACGAAATATACCTATGGGGTTGCACTGATGGAAATGCCGTTTTTTCTCAGTGCAAAACTCGTTTCCCATACCTTCGGAATGAATGATGAATATGGGTTTTCCAATGTTTACAGCCGGATGCTTAATCTCGCTGCTGTTCTTTATCTGATCTTGGGACTATGGCTACTAAAAAAATTTCTGGACCATTATTTTAGTCAACAAATTACATTGTTTGTAATCTTACTCATTTTTATCGGGACCAACCTCTTTTATTATTCTATCATTGAGGGAACGATGTCGCATGTTTTCTCTTTTTGCCTGTTTTCCCTCTATCTTTTAAGCCTGAAAAAATTTTTTAAAACCGGCCTTTATCGCTATTTTATTTGGCTAAGTGCAGCGTTTTCCCTTGCCGTCCTGATCCGGCCCACTAATGCCCTTCTGTTAATATTCTTCTTTTTCTGGGATGTGACCGGACGTGTCCAAATTGCAAACAGGTTCAAACAATTTCTGCGGCCTACATTTATCATCCCTTTTATAGTAATCCTGTTTGTTACCTTCCTACCCCAAATGATATACTGGAAATACCTCTCCGGGAACTGGCTGCATTTTTCATACCGGAATGAAGGATTTTTAAATTGGCAGAATCCTATGATCCTTGAAGTACTTTTTTCTCCCGTGAACGGATTGTTCCTGTATACTCCACTTGCCATATTTTTTCTAGCGGGAATTATCATCATGATTGTCAGGAAAAAGATAAATGGCTGGCTGATCTCTGCAACTTTTATTGTTCTGACCTACATATGTGCTTCATGGAAAATGTGGTATTTCGGATGCAGCTTCGGACAACGGTCATTTGTTGAATATTATACTATTCTGGCAGTACCGTTTGGCTTCTTCATAACCTCCATTTTCAGAATTGATAAGTTTTATGTACGATCACTTGTCTTCTTTTTCATTTTCCTGTTCGTCTCTTTCAACCTTGTTTTTTTCTTGCGGGTATGGAAGTATGATACATGTTATTTTGGTTCGACATGGGATTGGGATCATTACCGCCACAACCTGGAAAGGGCCGGCTATCTTTCGCCGTGTAGTAATATCAGTTCATTTGAAAATGATTTTGAAAACCTGGCCATTTTTCCGGCCAGTATACCCTCAACGGTTTTTGTCAGGTCAGGAATATATTGTGTGGCCACAAAAGGATCAGGGACGAACATTCCTCTTTTTTCCGTATCATTGGATAATCTGGGATATTCAATGCCAAAAGAAATCGAATTTGAGGTTTGGATGTTAAAACCTGGTAAAAGACCGACCGGTGCATTTTTAAACTATGCCCTGTACAATACTGATAAGGTTATCTATTCGGAAGAGGAGAAATTGGATCCCCAGTTTAATAAATCGGGGGAATGGGTAATAATCAAAAAAAGATTTATTATTCCTGATATGTGTGATAGATCGACACAGATGAAGTTTTCTATTGAAAACCCAGGAAGATCCTTGTTTTATCTCGATGATTTATCAATCAGATATTGTTATTCGTGGAACTGACCTTTACTTTTTACCTTTGATTTTTTTCAGTCCGGCAAGTGAATCAGCTACCCTGATGCTGTCGGCTTTCTTCTGTTCTTCAAATTCCTTTACTATTTGGTCAGGCGTCTTTCCAAGGTTCTGAAGGGACATCTTTGCATCTTTAACAAAATCGTTTTCCGGGTAACGCTCAATGAATAACAGGTAAGTCTCCTTTGCCTTTTCAAGGTTACGGAGCATATTTTCATAAATAAAACCCTTGAAAAACATACTCAGAGCAGCGTTTTTTTCATCAGGATAATCCTTAATGCACTGATCGAATAAGCCAATGGCCTTATTCCCATCACCGGAGTTCATGGCAAGGCTTGCGGCCTTGAACAGATATCCGGGAGCCAGACTATCACCGGGATGCCGGTTGATAAAATCGAGATAGAGGGTCATTAGGCTGTCGGCCTTTAACTTGTCGAAACTCACAGCTTCGGGGGAGAAAAGACGTTTTTCGAGACTTTTGATCCCGGCAACAGATTCTTCCCGTGAGGGTTTACAACCTGTAACACCTAAAAAAACAACTGCAACGAGCAAAAATGTTAATGTTTTCATCGGATTCATATAATCAGATATTTATTTCCTTTTCTTTTTAAGCAATGGGAACAACATTTTATAATCTACGTCAATATTCCCTTTTGAAATATCGTTCAGTTTTCCTTTAAGCAATATCTTTCGTAAGTTAGATATTCTATCGACGAACAGAATGCCCTCCAGATGATCATATTCATGCTGGAAAACCCGCGCAACCACACCTTCATACCGCTCATCATGTTCCTGGAATTGTTCGTCAATATAATGAAGGTAAACCACAGGTTTACGCAATACATCCTCCCTTATTCCAGGAACACTTAAACAACCTTCGTTAAATATAAATTCCTCACCTTCTGTTCTATTTATCGTCGGATTGATAAAAACCTTTTTAAATTCTCCGGCTTCCGGATATTTTTCTTTATATGCAGAGGTATCGATGACCAGCAAACGGATCGAACGGTTGACCTGCGGAGCAGCAAGACCTACTCCATCACCCTGGTACATGGTTTCCCACATATCGGCTATCAACTCCTTCAATCCGGGATAATCTTTTGGAATTTCCTTTGCTATTTTTCTTAGGACAGGATGACCATAAGCAACTATTGGGAGAATCATCTATATAGAGTTTATTCAGTTTTTTTAATTAATACTTTTACCGCGAACACCCGTCTCCCCTCTCCTTCAGGAGGGGGATCGCCTGCCTGCCGGTAGGCAGGGGGGTGAGGTGCATTGGCTCCTGGATTCCATATATGATTGTAAGATCAGGGTGGCGCTAATGGAATCTACGAGCGATTTATCCCGACGTCTGCTTTTATTAATTCCCGATTCGCGTATCGCACGCGTTGCGATCAGTGAAGTGAACCGTTCATCCATCCTATCTACGTGGATACCAGGGAATTCCCTTTGCAATTTCTTTACAAAGGATTCGGTGAAGTGTGTCGATTCTGTATCTTCATTCTTGAAATTCTTTGCCAGCCCCACAACAAAACAATCAACACTGTTTTTTTCCACAAAATCATGTAAAAATTGAAAAATATCCATCGTTCTGACAGTTCCGACCGGGGTAGCAATAATATTTGCTTCGTCGGTCGTAGCCAGGCCTGTACGTTTTTGTCCGTAATCGATAGCGACTATCCTTCCCATGGTTCAAAATCGGTGCAAAGTTACAAAGAAGTTGAAATTTTATCTAATTTTGGACGATTAAACCTAATGCAGTTGACAACCTCGAATCGTGAAATCATTGAATCTGCCTGGGAAAATCGCGATCTGCTGAACCAAGAAGAGACTCAGAAGTCGATCAGGAGAGTGGTTGAAATGCTGGACCAGGGATTGCTACGGATTGCAGAAAAAATTGGTAGCGAATGGATTATACATGAATGGCTCAAAAAGGCTGTAATCCAATATTTCCTGATCCAGAAAATAGAGATCATCGAGATCGGCCCGTTTCAGTTTTGTGATAAGATCCCACTGAAACGTGATTTTGCTTCAAAGGGAATCAGAGTAGTTCCACATGCCATTGCCCGGTATGGATCCTTCATTGCCGAAGGTGTGATTATGATGCCTTCCTATATCAACATAGGCGCATATGTCGATAAAGGAACGTTGGTTGATACATGGGCGACGGTCGGTTCATGCGCTCAGATCGGCAGAAATGTTCATCTCAGCGGCGGCGTTGGCATCGGTGGGGTTCTTGAACCGGTGCAGGCGGCCCCGGTGATCATAGAAGATAATTGTTTTATCGGTTCAAGGTCGATTGTCGTGGAGGGTGTCAGAGTTGAAAAAGAAGCTGTACTTGGGGCAAATGTAGTAATAACGTCATCCACGAAAATTATTGATGTTTCCGGTAGCCGGACTGCCGAATCTACCGGCATTATTCCTCCACGTTCTGTCGTTATTCCGGGAACGACAAAAAAAACATTCCCGGCCGGCGATTACCAGGTTCCGTGTGCCCTGATCATCGGTAAACGTAAAGAATCAACCGACCTGAAAACATCTCTGAACCAGGCGCTCCGTGAATTTGATGTTCCCGTTTGATCCATGAAAAAGATACTTGTCATACAATCTGCATCCATCGGGGATGTCATACTTGCTACACCGGTGGTCGAAAAACTTCATTCTCATTATCCTGAAGCGGAACTTGACATTCTTGTTAAAAAGGGAAATGAAGCGCTTTTCACCGGTCATCCTTTCCTTCATGAGATACTGATATGGGATAAGAGTTCCCGGTCGCTATTGAATTTTGACAAACTTATGCACCGTGTCTGGTATAAAAGGTATAATCTGATCGTGAACATTCAGCGGTTTTTTCTTACGGGCTT
>Ga0172375_10010219_pt1 | contig 12214 bp, 15 predicted proteins | sample LakKiv1m_FD_114537 | JGI IMG/M metagenome (GOLD analysis project Ga0172375, IMG submission 114537) | Freshwater microbial communities from Kabuno Bay, South-Kivu, Congo - kab_092012_11.1m | ecosystem: Environmental > Aquatic > Freshwater > Lake | place: Democratic Republic of the Congo... | reverse complement strand
TGGTTCTTTGTTTATAAGTGCTTTTGATTCCTTCCACTAAAGGATCAGCGGGAAACATGCCTAAAACTTTGTCATAATAAGTTAAGAAATCATCGCTTAGCAATTCGCTGGCGGAAAGTTCTTCTACTCGCATTCTCAATGCATACATAGGCAGAATGATTTGGTTAGTCATGTTTTACCTCGTTTTTGTTATTTTAAGCTCATTAACCTTAAACTATTTAAACCTTTTGATGTTTTTATCACTTATTAGTAGTTATGCCAAATTAAACACTTTTCGAAGGTCTTTACATGACAGAATCAAATAAAATCTCTTCTTACAAATCCATCTAAGATAAGAAAACTACTTTACCAAAATAATATACTTATTCTGCCTAATGGTCAGATAAGGTTTCTGTAGACGCTTTTTTAAAGCAATATCTTGCGTTAAAACCAGAAATCCTCCATGGGAGTAATCAACAAGCAGTTCGTCCACATCTCCGACAGAATGGGGAAAGACTTCAATTTTCTTGGCCTTGATGATATCTGAAGCCAACTTCGCTGCTCGTTTGAAACGGCTGCGCTGTTCTTCCTGTATTTTTTTCAATTCGCGTAAAGTACCTTCTAAAACTACTATTTGAAAAGGAAAGTCGCATACTCTTTTTAGCTCATCAAATAGTTCTAACTTTCTTTCCGCTAGGGACATCCAGATATTCGTATCAATTATGATCTTTTTCATGTTCTTTAAGTTGTACTTGGACGTAACCGGCCCAAAAGAGGGTTGTTAGGATAAGAGTTAAAAATAAAAGTAATCCACACAGAAGTGCTAAGAAGGCCCATCCTTCTATAAACATTAAGAAATATGCTCCTAAAACAAATAAGAGAATTACCGCTAAATTGATTAACAATACCGCTAAATTAAAATGGATCTTTTGGAAAGTAATCTTTACCCAAGAAGACCACACTTTTTGATGATAGATTAGGGCGAATCCTACCAAACCGAAATAATAAAATAATAAGAGTATGCCCAGAACCAGCCATAACAGAATCGTGGCCGTACTGGTTGATTCGATATTAAAAAAAGTATTAAGTATAAGGTAAGAAATAATCACCGGCAAAAAGGAAAATAACACCACCATCATCAAGTATTTGCCCCAAGCTAAGGCTCCTTCTTTAAGTTCGTGCTCCACTTTATCAGAGACTATCCTTACCGTAAGGATCCAGATTCCCGCTTGGACAATTATCAAGATAAAAGCCAGCCACAAACTAAGATAATAGATTTTGTTAATCAAGGAATTGTAACTAGTAAAGACTTTTCCTAATTCTGGAGAAAAAGGCATTCCTTCTTGAATACTAGTGGCATTATAATTGGCGTTTTCTAGAGGTTCCATGATGCCCTGCACATCCTCTAAAATCTGCGCGGGATAGTTTAAGATAAGGTAAATAGAAATGCCTACTAAAGCAATATAGAAAAGGACCAAGAAAATCAATAGATAGGGATGTTTCTTAATTGATTTCCAAGCCTGTTCAAAACTTTCTCGTAAAAAATTCATAGAATTAGGAACTTTTTCTTTCTTTATAATATTTTTCTTTTATCTATAGTTTACTTTAGGTTAATAACTATTCTTTTTCCTTCCGAGAAAAACACCAACTCTTCTTTACCTTGAAGATGAGCTTCCTTGATTTTATCAACTATCTCCTCTTCACTTATCTTGAAATTTTCTAACCCAAACAATCGTTTTAGACACATCAGATCCTTCCAACGTTATCCTTAGATTCTTCTTTCAAATCCTCTTCATAGCCTTCCATGAAGTTTTCTTCCTCAGATGTTAACTCATCTTCATCTACTAGTTTGGAACGATTTTTTTTGGAATAAAAATCATTATCCTCTTCTTCAAGACCTATAGGTATTAACATTGTTATTTCACACCTCTATGTTATATAATCCCCTTAATAGTTGATTATATTGTATACAAAACATTTAAAAATAAATACCTTTTCTAAATACTATATATCTCACATATACTTTAAATGTGAGTCATTTAGGGGGTAAAAATGGAATATCGTAAATTGATCTCTTTTGGTAAAAGCAGTTTTGTTATTTCTTTGCCAAAATCTTGGATAAATCAAAATAAACTTAAGAAAGGAGATTTAGTTTATTTAGATGAAAGCGGAAATAATCTGATCCTGGCTAAAAGTGAAACTAAAAAGGAAGAAGGAGAAAAAACCAGAACCATCAATATTGATGGAAAACCTTTAGCTCGTATTGCCAGAGAAGTAAACTCTTCTTACATCACCAATTATCGAACTATTATCTTAAAAGGAAAAGAAATTAAGGATCGAGTTAAGGAAATGCAGCAAATTTTCCAGAATCTTATTGCTTTAGAGATTATGGAACAGAATTCTAATAGCATCATTGCCAAAGATTTCCTAAATATGGAACAAGTATCTATAGACGAACTTATCCGAAAGATGGACATTATCACCAGAACCATGCTCAAGGAAAGTTTTAGTAATTTAACTCAAGAAAATTATGAAAATATCAATGATCGGGATAAAGATGTAAATCGCTTGTATTTCCTTCTTTACAGAACTGTCTTGTATAACTTAGAACACCTTTCTAGCGCTATGAAAAGATTGAAGATGGATCCTATTCAATTACACAATTCTGTGTTCATTGGATTTTACCTAGAAGGAATAGCTGACGAAGCGAGAAGAACTGCTCGACATTCTTGTAATATAAAGATTGGAGCTAAAGAAAAAAACAATTTAATGGAATTCTTTTCTAAGACAGAGGAGTATTACTTAGATACGATTAAAGCTCTTTATGACAAGAATATAGAAGCTGCTCTAGAATTATCGGGTAAAAAAGAAGCTTTGAATAAAGAATTGGACCAACTCGAAAAGAATAATATAGAGTTCAATTTTATGAGCATGGTTTCTCGTTTGCGAAGGATGCTTAGCTACATTCATAGCCTAGGAAGATGCGTGTATCAATAATCACTATCTAAGAATAGTGAAATCTTAGATAACCTTTATAAATAGCGCGTCTTTTAAAGTTCGTGCATGCCCAAAGGAGCTCCAACCAGATTACCGATAACTGAAAGAGAGATTAGAAGAAGCATCACTTCTCCCCAATTTAGAGGCTTTCATACTCTTTCATTCAGAGAATCTTGGCGAAGTCATCATGCTGAATTTTATCAATTAAGAGCTAAATACTCTGCAAAAAGGGAAGAATATTTCGTTATTAAGAGATACGTTCCTAGTGCTCCCGAAGATGAATTATCTTATCGTTATCAGCATGATCCCCGAAGACTTTATGTGTCCGAAAAAACCAATTTAGATCTAATCGCTAGTGTTGTTTCTTCAGATTTAGTTCCCTCTCTATACGGATTTAACGACGCGCAGAGAGTTATTTTTGAAGAATTTCTCACAGGTAGAGATTTATCACAATTATTAATCGAGGCTGTAAATCAAAGTAAGTCTGGCCAACCTTTAGAAGGTTCTTCAAATAAAAAAAGATTATTAATTGGCGGAATCAGAAACTTAGCTCGATTTGTCGGTCTGTGTAATGCTCAAAAAGATGAATTGGATCATTTAGGAAATTTTGGTGTTGATTATGAAAGTGCCAAAGCCGGAAAGGAATCAGTTGAAGAAGACCTCTTTAGAACTTATTTAAGCAGAATTTTTTATTCTAAACACCCCGATTGCCTTGGTGGTGATCATTATCGCAGTAACCCCGTCTTGAACGTGATTAGAGATCAAAATGGTATTTCTATTGAAGATCGAGTTAGAGAAATATTTGCTCTTAAACCAGCTTTAAACGAGAGAGTGTGGCTACAACACGGGGATTATAATGTGGCTCACGTCTTCGGAGACAAAGTAGTAGATTTGGAAGATTTTGGTTATTATCCTTGGACTAGAGATTTAAGCACTTTCTTTATGGGTGGTATAGATAATATCTCTGTTCCAGATGGTAGAGAACTTCCCCAATTTTTGGGATTATTTTTAGCTTATAAACATGCTTTCCAAACCGGTAATTCTAGATTACGTAAATCCATAGATGAAATTGCCACAAGTTCAAATTTATCCTCATTAAACGCTCAGTATTTAGAAAGTATTGGTGCTATTGAGGATAGAAGAAGCTATGCTGAGTTTATGTTTAGTTTCTTTGCTAGCGCTATTGAAGAAGGAGTACATTTAGATGCCACCTTAAAAAGATATTCTGAGCCTCATCTACGTAAGTTGATGGGTAGATTGAAAGATTACAGTGTAGAACAAATGAAAGAATGTAAGCGAGTTTACACTCAGGAATTGTTCCATATTGTTGAAGAAATCAGTCCATTAACCTCTATGTGTGGAAATCCCGAAGGAGTAAGAGAATATTTTGGAGCGTTGGGACAAACTCTATGCGATGTAGAAGCAATATACTTAGAACCCTCTTGTTTAGAGAGAATAAGAAAACCCACAGATACTGCCGAATCTTTCTATCAATCCATCCTTCCTAGAAACTCATAACCCTTTTGTGAGTAGTGGCAAATATTTAAATAAACATTAAAAATAAAAAAAACTATGTCCGAAAACAAGTATCAAAACAAATACTATTCCTTCAATCGGGGAGAACTGCCCTTAGGCTGCCGTTATTGTGTTAAAGGGGAAAAGTTAGTTTTATTTGTGACAGGAATCTGTCCAAGAAATTGTTATTTTTGTCCCGTTTCCGACCATAAATATCAAAAAGACTTAATCTTTGCCAATGAAAGAATAGTTACCTCTTCAGAAGATATTCTTAAAGAAGCCGAGCTGATGAAAGCTAAAGGCGCGGGAATTACTGGAGGAGACCCGTTGACTAAAATTGATCGCGTAGTTGATTATATCTTACTTCTAAAGAAACATTTCGGAAAGGAATTTCATATTCATTTGTATACTTCCTTAAATTTAGTTAGTGAAGAAATTTTAAAGAGATTATTTGAAGCTGGATTAGACGAGATCCGTTTTCATCTTGATCTAGATTCCAAACAATTATGGGATAAACTTTCTTTAGCCAGAAAATTTTCTTGGAAAATGGGAGTAGAAATTCCTGTCCTTCCCGCTAAAGAGAAAGAAATATTTGAGGTAGTAGAATTTGTTAAAGACAAGGTTGATTTTCTTAACTTAAATGAGTTGGAAATTGCCGACAATTCTCAATCTAAACTTTCAGACATGGGCTTTTGTGTTAAAGACAATCAAAGTTATGCTATCGCTGGATCATTAGAATTAGGACAAAAAATTTTGGATTATGCTGAGAAAAAACAATTAGAATTACCTATTCATGTCTGCACCGCTAAATTAAAAGACGGAGTGCAACTAGCTAATCGCATTAAAAGAGAAGCGGAAGGAGCTAAGTTGCCGTTTGATACAGTTGATGCAGAAGGAATGTTAACTCGAGGAGCATTATATTTGCCAGAACTAGCTCCCGGATTTGAATATCGCAAGAAGTTAGAAAGTATGGATTTATCAAAATTTGTGGCAGTCTTAAAACCATTGTTAGAACGAGTTCAGAAGGAATTAAAATTAGAAGACAAAGAGATATTTCTAGACGAAAAAAAGCCCCGAATTTTACTTTCTCAATACAAGATCAAACAGAACAGGAAATTGTTCAAGAAACTAAATTTGATCCCAGCCATTGTTACGGAATATCCTACTGCTGATCAGTTAGAGATTGAAGTGGATTTTCTTAATTAAAATATTCTAAAAAATTATTTATTAAAATCTTTATTTAATTCGCTTCTCGCTGATATGCTTCTTGTTCTCGATGTGCGGCAATAGCCGCCAACGTGGAATATCTATCTCTCTCTTTCCCCGTACTTTTACTAGCCAATTCAGAATAAAAATCTTTGACAAATCCTTCTGTTTCTGCTTCGGAGGTATGTCCAGCCGCATGAGCCAATTCATGCGTTATTACGTAGTCAAGCATCATTTCTTTATCCATCAGTCCATACATTTGAGCCATTTCTTGCGCTCTTTTTTCTATCCCTTTACCTTGATAATTACTGACGAGGATCGCTTCCAAACCGTTAGTAATCAAAGCGGCCACAGTATTCTGACCCATATCTTTGGTTCCTTTTCCTACAATAGGAATGAACTTTTTACCTCTTCCTCCCACATAATTCACAAATTCTTTTCCCACTTTAGAATCCAAATAATTATCCACGATTTTTTTCATAGTATGAGCTTCTCGCTCATGTGCGTAACAATTATCGGAATCTGGAGAAACATACATCTTTCCATCTTGACCGATTACTGCTCCGCCCATATTATACTTCTGTAATCCTAAAGAATCATCTAAAGTACTATAGTGAGACATTAAGTTATTCATTAACACACTAAAGACAAACTAAAATAAAAGAATTACGTTAAAAAGTGAGACAAAAAAATTACTTACTTTCTGGTTTCTTATAGTAAATCCTACGTTTATGAGCGTCTTCATGAATCGCGTGATCCCGTTCTAATTCAATCAATAATCCTTTAGCATCTTCCGTAGTCATTCTACTTGTATCCAGATATTTAAGACTTTGTCTAGATTTACCGGCAACGTAATCAACAATGTCTTTAACGTGATCCTTCTTAAAATGACCGCTAGCCGCATGAAGCAGGCTCTCATAAATACCTTCAGTCATTTTCGGAACAACTTTTCCATAATAACCCTCGAAGGAAAAACCTCTCCCATTCTCTCTGACTGCCTGTAATAATCTTTCGCGGGTGGTTCCGGCATAAGCATTTAATAGAAGAGCTTCAATAGTTTTCTCGGGTTTCTTCTCTTTCCCCTTATCATCCTTTTCTGCTTTTACTCCGAACAACTTTCGGGCTTTATCCAAATAATAATCAGCCATACTATTGGCAAACTTTTCTTGAACCTCATCTTTCTCTAATAGCTCCATATCCAAAGAACCATCCTTGACTAAGTGAGCATCAGCAGCACTATCCCAGGCTCCGCGGTGATGGCGTTGCATACCATCGATCAAAGCTTTAGCTTTCTTATTGTTCTTTTCGTACTCCTGAATATGTTTAGGAACCTCTTCTTTTTTGTCTGCCATGAGGGATAAGCAAAAAATTTAGGAATATAAACCTTTCGCTGATAGAGAATAAGAAACAAATCAAATTAAATAAGAAGATAGAAAGAAAATTAAAAGAAACCCCTTACATACGAGGGGGAGCTACCTCAATTCGAGGGATGTCTAAGGCAGAGATGTAAGGCTTATCTCTCAAGAAATTAGGAGTAACTGCTCCATTTCTCTTGAATTCTCCTACTAATTCAGCCTTTTCCTTCAAACCAAATTTGGAAAGATCCATTCTGCCCATGTGTGCTTCTAATCCAGCGTATCTTAAAACATCAGCAGCAGGAATCTCGTTCAATACGCCTAAAGGAGCTCTTGCTCTAATTTCCATAGCACTCTTGTAACCAGTACTTTCATCGATATATTGCATAAAGGATTCGAATCCTCCTTTGCTTTTAGTACCATTGACATAAGTAGCCACATGTTCTCGAGTAAATCCATAGAATCCGTTAAGTATCAATGCTTCATTACAAGCGTCGTAACCGCCAGCCATAGCCGAGATAGCAGCACGTAAAGGTTCTACTAATTTATCAACAGTAGTAGAAGTAAAAGCAGTTCTAGCTTCTTCAGTATCAAGTCTTTCAAAATTAACACTACCCTCAGCGACTAAAGTATCTAATCCCGCGTCGTAAGCTTGTCTAATTCTATGATTAGCAAACTCCATTTTTCCACGAGCTTTTTCTTGTTCTCTTAAATAATCTGCAACGGTTGGCATTTTGTTTTATCCTCTTTAAAGTTTATTAAACATCTTTAATTATGTTGTGTTACTACTTAGAAATGAGTATAATATATAAATGTTTCTCTTTTAAATTTTATCGTATTAATGTTAATTAAAATGAAAAATTTACTTTTCTAAAACCTTTGCGTCGAAACATTTTTGGAAATAAAAATATAAGTTAAAATTAAAAGTTTTATTCTTTATAAGGAAATAAATTTTTAAGTTTTGCTTAAAAGATTTAGAAAGTTAATTCTAAAAGGTTTAATCTTAAGCTAAATGTTTTAGGACAAAAGGTTTTAATTATAAATTTATATTTTTAGCGCAAAACAAATATATAGATACTAACTTAAAATGACAAGCTCACCCAAACAAATTACCCATCTTTTCCTTAAGCTCTTTATCCATTTCTCCTATACTTTTGGTACCATAAAGGTTCATAGTTGTACCAAAATCAAGATGTCCTAATACCTTTTGAATAACTTCAAGAGTAAGCCCTTTATCCTTCAAAATACGCGCACAGCTGTGACGAAACAAGTGAGGGTTGATATGTTTAAGGTCCGGATTAGGATTCTTAATTCCGGCTCTTTCTCCCGCTTTGGCCACGATTCTATTTATCTCTACCGAAGAGATATGTCCTTCCTGATTTAACGAGGACACGGCTGGAAAAAGGTATCCTTTGGGTTTGTTGTCAAGAACGTAACGATGATACAACTTAAGATCTTCTAAAAGCTGATCAGAAAAGATGGTCGCTAATCGATTAATATTCTTCTTACCCAGAATTTGGATTTTAGCCTGGTCAAAATCAATATCTTCTACTTTGATTTTGGCCAGTTCAAACCTTCGCAGTCCACAATAGGCTAACAATTTGATGATAACTTTGTCTCGGAGACTATCCGTAACTTTAATGATTTGTTTAATTTGCTCCTCGGTCAGATGAAACTGGCTACGGGAGTGGCTTCTTTTTGGGATTGACCTCATTTCTTAAAGAAAATGTAACGAAATATTTAAATGTTTCGTTTTTGGCATATTTTGTTACATTAAACTTAATATTTTACATAAAGTGTAACTTAATGAGGGGTTGGCCTAGTTTTAATGGTTTGGACCGGCCCAAACAAGAGCTAAAATTGGCTAATTTTACAGATTTATAATTTTATCAATGCTTAGAAGTTTTATTAGCTAAAAATCGTGAATTGAGGTAGCGTAATCAAGAGAAAAGAGTCGTTTGGTTAGTGGCGCGCAGCGCTCGCGCGCGAAAAAGCTTCAAAAAAGTAAAGAAAATACAGTTCCGAACAACCGGAATTACAAAATAAAGACTGTTTTCCAAGTGTTACTCAAAAATAATAATTTAATCTATAATATTAACTAAAATATTTAGTTTTTATTATATCTATTTAAGAATATAACTTTTAAGTTTTAATTAAATATTTTGTTAAATCTTTTCTTAAAAATTTAAGTTTTGCTTAAATATTTTATTCCTTTTCTTTTTATTAAACTTTTAATATTTGATTAAAATATTTAGAATAAAAAATTTAGTGTTTGAGCAATTTATCTAAATTACTCAAAGCACCTAAAACTCTGCTCTTAGCTTCCGTCAAAAAAATTCTTTCTGAAGAAGTTAGGGGACGAGCAGTGTCCACACGTCTTAACATTACTGTAAACCTTCCATTCAAATCGCGCGCTTTACTTTCCCATCCTGGTCGAGGAGCAGACTTCGTAAGTGCTACTAAATTGAGATATTCATTTATCAGAGTATCATACTCTGGTTTTAACGGATCATTTTTGATGCGTGCTTCCATTTTTACCACCCAATTAAAAATTTAAAACAACTTATTTAAATCGTTTTCTAGACTTTAGTAATCTATTTTAAACTAAAGTTTGAAAGGTGTTTTAAGTCTTTCATTACTATCCTACATAGCTTAGTCTTTTCTTTTCCTGGATCTCTTCTGCTTTCTGACCTTTAACCATCAAGCCTTTTAATTTCTCTTCAAACTCTTGTGCCTGTTTTAACAAAGGCTTAGGATCAACATTTAATCCGGTGTAAGCGTCTAGAGCTTTGATAATTTCTGCTGCTGCTTTGCTGTCGGGAAGATTACTGTGTGCTTCAGCAAAGAAAGCGATCAAAGGAAGCGTAGTATCTTTCGCCAATAACGCCCCGGTAGGACCCACGACAATTCCTTCCATCAGAGGCTTAGCATATTCTGATAATTCTTTGGTTGATTTTAAACATTGAGCTTTTACACAGTTGGTGTAAAAGAAAACTCTTCCCACATCGGGATTAGGAGAACCAACTCCTTCTAAACAAATAATCTCTTTGGCTTGTAAAGTATCCGCTAGTTCAAGTACCATATCAGCTAATTTCCAACCTAAATCCTTTCCAATATTAATAGCATGGACGATTACCAAATTATAATCTTTATTATAATGGATAGACATGGGTTCTACTATCTTATTTTGATGGATAGCCACCATAGCGGGAATTTCATCAATTTCAATAGTTCCAATCTTTTCCATTTTCAAATGATCCATTAAGAATTCAGAAGCAATAGTTCCAATTAAACCAAATCCGGGAAATCCTTCCACAATAGTTACGCCCTTAGGCTTCTTTTTAAGAATTAATTTCATCAGCATCACCTTATTTTTTGATATTTACTAGAAGAATTATACTGTTTAAATATCTTTTGGAATTAACCTAAAAAATATTTCCACCACGAACCGATGAACGACCCTGATTTCCTGATTCTTCTTCGGATTCACCCAGAGACCATTTAAATTGCGGTGATAGGGGTGCATCGGATTTACGTACATACAATGGGAGTCTAGGCAAAGGTTTTCCCTCACTATCGACATCCAATCTAAAGAAATCTTCCTCACTTCCAAAATGTTGCTGGTCGCAATAAAAACTGCGCACATAATTAATATCTATTCTTTTTCCGATATTGGGAGTAACCGTAAACAAGGCTTTTCCATCGACGTGTCCAATATTGTAATCGCTGGGCAAAGGACTGCTGCAAGCAACTGAGCCTTGACCCTGAAAAAATTCAGTAATCCTTTTTTGAAACCATTCTTCATGATCATAAATAAAACCATATCCATCAGCATAACGCATATTAGTTACGGTAAGTAGATCAATATCGGGACGATCACCCTTCTTAGTAATATTTCCTCCAATCAGGTAAACTGCGAAGAATTGGTAACCCCGTGGAGCGTCATGATTCTCGTACCAATCTTTTCCGGTGCGATAAAAACCGCTTAAATCAGAAGTGTAAGGGCTGTTAAAATATTCTTCAGCCACATTATTGAATAATTCAATAACCTTTAGAACATTTTGTTGATCGGCAACAGAAAATCTATTAGTTATATCTAAAGCCTCTTGGCGCTCTTTTCCTACCAATCCAAAACCCAACAATTCGTTCATGTTCTACATAGATAAGGATTATTTTATAAATCTTAAGCTTAAAATATTGCCTTCTTATTAACGGCAGAAATATTCGCCTAAGCGATAGACAAGATATCCCAATCCAGAAACTTCCCCGGCTAATAATCCAACTCTGGCCAGCAAGGCTAACGTGCCTCCAAGACCAGCTGCGTTTAAATCGATTGACTCCTCTAAGCTTCTAGATTTTGAAGCAGCTTGGGCTATTCCACTAACATTTTCAAAAGTGTCTCTAATTCCCTTTAACTGATGAGGTATACCCCCAGTCAGTATTAGTCGCGTTAAGTTTTCTCTAGGAATAACATTCTCGGGCAGGTAATCAATCTTGGGCATACCCCTAAATAATCCTATTGATTTTATAAATTTTAAGTCTAAAATATCTTCTTAATTAGTTAAATACCCCTATTCAAAACTATAGTTTAAATATCACTACTCATTTTCTCTTAAAATATGAACTTTGAAGATTTAAACTTGATTGAACCGATCAAAAAAGCCTTGACTAAGGAAGGATACACTACACCGACACCAATTCAAGCCCAAGCTATTCCTCCTTTATTAGAAGGAAAAGATTTAGTGGGCATTGCTCAAACTGGCACGGGTAAAACCGCTGCTTTTGTGGTTCCAATATTGCAAAGAATGTCGAAAGAACGTAAACCTTATCATGGAATCAGAGTCTTAATTCTTGCTCCTACCCGAGAATTAGCCGCGCAAATCGATCAAAGTGTATCTGTATATGGACAATTTTTAGGATTTAAGCACACGGTTATTTTTGGTGGAGTCAATCAATTTCATCAAGTCAAAGCATTATCACAAGGCGTAGATATTCTAGTCGCCACACCTGGAAGATTATTGGATTTAATGAATCAAGGATACATCAAACTAAGAAATATAGAGTTTTTCGTGTTAGATGAAGCGGATCGTATGTTAGATATGGGATTCATTCATGATGTTAGAAAAATAACTTTAGCTCTACCTCAACAACGTCAATCTTTA
>Ga0172375_10010218_pt1 | contig 12214 bp, 15 predicted proteins | sample LakKiv1m_FD_114537 | JGI IMG/M metagenome (GOLD analysis project Ga0172375, IMG submission 114537) | Freshwater microbial communities from Kabuno Bay, South-Kivu, Congo - kab_092012_11.1m | ecosystem: Environmental > Aquatic > Freshwater > Lake | place: Democratic Republic of the Congo... | reverse complement strand
TTTGCTTAGAAGCAGAAAGATTTAATGGTTGGAGGTTGTTGATATAGTAGAAGGTATGAAAGAAAAAGAAATAATTTTAGAGATTAAGGGAGTATCAAAAAACTACGGCAGGACCGCGGCTGTAAGGGCAGTAGAGATGAAGATTGGAGCCGGGGATATTTATGCTTTGATTGGACCTAACGGATCGGGTAAGACGACTTTGATGAAGATGATTGTGGGACTGCTTAGGATAGATAAGGGAGAGATATCGATACTGGGTAATCAAATCAAGGGTGAGGCGATAGGGGCAAAAAAGTTAATCGGTTATGTACCAGATAAGCCGGAAGGTTATGGATATTTGAGCGGCAAGGAACTGCTTTACTTGACCGGAAGACTTAAGGGGATGCGGGAAGCTGAAGTAAGAGTGAGAGTCGAGCAACTGATGAAGTTGTTTGATATTGAGAAGATTTTGGAAGGAAGAATGGATGGATATTCGAGAGGCAACTTACAGAAAACTGCTTTTCTGGCAGCTCTGCTTGGCGAGCCTAGACTATTAATAATCGATGAGCCGATTGTGGGACTTGATCCGGTGAGTATAAGGGTGTTTGGAGAGAGATTGGTTAAGTTTGCTAAGGATGGTGGGGCAGTGCTGTTTGCCACTCATACACTCGACTTTGCTAGCAAGTATGCCAACAAGGTGGGAGTGATGAGTGAGGGAAAGATAGTGGCCGAAGAGAAGCTCAACAGTAAGGTCAAAATTGAAAAGGTTTATGAAAAAGCTCTATGAGTGAGGCTTTAAATCAGATTAAACTAATTGCTTTAAACGAAGCAAAACAGGTTAAGGGTTGGTTTAGAGAACAACTGCTAACTAAGCTAGTGGTACTACTTGGTTTTGCTGGATTGGCAGTATTGGTAGCCGGATTTATCTGGCTGTGGTCTTGGGGGTACATGAGCAACCTGGCCCAGTATGAAAACTATGGAGAGCTAACCGCCCTTTACTTAATCAAAGCAGGGCTGCTGGTAATCGCTTGGCTGGGTCTTGGTAGTGCGGTGACAAGTAATCTAACTAAGATGGCAAATAAAAATGCCGAGATGGAGTACTTGCTTGTTTTACCTGTTAGAAAAGGAGTACTGGCTTTCTGGGGAATGGTAAAAACAGTGTTGATGAACTGGGTGTTGGTGCTAGTCGGATTGCTTCCACTGATGTTGGCTTACTTTATGGCTTTTGATTGGGGGGTAAACGCGACACTAGTTGGCAGAGTGTTACTAGTTGGACTGGTGATGGCAATGATGGTGACATCTGTTGGAAGTGGGTTGGTTTATGCCACAGGCAGATGGTGGGTAAGGATACGAGGCGGAGTAAGCGTGATTGGCGTATTGGGTTTTTTTGGAGTAAGTACCTGGTTAATATTGAAAGTAATTTTTCCTGAGCAATTAAAAACGCTTTACTCAAGTGAAATAGAGCAGTTTATGAATATTTACACTGCCCTACCATTACTGTCTGAGTGGTGGCCAAGTTCATGGATGGCTTCTATGCTCTTTGATTTTGCCCAAAACTGGTGGGTGTTGGCGGTGTCGATGTTAATGATGATAATAGCTTGGTTAATAGAAAGGCAGACAATGAGGAGGCTGTGGCAGTTAAGCCAGGAGAGAGAAGATAGAGAAAAAAGATATAGCTTTAATTTGTTAAAGAGTGGTGGTCTGGTAAAGAAAGATATCATCGGAGTGTTGCGAACACCGACTGAGTGGGGTTATGGAGTGTTGTTGATGGGAATGGCGGTAGCATTCTTTGTGTTACTGGGCCAAGCAACTAAGGGTAGCTATTGGTCAAGAAAGTTTGAGGTAGAGATTATGGTGGCCGCTCTTGGGTGGCTGCTCTTTTTCGTAACGGCCTTTGGCTTGAGGGTGGTATTCCCACTGATGGCCAGAGAAGGAAAGGTGAGTTGGTGGCTGATGAGTATAGGGATGGGAAGAGGGAGGGTTATTGGAGACAAACTGAAGGCGGCTTTGATTTTGGGACTGCCGCTGGTTTTAATATCAAGTTTGGTGTGGCTGATTATGCCGTTTGAGATGACAAGACTGTTGTGGATGTTTGCTTTTACAGGAGTCTTGGTAATTAGCTTAGTGCTACTGCTAAACCTGTGGGGGATGATTTCACCATTGTTTAAGTTGGCGGATCAACCAGATAAGGTGAGTACGAGTATGTCGGGACTGATGGCTCTTGGTGTCTCTCTTATAATTATCGCCTGGTCTGTTTTTACAGCAAATAAGACGCTAGAAAACGGTAACCTTGATTATCTGACAATAGTGGCAGGTATAGATATAGGGACACTGATGGTGGGCGTATCGTATTGGTTGGCTAGAATGCGAATTAGTAAGTATGAGTTTTAAATGGGAAAACAGCTAAACGTGAGGGGAGGCTTTAAGCCACTAGGTTTTAGGAGTCCCTGGTGGAATGTGGTTAATCATTTTCAGAGAAGAATCTGGGTGAACAAAAAGGAGATGGAGAAAGAGAGATTAAACAAAACAGAAAGAGGTAATAAGAAGATTAGTTGATGTGCCAGAATTTCCATTGATGAGGGGGCTCCTCACCAAAAAAGCGAAGGTGGAGAAAATCATTTAGGTCACTTACGAAAACACCAATACCAAAACAGATGGAGGTGAGTCCCAAAAATGAGGTAGACCCAAAACCGCCAAGGAATATAAGGAGAGCACCCCAGATCCAGTGGTGAGGATTGGGAATAATCCAGAGCTTTTCTAGATTGCCTAGATACTTGTCGCCATAACGACCTAGGGCAAAACCAATAAAAGTGACAACGAGTTCAAACAAATAAAGCGATAGAAAGGGTAGATAAAGGCCGGATATAGGTATGAGGGAGTGGGGAGTTTTGGGTAGCATAAGTGGGTATAGTATATAGGACAGGGCAAGAAAGGTATAATTGAACCATGAAAATAGATATTCTGACCATATTTCCTGAGATGTTTGCGGGTCCTTTTGGTGAGAGCATTGTGAAGAGGGCCATTGATCAAAAGCAGGTGGAGATAAAGATACATGATTTGCGTGAGTGGACTGAGGACAAACACAGAAGCGTAGATGCGCCTCCGTATGGTGGCGGGGCAGGAATGGTAATGAGAGTGGATGTAATCGACAAGGCAGTAAGTAGTCTGCGAAGTAAAGAAACAAAAGTAATTTTGCTTGATACTAAAGGAAAAATATATAGCCAGAATGAGGCGGTGAGGATGAGTAAAGAAAAACACCTAATCCTGATTGCGGGACACTATGAAGGAATAGATCATCGAGTTCATGAGAAAATCGCTGATGAGGTGTATTCGATTGGTGAGTACGTATTAACGGGAGGAGAGCTGCCAGTGATGGTAGTAGTGGATAGTATAGTGAGACTGATTCCTGGAGTATTGGGTAACCCTGAGTCCTTAAGTGAGGAGTCATACACTGAGCCAGGAAAGAGAGAGTATCCTCAGTACACCAGACCTAGTGAGTACAAGGGTTGGAAGGTTCCTGAGGTGCTGCTTGAGGGGAATCACGCAGAGATAGAGAAGTGGAGAAAAGAAAAGAGCGGCAAAAGGTGAATATTTGCCGCCCTTAAGCGGGTGTGGTGATGAAACTATCTTTCTTCGAAGAAGTAGCAGCCCTTTTCAGTTCTGCCACAGTGTTGCCCGCGATCACATTGCGGACATTCACACTCACAGACTCCAAGCCGATGCATGATCCAATGAAGGATCCTAGCCATGGTTACGCCTCCATTCACTGTGCTATAGGATATATTATATCAAATTCTTACTCTGCGGAAAAGCCAAAAGGCATGAGATAGATTAAGGTCTCACTGGTGGGAAGTTTAAGAAGAGATGTAGACTTGGCCTTATCAAAGCCACCAGTAGCAACTGTACCTAGGCCTAAACTTTCTGCCTGGAGATATAGGTTCTGACTAACGTGACCGACTTCGAGATAGACATTGTGGGAGACGTCCTTACCGTCAAAAGCATTCTTCATTAACTGGAAGTTGCCAGTAATGGCGATAACTGCCGGGGCGGATTTGAACTGTGATTGGACACCAGCTAGAGCCATTTGCTCACTGAAATCGCCTGACTGAAGCAGTCGAAGCTGATGAACCGGATCCAGGTCTCCTGGAATATATTCATAGATACCAGGCTCAAGACCAGTAACATCAAGAGCGACTAGGTAAAGAGTGAGAGGATAGGCTGATTTGGCAGAAGGAGCAGTACGACCACCCCAGTCAGTGGTGACTCCCTGAGCTGACCAGAGAAGCTGGGAGATTTGATTTAAAGTAAGCGGCTTGTCCTGGAAAGAACGGTGGGAGCGTCGAGTGTTGAGGGTTTGCTCTAAACTGACACGGCTTGTCTTGACGGGACTAGGAAGAGCAACTGGCTCATCGATATATTCCTTGGTTGCTGAGGTGTCAGGAGTAGTCTGCTGATCAGTAGATTCAGAAGGAGAAAAAAGCCAGATGACAAAGATGGAGAAAACGACTAGTCCTAAAAGAGTTAAAGGAGGAAGAGAGAGTTTGTTCGGTTTGCGGGCGGGCATTGGTTTGATATTAACAAATTATCTAATTAGTTAATATATGTCTCAATCTGGGCTTCTGATTTTAGCTGGTCAAACCAGGCATAGAACTCTTGTTGAAGCTGCTGTTGGGTCAGGCCTTGTTTGATCTCTTCGCGGACCTGGTCAAGCTCGACACCTTCATACATAGCCTTGTTGGTCTCGAAGTACTCGGCAATCTGTTCATCAGTTATGTTGACGTCGAAAAGTTTGTCGGAGAGACGATCTTGAGTTAGTTTAAGACGGAGTTGATCAGACAAGTCTGCTTCAGTTAGACCGTACTGGGTCAGGGCAGAGGCCAAATTCTCTTCACCACCTAGGCTATCAACTAAGGATTGGCGCTCATTGGCTAGATCTTCAGCGGTGATGTTGATATCTTGTTTGGCAGCTTCTTGAGTTAAAAGTTCGTTGTTAACTAACTCTTCTAAGACAGCGTCACCATAGCGGTTGGTGAGAACTTTGTTTAGCTCCCAACGGGTAATAGGGGTCTTGTTGACGGTACCGGCGATGAGAAGACCACGATAGCGTTGAGCAACTAAGAAAAGGGCAATACCAGAGAGTACAACAATGGCGAGACCTAATAGAAAATTGGTGGAAAGTTTAGGGACGGAAAATGCAGGAGTAGTTGTAGGAGTAGAGGCAGTCTTGGGAGCTACTGAGGCTGTTTTGGTTTGAGAGCGAGAACGAGAGCGGGTAGAGGTAGTCTTTTTTGATGATGCAGTCCGAGTGTTAGTTTTTTTAGTAGCCATGCGGGTATTGTAGCGGATATTTTTTGGAAGGTAAACAAGAAAAAGCCCGACTCACGGTGTGTGAGCCGGGCCAAGGGCGAAGGAGGTTAGAGGTAGCTGCAGAAAATCGCCAGAAGATAGCCAACCACAAAGAGCGACAAGGCGATCGCCGAAGGGAGGATACTCCAGAGGCCACCCACGAAGATGGCGATCAGGATGACAGCTCCTCCCACCAAACCGAAAAGGAAGGTGATTTCAGCAAAAACCAGTCTCTGTGTCGGGTTTTTTACTTCATGGACAAATTCTCTCCAGGCTACCATAATCCGAAGCAGCATTTACCTCTCTCCTGGTTAAGGAACGATACCAGGATTATACAATATTATGGGACTTAATGCATTAATCCTCTATGGGAAGAGACTGAAGGTGGATGTCGGGGTCGACAGGAGGAACAGCCGGATCGGGAAGAAGGATGGGGAAATTCTTAAGCTGATCTCTGATGTTTTCAAGTTCTGAGTTGATCTTGATGGTGGGGGTAGGAGTGACATTGGGCAAGGGTGGGGGTGAGGCCGGGGGGGGACGGAAGATGGAGGCTAGAGTAGAACCAAAGCGGATACCTAAAAGAACTATGACAAGGACTATAAAACCGGTGAAAATTAGCTTGATGCGAAAGCCAAACTTTACCCAGAAGTCTTTAAGCTGAGCAATCCAGTCCATGAGTTGAGGATTCTTTTTAGCTTGGGATATAAAATCCTGATACTGCTTCTTGATCTGATCAAGGATGGTGGGGGGTGGAATCCTTGATTGAACTTGGGGTGGAAGGTCTTGATTAGTTTCTGACATAGCGGGACTCTAATTCAATCATAAGATTAAGTAAGGTAATCTGCTTGCTATGGACTTCGCTTAAGCGCTCATTGACCTTGCGGAAGTACTGGACTGGATTAAAACTCTCGGCCTCAAGAGTGCCGCCAAAAGTGCTAATGGAATCCAGTTCATCATTGATTTCTTTACCTAACTGGTCGATACGAGAAAGCCCTTGCTCTACTTCGGGGATGTCGGTTTTGTCTTGGAGGGCTTTTAGGACGGGGTCGTAGATAGCCCGGGAGTAGTGCTGGTAATAGGCAAGTTGGGCGACTTTTAGCTCGGTCTGAGCGGTACTGTAGAGTGTGTTTCGATTGATCTTAGCTTGCGGACCTGAGTACTCAACCATAACCTGATCAAAGGCAGAGGTTGAGCCGGCCGCCTGGATATTGGTTTTGTGGGTAAGATACCAACTATTTAACTCTTCTAAGCGGGCAGCCAGGTTGGCGGCTTTCTCGTAAGTAGAGGTGAACTGAAGCAACTGGAGGCGTAGCCAACGAGTGTAGGAGGTCATGACGTCAACACGAGCTGAAGCTGCTATCTTGGCAGCTTGCAAGGCCTCTTGCTCGGTTTTTAGGTTAAGAGAGGATAACCACTGCGACTTGGCTAGAGTGAAGCTGTTATAGGCATCACGATATTGATCGAATTGGTGGCGATAGTCGGACTCGGCTATAGCAATGGCATCGGCGGGGTCGGTTTCCTGAGCCAGCAGAGGGAGAGAAAAAGAGAGGAGAAAAAGGAAGCTGGCGAGAAAAAGAGTAGTTAGTTTCATTAGTTTTTTAATATGAGTGAGATGAGCAGAATAGCACCAAATAGGGAGATGAAGAAGTACTCGAGAATGATCTCACGGTGAAGCTCGTCTTGCTTGTAGTGATGGATGATACCCCAGAGGAAGTAGGAAAGGGAAGTAATGACAACGGCAGCGGCCTGAAGCTGAGGCTGGTAGCTGAAGACAAGGGTGGCGGTAGCTCCTAATGTAAGAAGTATGAGAAGTATAAAGAAATGGAGATGGTGGATGGAGTGACGTTTTCGTGACATTAGAGAATAAGGCCTTGTTTAATAATCAGGCTTAAGGCGATGACCAGACCTAAGTAAGCCAGGTGGGCCCAGTTGCGGCCGGAGATGCGGATTAGATTCTTGTCCCAGGCAACGTACCAGTCGATGAGTAGAACAACAAAGATGAGGATAACGAAGGAGAGGGAGATAACCTTGGAAAGAGTAAAGGTGTTGATTAAGGGGTAACTTCGATCGCTGATTTGAGTAGGAACAAATTGCTCCGGAGTAGGAGTGGGAGTGGCATCAGGCAATTGTGGCTTTTGTGTCGGGGTAAGAGTGGGAGGAGTTGGTTCTTGAGCTATGGCCTCACGGACAAGAGTGGTCTGCGATCCTTGGGTGAGGGCAGGGGCGGTTGATTGAGGAGTGCCAAACATCTGGACAACCAAGGTAGTCTCTACCCCACCTAATTGACCATCAACCACAGCAATGCCGATGTCTTGATAGTGAGCGTTCATGATATTGTCACGATGAGTGGGTGAGGCCATCCAGGCATCAACAACGGCTTGCGGATTGGTAAAGTCACGAGCGAGATTCTCGCCGGCATGAAGGTAGTTGTAACCAGCGGCTAAGATGAAGGACCAAGGCTTGGTGCCATCGGGAGCGTTGTGGGCCCAGTAGTCTTTGGCAAACATGTCGGCAGCTTTGCGTCTGGCGGCGTCACTTAGTTGATCGTTGTAGACAACGGGGGGTAGACCAGCCTCGGCCCGTTTCTGGTTGGTGATCTCTATAACCTGAGCCGGGGGAATCTGAGAGGCGTAACCTAAGATGGTGGGATACAGAACGGTGATGTAGGAAAGTAAGGCCTGAGAAGTGAGAACAAAGGAGACAATGATAGCGAGGGTAGCGGGCTGAACTAGCCTAGGACGGTAGTTGTTACTTTTTTGGGGGATGAAGAGTTGGGCAAGTCGGTCAAACATTGATTCTATTCTAGCTTAAGCATTGTGGAGACGTTTGACAACTCTTGTCGTTGGGATGATGCATAACAAATTTGATGATAAAATTTTTGGTAGATGGAAATAGTGTTTTTTGGGTTAGCTGGTGGATTAATAGGTTTGCTATGGACTGTTTTTCAAGATAGTTTCTTTTTTTCTTTTTCTTCTCGTCAAGTGAGAGTTAATTTATGCGGGATAGACACTGTCCCTGAATTATTACTGCGAATTGCTGGTGTTGGTGGTGACAGAAAGGATATTGCATGGAAGCAAATGGGCGCTAAAGAGAAACTACTTATACGAAAAGTTATGGCTGGACTAGAGGAATCATGCTCACTCGAACTTACTTTTCTTTACAATCAAAACTTGATCCACGTTCGACATAAAACAGAAGGGTATTTTCACCCAATTGATCAAAGTAGTAAGGTTTTGTATTCAGCTCTTGTTGGCAAAACAAGCGATGGGGAAGAGGTTGTATTTGTTTTACATAGGAAAAAAGGTGGATTCTTGCGATCCCCTGTGTTAGTTGGTTATCTGAAGGTTTTTCTTGATGATAAGGTTCCTAGGTCTATGAATTATTTATTTGAATTTCCCGAGGTTTTGATTAGACGGCCACTATTTACAATAGGTCATAAAAAAAGATACTTATTGGAAGAACACAGTTACGCAGATCTAGGAGTGGATGATTTTGGAGATGATGATGTTGTCGCTCGCTTAAGTTATCGGCAAAAGAAATATGGCGTTTGTTTTGATTTTGATATTACGCGCTGAGACTAAGTCGGTAACCGAATAAGAAGTCCATAACTTCTTAATTGATGTCTGATTACTTTTTCCTGATGTAGAAGATGTAGATGAGGATTATGCCAACAGCAATGATGATTAAGATGCGCCAGGGAATGGAAGATGATGAGTCTTGGTCATCTTCTGGAGTGGCTTGGTCAAGGGCCTGATCAATAGCATCTGAGTCTGGTGAAACTTCTGACCCCTCTTCATCCTGATCTTCATCTTGAGAATCTTGTTCACCAAGAATCTGACCGGAACCTGATTGAGCGGCAACTAACTTGGTACCAGAGAAACTTTCTGAGCCAGTGACTGGAGTACCTTCAGGCGCAGATTGCGAGGAAGTGGTAGTAGCGGTGGTTTCCGGGTCAGAGACTAGACCTGAGGTATTGCCGGCTGGATCAACGTTTCTGATGGCGTAATAGTAAGGCTTGGGTTCTGGATGGCTGTTTTGCCACTCAATATCAGTATTGGGAGTGACATCAAGAACAGCGATTAAGCTTGCATCCTGAGCTATGAAAACTGGTTCGTGATAGCGGTAGATGTAAACCTTGTAACTCTGAGTGGAGCTGGGGTTATGCCACTTGAGGATATATGCATACTCGTCTTTCCAGGCTTTCTGGAAAGATTCTGGAGCTGGTGGTAACTCACGATCGACAATGGTGCTGGTTTCATCAGAAGCGCAGTTACCGGCATGGTCACAAGCGGTGGAGCGGAAATAGTATTTGTCGTCTTGAGTGATGTGCGAGCTATTAACCATGAATTTACCTGAAGAAGAGGTAAAAGTGGTTAGATTTTGCCAGGACTGGCCTTCACGATGGAATTCTAGAGTGATGTCCTTAAGCCCAGAAGTACCTGCATCAAGGGCGGTATATGAGATCTCAAAGCTGTTGGTGTTTTTGTATGTAGGCAGATCAACAATATGCACTGAGGGAGCAGTGGTATCAGGCTTGGGTTCTTCAGCTAAAACTGGAGAGGTAACAAACAAGGGGATGAGGGCTAAGGCGAGGGTAGCAATGAGTTTTTTAATTCTGTCTTTGGGTAGTCTTAAGACCAAACCTAAGGCAATGAAGAGTAATCCAAGAAGACTCCAGAGACTGGGAGTACCGGTAGCTGCTCCAAGTACCTGTCCGGTTGAGGTTGAAGCACCTAGAACATCACCTTGCTGATCGCCACTGACACCGGCACTGTAGTCAAGGTCTGAGGCAATAGCAAGTAGAGCCGTGGCATAGTTGATAGTGTCAGAGGTAGCGGCTCAGGAGGGATCAATTTTGGGCGGGAGTGAGGATATGGTGCTGGGAGACCAGGATAGTGCAAGTGTATGTGCTAACTGTAACCCATGGCCGTGGTATGGTCTGTCGGTAGTTTTAAGCCTTTCTTATTACTGGCTTAACAGCAAGAAAGAGGATGTGAGAAAGCGGAGATATGGTCTGGGAATGACGGCTCCGCTAATTGCTTACGGAGGACTATGGATGAGTAGCCCTGGATGCAGAGATGGATTGCTATTACTTGGCCGATCGGGATTCTGGTGTAAGTGGTTTTTGGTGATTGCCCTGGTGATGTATGGGGTGATTATGGTTGGAGGGGAGAGTATAAGGAGGAGGAAATAGGGATATTAAAGTAAGGTAGATACAAAAAACCCACCGATGAAGGTGGGTGTTTTGGTTGCCCGGCGATGACCTATTTTCGCAAAACCTTGCGGACAATACTATCGTCGGCGCTGAAACGTTTCACGACTCTGTTCGGAATGGGAAGAGGTGGGACCATTTCGCACTAATCACCGAGCAGTGAGCAGTCCAAGGTTTTGGGCTGCCTGGAGCTAGGTGATTATTTTAGTTCCTTGGCAAGTGAATAGAATGTTTTAGATGGTCGCAGAGCAAAAAACTTAATTTACTCTTTGACTATTAGTACTGGTTGGCTAAATGCATTACTGCACTTACACCTCCAGCCTATCAACCTGGTAGTCTCCCAGGAGTCTCCCGGCTCTAAAAGAGCCACAGATTCCTCATCTTGGGAAGGGCTTCCTGCTTAGATGCTTTCAGCAGTTATCCCAGACCAATGTAGCTACCCAGCGATGCACTTGACAGTGACAACTGGCACACTAGGGATTGGCGCAACTCGGTCCTCTCGTACTGGAGTCGAATTCCCTCAAGAATCTAACGCTAACAGAGGATAGAGACCGACCTGTCTCACGCACCCTTTTGTATTAAAAGTGTGGACTATACCTTCTCGCTAAGAGCGAGTCGACGTGTTATGGATTGCTCCATCTGTCTAAACGTTGATTAGACAAGTCTCTACGGGGTCAACGATTCATCCGCATGTGGTTACGAACCATTTGGGTGTTAATGACGCGTTTCTTGGAATAGTTTAGTTTGGCGAACTTATCAATCAAGGTGGTAACTTCAAGAAATTCTTGAGGTGATTGGATAGATTGAGATTTTTCCAAGATTATAAGCATGAGTTTGGCTTGTTTTTTCTTGAGTTGGAGATATGGAAGTGTCAATTCAAGAATTTTTTTGATGGATTGTCGATCACCAATGGTGTACTCGATAATGCCATCCTTGCGATACCGCAAGTAGCCTAGCTTGGTTTTTTCTTTTAAATTTTCAAAAAGCTTTTTTGAGGTCTTCTTCTGGAAGAAGACGACTGATGGAGCGATTTGAAAACCGTATTTATAGGTAGGATTAGGTTTGAGACGGACGTAAATACTGCCGTCTGCGTCAAGAAAACCAGCTAAATATGCTTTGAACGTTTTCGTCATAACAGAATCGCGACTTCCCTCGGTATTATCCTAACACACGACAGGTTAGCGTATTGGTTAGGAACCCACCGATATGAGTCGATTTTTCACTTTGATATTGCTATCAAAGGCCGTCGTTATTTGTCTGATGTCTGCGGGTTCAGTCGGTTCAAAAGCCAAGTAATTAGCTTCTGAACGGTCTGAACCCAGCTCACGTAGGGTTTTAATGGGCGAACAGACCAACCCTTGGGAGCTTCTTCACCCCCAGGATACCCTGAGCCGACATCGAGGTAGCGAACTGCACCGTCGCTAGGGACGCTTAGGTGCAACTACTCTGTTATCCCCGAGGTAGCTTTTATCCGTTAAGCCCGGCGCCTTCCACAAAGCGCACGAGGATCACTTGGACCGACTTTCGTCTCTGATCGACTTGTATGTCTCACAGTTAAGCATCCTTATACCCATGTGCTTACAGTCTGATTTCCATCCAGACTAAGGATACCTTTGTACGCTTGCGTTACTCTTTAGCAAGCAACCTCCCCAGTTAAACTACCCACCAGACAGTGTC
>Ga0172375_10010217_pt1 | contig 12215 bp, 10 predicted proteins | sample LakKiv1m_FD_114537 | JGI IMG/M metagenome (GOLD analysis project Ga0172375, IMG submission 114537) | Freshwater microbial communities from Kabuno Bay, South-Kivu, Congo - kab_092012_11.1m | ecosystem: Environmental > Aquatic > Freshwater > Lake | place: Democratic Republic of the Congo... | reverse complement strand
TAAATTTTTAAAATTAAAATATTTGAAATTGATTTAAAATTTATAATTTGTTATTTAAAATTACTTTTCTATCTTGCAAATTCTCGCTTGGCGCTTGTCATAAATTGTATGTAGATATTTTTTTGCCTCCGGGCTACCGGCACAACCTAAAAATTCCTTATAAACTTTTTGAACAATTGGGTTTTCGTGAGCGGTCCGAATTGGTTTTCCTTTATCGATTTCATAAAGCGCTTTGCGCCGTGCTTCAATAATTTCATGAGCCGGCCTGCCCTGAGCGCAGTCGAAGGGTTTGGGTTGGCCTCCGCCACCAACGCATCCGCCGGGACAAGCCATCACCTCGACATAATCGTAATGCGTGCCGGATTTAATTTCGTTCATAATTATTTCCGCGTTTTTGAGCGTTGAGGCTACGGCGATTTTTAATTCCTGATCACCTATTTTGACATTGAAACGTTTAATTTCGTCAGCACCGCGGCATTCTTGGAAATCGATCTGGTCCCGGCCAACAATATGGGCAAAGGTCCGCAAGGCTGATTCCATCACCCCGCCAGTTGCGCCGTAAATCGCACCAGCACCCGAGCTTTCTCCAAGCGGAGTGTCAAAGTTTTGGGGGTCAATATTGGCAATATCAATATTGGCTTCTTTAATCATTTTGATAAATTCACGGGTAGTTAAAACCCAATCGACATCAAAACTACCACTTTTATCTTCCCCTTCCCGGCGGGATTCAAATTTTTTGGCAATACAGGGCATTATAGAAACAACCGAAATTTTAGCCGGGTCTAAATTCATTTTTTCGGCAAAATAGGTTTTGGTTAAAACCGCCAGACACTGTTGAGGCGAACGAACGCTGGTGATATTATCGATAAATTCTGGGTGGAAATCCTCAATATATTTAACGCGCGCCGGACAACAGGAGGTGAACATCGGTAAGTCTTTATCTTTAACACGGTCGAGCAAATCAAAAGCTTCTTCATAAGTCGTAAAGTCTGCGCCTAAATTAACATCAAAAACATAGTTAAAGCCTAAGGCTTTTAGGGCCGCGACCATTTGGCCTTCCATAATTTGGCCGGGCGGCAGGCCAAAAGCTTCGCCCAAACTAACTCTCGCCGATGGCGCAGTCTGAGCAATGACTATTTTTTCTGGGTTAAAGAGGTCTTTTTTTACATCTTCAATATTTTCTTTTTCAGACAAAGTTCCGGTCGGACAGACCATGACACACTGGCCGCAACGGGTGCAGTTGGACTCCGAAACTTTTTCTTTGCCATCAGGTCGAAAATAGGCGCACTCACCAACCTGTGCTTCAACCGGGATGCCTAAATTATTGTATTCCAAACAGGCAGTTCTGCAGGCCGAGCAACCGATACATTTACTCTCATCGCGCACAAGAGCGACGTCTGAATCGTCTTTAACAAAACTGCACTTTTGGTTAGTTTGAATATTTTGTTTTGCAACGAGAGCAAACTTTTTTTGGTTAATCTCGATATCCATTTTAGCTCTCATCATCTTGTTTTGGCTTGAACAAAAAAAGCCAAAGTGCAGCAACCAAGAGAAACCCTAACCCAATGATGGTGAAAAGGGTCATTTCTTGACCGAAATATGAGCTTGAATCGGCCGAGGCAGTGATACGGTCAGCGCCCAAAACGATGATCCCGCAGGCCGTGATAATCAGACCGACCATTAAATTAGTACGCTGTGACATATTCCTCCTCTTGTAATTAATTATTTATTTTAATTATTTACTTGTTCGGCTGGTTGCTTTGAGCCGTGCGCGTCAAGCCAGGGCTTCAATTTGTCATCGGTTTGATAGCCCTCCAGACGATCGCCGTTTTCGGCTACAAATGTTGGTGTGCCATTGATTTTATATGCTTCCCAGAGCGATTGATCGGCACCAACGTCCATCGGCTTGACTCGATATCCTTCGACTGCGAGTCGGGCCAAAACTTCTTTCTGCTTGTTGCACCAACTACATTGGTCGGAATAAAACAGCATGACCTTAGCGTCAGTGGCAAAAAAACTCTCACTGACTACGCCACTTACCGCTCTATTGTCATTAATTGCGCTATTTTTATTGCCCAATTTACTAAAACCGATGATAGATACGGTTACAATAATAACCAGGGCAATTAAACCAACTAACCAATTTTTATTTTCCATAATTTCCTTTCCCGCCTCTCCGGCGGGTCACCGATGAGGTGACTTTATTTAATTTTGTCTTCTAGGAAGCGGCAAAATTCCATCAAACGGTAAGAATAGCCCAGCTCATTATCATACCAACTAATAACCTTCACCAGATTACCACCAACCACTTGAGTTGACAAGAGGTCGACAATAGAAGCGTTGGAGTTACCACGAAAATCAGCGGACACTAACGGCTCTTCACTAACCGTTAAAGCGCCATGATATTTTGGCTCTTTGGCTGCTTCGGAGAAAGTCTTATTTACCTCCTCGACCGTTACATCTTTTTTCAACAAGGCAACAAAATCTACCAGCGAAACGGTTGGCGTTGGCACGCGGAACGAAATTCCATCCATTTTATCTTTTAGGTCTGGAATGACTTCCGCGGTGGCTTTGGTCGCGCCCGTGGTGGTTGGAATAATTGATTGTGTGGCAGCTCGAGCCCGGCGTAGATCCTGATGTGGGGAATCTTGTAAAACCTGATCCATGGTGAAAGAGTGAATCGTACTTAGCATCCCTTTCTCAATGCCAAATGCATCGTTTAGAACTTTGGCAACCGGGGTCAAAGCGTTAGTGGTGCAACTAGCCATGGACATGATTGTATCTTTTTGGGCATCAAACTTTTCTTCGTTCACGCCCAACACGAAAGTGTTTACTCCTCCGCCTTTGCAAGGCGCCGTGATTAAAACAAACTTTGCCCCCGCCTCGAGATGCTGAGAGGCCGAATTCTTCTCCGTAAAAACGCCTGTTGATTCGATGACTAAATCTACGTTTAAGTCTTTCCAAGGCAATTTCGCCGGATTTTCTTCTTGTAAAAATCTAATGGCCCGGCCATTGACCATCAAGCTGTCTTCGGTCGTTTCAATTTCCCCTGGGAAATGACCATAGGTTGAGTCGTACTGTAACAAATGAGCCAGAGTTTTTAGGTCGCCCAAATCATTGATAGCGACAATTTCTAACCGCGCCTCGTGGGCGGCGCGCAAAAATGTCCGACCGATTCGACCAAAGCCATTTATAGCAATTTTCATTTGATCCTCCGTAAAATTAATATACCATTTCTTCTGGGCTAATCAATGGGCATGTCGTCCGAAGGTTTTTCCGGAGCTGACGTTTCGGTAATATTGGACGGCAAAACTGCATTAAGGCTAGACTGTTCGTCGGTAGTTGGCAAACTAGGTGGCGTTGGGCCAGTCGGGCTCGGGCCAAGCGGCTCTCCCTGAAAAGCAGGTTTCCCCTCCTTAGCCAAAACAATATCGCCCTCGCTCTGGTCCGGTCTACTAAGCAGATCTTCGCTAGTCAATTGCGAACCCTTGAACTTTGTATAAAGATAGATGCCTCCCGCCACAACCGCGACTACAATGGTCGTCACCAAAAGCCAACTAACACCGGTGGTTGTTTCACCTGTTTCCTCTTCTGGGGCGAAAAGATCAGAGTCCTGGTCGGATGACGTATCGTCAGCACCAGCGCTAGTATCGCCCAAATCGCTCGGCCCACCCGAGTCATTGGAGCTGTCGCTTGGGGTGCTGGTATCGCTTGCCGGCATTGTTGTTTCTGAATCCAAGGATTTGTCTGGCATGCCGATGAAAGTCGGTCGTGTGGTTATCGGCGATGTTTCTTCGGTGGTGGTAGTATCTTCAGTGGGTACAATTACTTCTTCTTGCGGCTGTGGCTCGACTGCTACAGTGACGCTATCGATAGCACTGCCGTCTCCAGTACAGTTTAGGATAAAAATACTCTTGGTTGTCAAATTACCGCTAGTTTCTTTGCCAGAAATATTTTTGCTACCAGACCAATCGCCCGAGGCAGTACATTTCTTAGCGTTGGTTGAGCTCCATGATATTTCCACCTTTGCATTGTAACTAACTTGGGCTGGACTATTTGAGCCATTAACTTTTAGATCGACCGTAGGAGAAGGTTTGGCTGGATCTTTGCAAGAGGAAGCGGTTATTTGCCAGTTGCCCCAAAGACAATCAGGCGTTGGACCTTTGATGCGGGTTTCGGTAATTGCGCCAGTTTGCGGTGAAGGGCAAGCAGTTTCACGAATTTCGACGGCCGGCGACGGACAATATTTATAAACTACTTTTAAAGACGTGATTCGGTCGTTCCAGTTCGGCCAGCGAGGGTAAGTTTCAACTACTCTATAATCCTCTAATTTCGGGATATTTGTATCAAAGGAGCGCGTACGGCCACCAAAATTATCATCCTCGTAAACGGTTACTTGCATGCCGGAAGGAATACTGATTGAAGAGATGCTATCATTGCTAATACCTTTTGCCCTTAGGTCCGCTAATTTATAGCTACCAGTTCCCAAACATGCGCTAGTGCCAGAATAATTAGTGCCATGGTAAACCGTAACTGTCGCGCAATTCCCCGCTGCTTGCGGACGATAAAAGAGCCAAAGACCGGCGATGATTAGACCGAAAACCAAGACAATGCTTGAAAAAAAGATGATCAGACGGATTTTGTTCATATTTTTCCTTTCCTTATTTCTTTTTTAACGCGAAAACCTTAAAGATTCCGCGGGCCATCGGTATTCACTCATACGCTTTTTTATTGTGCTAGTTGAGAGTAATCCTTCTTGTGCACCCACTTTCTCAATAACCGAAGCAGAGTTAACTGCGCCCCACTTAAGGCAATCAAATAATTTATTATTTTTTATGTAGCTGGCGAGATATGCGGCAGCGAAGGCGTCTCCTGCGCCGGTCGTCTCTTTGCGCTCCGCTGGGTATGTACCAATTTTGAAAAATTCTTCTTTGGTCGCAACATAGGCACCATCTTTTCCGTCAGTGACGACAATGATTTCGACTCCGGTTTTTAAAAGCTGATTGATAATTTCTCTGATATTGGTGACGCCATTGGCACCGATTAGCTCCTCGCCCTCTTCACGGTTAATAAAAAGAATTTTTGTAACACGCAACAACCCAGCCAAAGCGTTTAAACCATCATGCAACTGTATCGAGCCAGGATTTAGGGCGATTTTCAAATTTTTTTCGGCGGCCAAGCCAGTTATCTGGGCATATAGCTTACGATAGTCTTCACCCAGAGGACCAAGATAAATCCAATTTGTCTCCAGTTCCTTGGGGATAACAAAATCTTCCGGCCGAAAGCTTTGGAATACTAAAATGGTTCGCTCGGTTTGGTAGGAAATGATAATACCAAAACTTGTTTTTTTATCTTTTCTCAATGTAAGCTGAGTGGTATCAACCTTGGCTTTATTAAGCTTGGCGATTATTTCTTCACCCTCCTGGTCATGGCCAGCAGAACTCAAAATACCCGTCGAAAGGCCAAGCTTTGAGAGGCCGACTGCCACGTTTCCGGCTGCACCGCCAATATCGTAATGAATATCTGAAATAGTGATTTTGTCACCATGTTCAAACAGCAAAAATTTCTCACCGTCGCGGCTAAGGGGTTTTTCCATTTCATTTTCCGCCGGAAAAACGAAAATATCTCTTGTCACATCTCCGATTGTAACGACATCGTGGCGCATTAACCCTTCCCTTCAGATCCAAAAAGTTTAATTTTTTCTTCCACAACCTTTTGAATTTCAGCCATAACTTTATTCATAATATCACGTGGGTCAGCCATGGTGGAACTATTAATGTCTCGGATGGCTTGACTGAAAGTATGCCGAATATCAGTATCAATATTTATCTTAGCAATTCCATTTCTCACTGCAACCTTAATATCTTCATTAGAAACGCCTGAAGCGCCGTGCAGCACCAAGGGAATTGTAGTTTTGGCACGGATTTTTTTTAGCAAATCAATGTTTAGCTTTTCGTCTCCTCCCGCGCCATGGGCTGAGCCGAAAGAGACTGCCAAAAAATCAACTCCAGTCTCGCGCACGAATTCAGCCACTTGCGCGGGATCAGTAAACTTTTTAGCGTCATCGATCTTTCCAATGGCACCAACTTCGCCTTCACAAGCGGCTCCGGCACGGTGCGCCATATCTACGGCTTGCCGCGTTAAAATAATGTTCTCATCAAACGAAAGGTGCGAGCCATCAAACATTATCGAGGTGTAGCCAATCTCTAAACATTGGCGCACAATATCTAAGCTTTTGCCGTGATCCAAGTGTAAAGCAACTGGTAATTTGGTTTTTTTAGCCTCATTTTTTATGATATCAGAAATATTCTCTAGGCCCGCGTAAGCAATGGCCTTTTCTGATGTTTCTATGATTACTGGGCTATTCAATTTGTTAGCCGCCCAGATAATTGCCTTGGTAATTTCCAAATCTGAAGTGTTAAAACTACCTATAGCGTATTTACCCTTTTGGGCTTGTAATATAATCTGTTTTGAAGAAACAAGCATTAGTCTTTCCCGGCCGCTTCGCGGCATATTTTGACAAATTCCTTTGCCTTCAAAGATGCTCCGCCAACCATGACACCATCGATTTCTGGTTGATAAATGAATTCTTTAATATTGTCTTCGTCAACCGAACCGCCATAAATGATCATTATCCGTTCGGCTGTTTCTTGATTATATTTTTTAGCTATAGCGTCTCGTAGCTTTTCGACGACCGCATTGGCGTATGACCCGTCAGCTGGGTGTCGCGATTCTTCGGTACCCCGAGAAATTGCCCAAACAGGCTCATAGCAAATGACGGCTTTTTCTGCCTCTTCGGCATTCAGCCCGTACAGCCCGCTTAGCATTTGACCAATGACGTCGGATTTGACGTCCACCTTGGTGGGGCGTCCTCTCCCCCGCTTTTCTTCTTGCATTTTTTTGAGTTCCCCCACACAAAGTACTGGAACGAGATGGTTATCTATCGCTGCCTTAACTTTATCGTTAACGAGATCATTCGTTTCTTGGAAATTTTGACGGCGTTCGGAATGGCCGATGATCACATATTTGGCTAAGGGTTTAAGCATAACTGGTGAAATTTCACCGGTCATGGTACCAGAGCTCGAAAACCACATGTTTTGACTACCTAAAAACAGATTTCTGGGAGCATGCTCCAAGATTTCCGCCACAGGGTAGAGCCAGACAAATGGCGGGCAAAGCACCACATCTATATCGAGTGTTGAAACATTATTCTTAACCGTTGTCGCTAAAACAATTGCGTCAGCTAAACTGGTATTCATTTTCCAATTAGCAAGAATCAGAGGGCGTCTCAAAGTTCCTCCTTTTTGATAGTACTTCTATGATACCACAAAATAGGCGCTACTTTAAACTTTTCCGGTGTAAATTCCTGTAATATTCTATAGCGAATCTGTGGGCTTCGTCACGGAGGCGAATTAATATTTTCTTATCGATATCGACAGCTTGATCAGAAACAATGTCATTTCGGTCACGGCGCGGCCCTTTGGCAATACCAACAACCGGAATTGTCTTTTTTAGAAAAGACAGTAATCCTTGTATCGCATTTACCTGTGGCTTACCGCCATCGACAAGAATAACATCTGGCATAACCCATTCTTCGTGGCTCATTCTTCTTGATACAATTTCCTTGATGCTGGCCACATCATCTGCGCCGGAAACCGATTTAATTTTAAATTTGCGGTATTCGTTTTTATCGATTAAGCCGTCTGTAAAAACAACCATGCTACCGACGGAAAAGGCGCCAGAAATGTTAGAAATATCATAGGCTTCTATTCGGTGCGGAATATCTGGTGAAGTTTGCAGGGCCTCATCCGATATTAGTGCCACATCCTGAATGTGCCGCAGCGCGAAAATTTGATCCCGGAGTTTGGCGGCCTTCTCAAATTCCATATTTTTTGCCGCCACTTTCATTTGGGCCTGAGCGATACGGATGACTTCTTTTTTTTGGCCTTTCATAAAAAATCTGATTTTTTTAATGGTGGCCTGATATTCTTCTTTCCCAATTTTGCCACCACAGACACCGGGACACATACCCAGGTGATATTCAAAACAAAACTTACCAGAATTGGGCTCACAGGAAACTCTAAATGGGAAAAGTTTTCTGATGATTTGAAGGGCATCTCCCACTTCTTTGCTGGACGGGAACGGGCCGTAAAATTCACCGGGTGGGAGTTTTTGGGTAATACGGGCCGGAAATACGCGAGGATATTCTTCTTTGGTAATGTATATGCCCAAATAAGTTTTATTGTCTTTGAGTTTGACATTATATTTTGGCTGGTATTTTTTGATTAAATTAGATTCTAAAAGTAATGCCTCAATGACCGAATCGGTTTTAAGAGTTTCGATATTATTTATTTGTGATATCATCCGCTCGATTCTGGCTTCCTGCGGCCGCTGAAAATAACTTAGTACACGATGCCTTAAGGAAGTCGCTTTGCCAATATACAAAACCTGCCGACGAGAATCCCGCATAATATAAACGCCAGGCGTGTCTGGAAACTTTTTCACTTTTTCAATAAGTTTAATATTATTCATAGGGCTTTTAAATATACTACTTTTTAAGTATTTTCGCTAAAAACTTGCCGGTATAGGATTTTGTGATTTTTGCTAATTCTTCGGGCTCGCCGGCAGCCACCAGCTCTCCGCCATTATCGCCTCCTTCTGGTCCTAAATCGATAATATAATCGGCGCATTTAACCACATCTAAATTATGCTCGATCACGATGACGGTGTTGCCGGCATCGACTAGAGCTTGTAAAACTTTCAATAATTTATTAATGTCTTCGAAATGTAAGCCGGTCGTCGGTTCGTCTAAAATATACAAAGTTTTGCCGTGCGATTTTCTGGCGAGTTCGGTCGCTAATTTAACTCTTTGGGCTTCCCCGCCCGACAAAGTTGTGGCCGCCTGGCCCATTTTAATATAGCCCAAACCCACCTCAACTAGTGTTTCTAAAATATCCGCAATTTTGGGAATGTCTTTAAAAAATTCAAAGGCTTCTTCGACCGTCATATTTAACACATCGGCAATGTTTTTATTTTTATATTTGACTTCGAGTGTTTCGCGATTAAAACGCTTGCCGTCGCACACTTCGCACGGCACATAAATGTCGGGCATAAAATGCATTTCAATTTTGATAATGCCGTCGCCTTGGCAATTGTCACAGCGGCCTCCAGCGACATTGAAACTAAATCGGCCTGGTTGATAGCCGCGAAGTTTAGCATCTTTGGTTTGCGCGAAAAGTTCGCGGATCATGGTAAAGACACCGGTGTAGGTTGCGGGGTTGCTTCTTGGTGTCCGGCCGATAGGCGACTGGTCCACATCAATGACTTTTTTTAGATGTTCTACTCCTTCGATCCGCGAGTGTTTACCCGGATTTTCTAAAGATTTATTTAATTTTCGAGACAAGGCTTTGTAGAGAATTTCATTAATCAAGCTTGATTTGCCCGAACCAGAAACGCCAGTCACACAGGTCAAAACGCCTAGCGGAATATGGACCGTCAAATTTTTTAAATTGTTTTCGTTCGCGCCGACAATGGTCAAAAAGTTATCTTTGATCTTACGCCGCTTTTCCGGAATTTCAATTTTTTTAAGGCCGCTTAAATACTGGGCCGTAATCGATCGTTCGACTTTTTTGATTTCCGAAATATTGCCCTGAGCCACAATTTCTCCGCCGTGGACGCCGGCGCCCGGACCAATATCTACCACTTGGTCAGCGCGGCGCATGGTTTCTTCGTCGTGTTCAATCGCAATAACCGTGTTGCCTAAATCACGCAAATGCACTAAAGTATCCAATAGTTTGGTATTGTCTCGCGCATGAAGCCCGATTGATGGCTCATCTAAAATATACAAAACTCCCACTAACCCCGAACCAATTTGGGAAGCCAGCCGGATTCTTTGGGCTTCTCCGCCAGCCAAAGTCATAGCGGTGCGATTCAAAGTTAAATAATCTAAGCCCACATCGACCAAAAATTTTAAGCGGCTTTTAATTTCTGTAAGAATTTTCTGAGCGATTAAATTTTCTCGCGTTGTTAATTTAATGTTGGTAAAAAATTCCAGTGCGTCTTTGACCGACATTTTTGTGACATCGGCGATATTAAGATCGGTGACCTGTCCTGAGCTTGTCGAATGGATTTTAATTAATAAAACTTCTGATCTTAATCGTTGGCCTAAACAATCAGGACACGGCGTTTCGGCCATGTAATGTTCAATGTCCGAGCGGACATGTTCGGATTCGGTTTGTAAATAACGCCGCTTTAACATTGGTAAAATCCCCTCAAACCTGACATTAAAAACATTCATATGGCCGTGAGTAAAATAGCGAATCTTTAAAACTTCGGTTTCGTCGAGTCCGTATAAAATTTTATTTAACTGCTCTGGGTGCAAATTTTTAATAGGCGTATTTTCCGAAAAGCTAAACCGTTCAGCCACCGCTCTTAAAATTGAGCCGTAATAATTATTACCCTTATAATTTAAAGGCATAATCGCGCCTTGGGCAATCGATAAATTTTTGTCAGGCATGACTAGTTCCACATCAATTTCTTTTTTAGTGCCCAGTCCCCCGCAAGTTTGACACGCGCCGTAAGGGCTGTTAAACGAAAAAATGCGTGGTTCAATTTCCGGAAAATTAGTTTCGTGATCAACGCAGGAAAGATTTTGATTGAGGATCAGTTCTTTATCTTTGCTTGATATTAAAACTAAACCATTAGCGAGCTTTAAACTTTGTTCAATGGCTTCAGTAATTCGGGCGATATTATCAGCTGTTACTGTAAGTTTATCGATCACGATTTCAATGGTGTGATTTTTGTAGCGACTTAAATTAATTTTCTTTGAGAGATCTTCGACTTTGCCGTTAATTCGCGCTTGAGAATAACCCTGTTTATAAAGATCGTTTAGAAGCTGGATATATTCCCCTTTACGGCCACGAACGATCGGGGCCAAGATTTCCACTTTTTCATTTTCTAAATCTAAAACGCGCTCGACCATTTGTTCGACCGATAATTTAGTAATAGGCTTACCACAAACGGGACAATGTGGTGTGCCGATGCGCGCAAATAAAACTCGCAAATAATCATAGATTTCGGTGACGGTGCCGACGGTGCTTCGGGGATTATGCGAAGCGGCTTTTTGGTCAATGGCAATCGCTGGCGAAAGGCCTTCAACTGACTCGACATTGGGTTTCTCCATTTGGCCCAAAAACTGTCGGGCGTAACTTGACAAAGATTCTAAATAGCGACGTTGGCCTTCGGCATAGATTGTGTCAAACGCCAAAGTCGACTTTCCGCTACCGGAAAGCCCGTAAATACAATAAATTTATCGCGCGGGATATCCAAATCCACATTTTTTAAATTATGCTCTTTGGCCCCACGAATTTTGATGAAATTTTCCAACTTAACTCCAAAATGGTTCGCCTTCGGCGACTTTTTACAATACGATATTAATGGTGCGATGCTATTGTAACATAAAAATTAAGATAAATCTATCGCCCCACCTGCCAGGCAGATGCTTTCTAGGCGGCGCCCCTTGGGGCGATAAATTATATCAATTTAAACCTGTTATTTTATCCCTGATTTCCGCGACCGCGATATTTAGGGATATTTTGAACCTGTTGTTTTACACATTTTTAACGGCTCACCCCCCTGAGCCGTTGATTTTTTATACCATATCTGTTAATTATTAGATATCAACACGCAAGGGGGTATTATTATGAGCAGTACTGGGATCGCACTGATCGGGTTTTGAAAGCACATGGCGGCGAGGGACCGCGATGTGGCTCTTGTGGCCAGCCAAAGGTGCCCATTGATGATCACGGCCGATTTGTTTGCGCCAACAGCGAATGCCCATCGAACGCCGGCAAGTCATTCGGCGAGATGATGACATCCTTCACGTACGAAAGTGAGGACGATGGAAGTTTCGGCCTGTGAAAGTTCCTCTGCGAGATTCAACGTACTGGCCAACTCTTTAGGAGTTGGCCATATTTTATACTTATTGATATTTAAAAAATTTTAATTTTTTACCTGATTTTTAATCGTTTAAGTTGAATAATTTCGTCTCTCAATATCGCCGCGGTTTCAAATTGCAACGACTTTGCCGCCGAGTGCATTTCGGCGGTTTTTTGTTTAATGATTTTTGGCAAGTCCTCTAAGTTCTCAATTTTTTCAAATTCTTTAGTAACTTGCGGGTGGAGTTCGTGATCGATAATGCTTTCGATATTTTTCTT
>Ga0172375_10010216_pt1 | contig 12215 bp, 16 predicted proteins | sample LakKiv1m_FD_114537 | JGI IMG/M metagenome (GOLD analysis project Ga0172375, IMG submission 114537) | Freshwater microbial communities from Kabuno Bay, South-Kivu, Congo - kab_092012_11.1m | ecosystem: Environmental > Aquatic > Freshwater > Lake | place: Democratic Republic of the Congo... | reverse complement strand
ATTTGAGCAAGATTGTTCCTATATATAAAACAGAGATGAATATAACTATTGGATCGTTACATTTAATATAGGAGAGTTATGACTAATACTTATGTTCCACTACATGGACATTCAACTTATAGTATTGGTGATGGAGTAACAAAGATCGAAGATATTATAAAAAGAGCAAAGACTATTAATGCTCCAGGTATAGCACTTACAGAGCATGGTAATCTTTGCTCTTTTTATAAATTTTATAAAGCTTGTAAAGAAAATGATATCAATCCAATTATAGGTTGTGAACTTTATTCTAATGAATTATATTTCTCGAACCATGATGCATTTTTAGAATCTAAGAGAAAGTCTAAAGAAGATAGTAGTGATGATTCTGACGAATATGGACATTCTGGTGAGAATAAGCATTTTATTGTATATGCAAAAAACTATGAAGGTTTGAGAAATATAATACAATTATCCAATATTGGTTACTTTAATTTTTATAGAAAACCTCTCGTTAATAAAAATCTAATTTTAGAAAAGTTGGACAATAATAATATCATTACAACTGGTTGTCTTAATTCTATGTTTAATATAGAATTTGCTACTGGTAATATATCTGGTGCTTTAGATCTTATAAAAGAATTTTATGATAAATTTCAGGATGATATGTATTTAGAACTTCAGCTTAATGGTATTGATTTACAGAATAATGTTAATTCAGTGTATAAGAAAATATATGAAAGGGTTGGAATTAAACCAGTTATATCATTAGATTATCATTATGCAAATAAAGATGATTGGTATATACAATATCTGCTTTATGTAATTAAGCAAAGAAAAACAGTAAAGGAAATGACACCAGATAATTGGTTCTATGGTGTTAGAAATCTTTATATTAAAAGTTATGATGAACTTAGAGAATTGGCAGAAGAAAACGGAATGGATTTAGAATTTTTTGATATTGCTGTAAAGTCTACTCATGAAATCAATTCGAAAGTTAATATAGAAATAAAGCAATATCAAAATAACTTTCCAAAATTTATTGAATCTAAAGAAGAATCTATTAGAATATTTGAAGAAAAATTAGATAAGAAATTTAAAGAAAAATTAAATAATGGTTTGATTCCGAAAGAAAAGGAATCAGAATATTATGAAAGAATAAAATATGAAAAGTCTGTAATATTAGACAAAAATTTTCAAGATTATTTTCTTATTCTCGATGATATGTTGACAAATTTTGTATATAAGAATGGTGGAGCAACTGGAGCAGGCAGAGGTAGTAGTGGTGGAAGTTTAGTACTTTTTGTTTTGGATATTACTAAAATTGATCCGATTAAGCATGATCTTATTTTTGCCCGATTTCTTAACCCTGATCGCATTGATCCTGCAGATGTAGATTGTTTACTGTCGACAACATTAATTAAAATTAACAACGATACGTATAAAACATTAGAAGAATTAAATATTGGTGATAATATTTTAAATGGATCAAACGGTTATTCTAAAGTTATTAATAAGTTTGTTAGAGACATTAGAGAAAATGAACTAGTTTTAGAATTAGTTCTAATTAATAATGGGGAATTAGGTTCTATTGTTTGTAATGAAAATCATAAATTTATTGATTTTTATGAAAATGTTGTTATTGCAAAAGATGTTAAAGAGTTACTTAAACTTAAGTCATATACGAGTGATAGCAATTATTGCACTGTAATTGCTATCAATGTAGTTAAGTTTAAAAACATTAAACATCTAAAATTTATAGATATAGAATTAGAAAACGATAAGACATTTCAAGTTGTACCGTTCGAAATATGAATTTTATATCTATATCTCTATATTTATATCGAAGTCAATATAGATAAAATTGGAGATATAGATATGGATATTAAATATGATATAGTTAGAAAAAATCTTACAAATATAGATTTTTCTATATTCAAAGATTTTGATGAAATAAAAGAATTTATAAGTAATAATTATTGTAAACTTGAGTATAAAAATATACGTATATCTAAAAAGGTAAAAACTGAAGAAATAGTATATTTCCCATTAGAATTTTTAACAAATTACATAGAATATTTTTATAAAAAGACATTATTAAATAATGCAAAGTATTGTTTTGAGTCTTCAAAAATATTAAAAATTGATAATAATGGTGATGTCTATAGTTTGTCTAATTTAGAAATACATTATTGTTGCATGTTATGTGGTAATATCCAAAAAAAAAGAGGTCATAGTATAATAGACGCTTTAAGATCAAAATGTTTACTTTGTAAAAATTGTTCTTGTTCTATATCACATAAAAATAAAGAATATAAACTTCATTTTGAAAGTGCTATGTTAGAAAAATATAATGTAGCATATCCGATGAGAGAAAAAACTATTATTTCTAAATTTAGAAATACAATGTTAGAAAGATATGGTGTTGAATATTCTTCTCAATCTAAAGATATAAGAGAAAAATGTCATGCAACGATGTTAAAGAGATATGGCAAAAAAGCTTTAAACAATGGGTGGAATAATTTCAACAATACTTCTAAAACTGAATTATTTTTTATAGAAAAAATAATTGATAAATTAAACGAAAAGTTTAATAATGAATTTACGTTTTTTTGGTTTAAGACTCATAATTTTTATATTTCTAAAGAGTGTAATTTCAATCTAGATTTTTATATAAAAGAAATAAAGTATGCTTTAGAAATAGATGGAGATTTCTGGCATGCTAATCCTTCTATTTACGATAAAAATTTAATACATCCAGTAATTGGTGAAACTTTTGATTCTATATATAAAAAACATATAGAAAAAATATCTATTATAAAAAAATATAAAGAAGTAAAATTTTTGAGAAATATCTGGACTTCGTCTATAAATGAAAATATAGACGAACAAATAGAAATTGTATATAACGATATACTAAAATTAAAAGAGGCAGATAATGTATGATTCATACAACAAAAATTTTACTGTAGTAAGTCATAATTGTGATATATCTTCACATATACATAAGCAAATAGAACCATACTTGAAAGACAAGTATGGAAATGATACTGTATGTCATATTATTAATTTTGGTAAATTTGGTGCGAAAACTGTTATTAAAGATCTATGTAGAATATATGAATTAGATTTCAATTTATCTAATAGATTAACTTCTTATTTTGATACTTTAAAGTCAGAACTAGATATATCTGAACAGTTAGAAAAAGCTAGAAGTATAGCAAAAACTAAAAATGAAAACGACATAGTTAAGTTTATTGACGATAATAAAGAATTATTTGAAAATATAGGTCAGAAATTAATAGGCATGGTCAGGTCATGCGGCCTACATGCGTCAGGGATCCTAATATCGAATAAAAAGTTAGTAGATTCAGATATGCCAATATATAAAATTGGTGACGATATAGTTACCGCTGTGCAAGAAGGCGGAGATGAAAGAGAAGTAGCAGAATTGGGATATTGTAAACTTGATATTCTTGGTTTGAAAACTGCAGCTGTGAATGAAGATGCTATTAGAGAAGTTGAAAAAATATATGACATAAAAGATCTTGAAAAGAAACTTATTATTTCAGATATGGACGATGAAGAAGTATATAAAAGATTTCAAGTTGGTGATTGTCGTGATATATTTCAATTCGGTTCTGATAATATGATAGGTCTTATTAAATCAGTCCATCCAGAAAATATCCATGATTTAGCATGTATTAATGGATTATGGAGACCAGCAGCTATAATAAATTCTGCTCCAGAAGAATTCATTAATAATAGAAAAAATATAGAAGAAACGAAAAAGAGATTATCTAACATTCATCCAGCATTATGGGAAATTTTGGAAAAAACTAGTGGAGTTATGATTTTCCAAGAAAATATTATGATGATTCAACAAAAGCTTGGTGGGTTTTCTATGGCAGAAGCTGATAAAGGTAGAAAGATTTTAAAGCTACTTCATAAAGGAAACCAAGATAAAAATGAAGCATTTAATAATATGATCAAAAGATTTGGCGAAGGTATGCTAAATAATGGAATATCTGAAGAGGATGGAAAAGCACTTCTTGATACAATGGGAAAGTATAGCGAATATTCGTTCAATTTGTCGCATTGTTTAGGTGGAGATACAGAAGTTATAACTTCAAAAGGTATAAAGACAATAAAGGATATAGTTGTTGGTGATAAAGTAGTATCTTATGATGATGGAGAAGTAGTTGAGTCTAATGTTACAAATAAATTCGAACAAGGTAGAAAATTAGTATATGATATAGTTTTTGAAAATGGTGAAAAAGTTAGAGCTACACTTGATCATAAGTTTATGACAGAAAATGGAATGTTGCCGTTAAGAAATATATTAGAAAATAATTTACAAGTATGTAGTATAGATTAATATAATATAAAGAGGATATATGAAATATACAAAAATAGCTAGTATTGAAAAAGTTGGTTATAGAAAAACTTATGATATCGAGGTAGATAATAAATCTCATAATTTTGTATTAGCAAATAAACTTATTTGCAGTAACTCTCTCGCATATTCTATTAATGCTTATATATCAATGTATCTTAAAGTTCATTATCCTTTACAATATTATTTTGCTTTACTTAATGAAACTACACATGATGAGTTGAGTTGGTTTATAAAGCAAGTTAAAACAGATAATATAGAATTTAATAATTTTGTTCATGGGTATGTTACTGAAAAGTTCTCAGTTAATTATGGTAATAATAAATTGAATTATGGTTTCAATATAGTAAAAGGTATGGGATCTAAAGATATACCAAATATAATGTCATTAAAAGCAAATAATGTATATGAACTTGCTGAAGAGATTAAGAAAAAGAAAATTGGGAAAAAAACTTTTGAAACTTTATGTATGTTAAATTATTTCTCTAATATATTTGAACATCAAAAAATGTTAATAAATATATTAAATGAAACTAAGTCTTTAAAGAAAAGTGAAACTATTAAATCTAAAATAGACGATATTATCGTTAATACTAAAGATGATGAAAAAAATTATACAAAATCTGAGATATTAAATTTTGAAAAACAATATCTTGGTTTTTATATTTCTAAACATCCATTTTTAGAATATATTGATGTAATTGGGACAATGATACCTACTCTTAGTAGAGATATGAAAATGAAGTTAGAAGATTTATTTAATTCAGCTCTTTCTCCTAAAGAGACGGCTAAATTAAATACTGAGTGTAACTGTTGGCTATTTGGTATTATTAACGATATCAAGTTATTAAAGTCGAAAAAAACTGGTAAAGAATATTATAAAATTATTTTGGAAGATGATGAAGCACAATTATATATCACTGTATTTAATACGGTCGATATTAAAGATTTGAATATTGGTGAATTTATTTTTATATATTGTTCTAAAAATAATTTTGGTTTTACAAAACAACGTGGTAAAGAATCTTTATTCAAATTACAAGAAAGGTATTAAATGAATGATATAGATAAGTTGAGAAAAGCATGCGGAACACTTCCTTTTAACCCTGAAAATAAACAAGAGTTCACTATAGACAATATAAAGATATTGTCTGATAATATCAAAGTTTATCTTATTGATAGTAACTACAATCCTTATAGAGCAATGTTTTCAGCAGCTACTGCTACTTGGGGAGATAATAAGTACGAAGATAAGTGGCTTACAACATCTATGGAAAATAAGTTTGAGATTATTAAGGGAGTTCTAACTGATAATACTTTACCCTTAGCTAGAGAAGTAGTAAACTTTCTATTTAGAGTACAAGGAACTCCAAGATGGCTATTTGATTATCATGTTACGAATGTTAATTTTCTGACAGCTATGTCTATTGGATGTAGAGATAATAATAAATGTGATACTGATATAGTTCTAGATACTCATCATGTAGATGAAGAAGTTTTTGAGATATTTAGAGATTTGAGAAATGTTTATTCTGATCTAGTTTTTGACTCCGAAAATAGAGAGACATGGCAATCAGCTAGAGCTTTTTTGCCACAAAACTATCAGCATTCTTATCATTTTAATCAGAATCTTTTGTCTATGTCTCGATCTTTTGATTTGAAAAAAATTTCTCAAACAATTGAAGGAGCAGGATTAGTTTTGCTATATGATAAAATTATTGAATGTATTAAGAAGCATTATCCTTTAATAGCTGAGTACGTTAGACTTTCTCTTTTTGAAAATAGAGATTTTTCTTCTATTAAAGATATGACATATAGTGAGTTCAAAGAAACAAATGTTAATAGTGATGTCATCCCATTTAGTTTTATGCGCTGAAACGAGATTATAATGACTGATAATATTTATGGACCTTGCGACGAGGTGCTTGAGATCAAAGGAAATGACGTTATTCTTTTTGAAGGAGCATCTCACATAGATATAGATATTAAAGATGTAGATAGTTCTCATGTAGTATATAAAGTAATTTCAGCTCCTATTTGTTGTTATGATCAGCATTCACGAGCTAGAGTAGGAGCAAGATTTTTTAACTATGAAGTAAATGAAAATCCATATTATCACATGTATACATCCGTTTTTAAGAAATTAAATGATAATGAAGATTTAAATTATAGAGTAATAGATGTTCTTTCAAGATTAGAAAATTTAAGAAATAAGAGCTCATTTAAAACAGAATTTAACCTAATGTCTAGAGACTGTTCTTATTATGTAGATCAAACTTATCAGTCTCTTAAGGGACAAATGGCCCGCCGGTTAATGTTCTGTGAAGAAGAATTTGTGGCTGGTTTACATTGGCACTTAAGAGATGTTCTAATTAATGATTACAAAGTAGAAGTAGCCAAAATCTGGCTTCCCGAATGTGACAACAAAAAGAAGTGCGTATATGCTGAAAGCGATTATTTGTCTAACATGTTTGGTTGTTTATTTGCTCCATGTGGTAGATGGCCAGCAGGAACTAAGTATGCATCGTTTAATACAAGCTGTTCTGATATTAAAGTCATAGAAGATCAGATGGGGATAGTAATCCCACGACCATAAACTTCATATTTATATTAGGTGAAAATTGGATAGATTTACGATTGGATACAATATGGATTTAGATTTACTGAAATATCTTTTTAGAAGACAAAGATATTTACAAGAAAAGTTTCATAAGCTTGAAAACTACCCAAAAGGAATGACTGAAAAGGAAAAAGAAGAAACATTTATTAAGACTCTTATGTTTATTTTTAGAGAAACGTCAGAAATTTTAGATGAAACAAATTTCAAAAGTCACATAAAGGAACATAAGAGTCTTGATAAAGAAAAGATTTTAGAAGAGATGATAGACTTATTTAAGTATTGGGTAAATCTATGCATTATTTTTGAATATAGTGAAGACGAAGTATTTGATATGTTCAATAAGAAGAGTGAAATAGTCGAAAAGAAACTACTGGGAGAGGCAAATGTTTATAGATAAAACAAAATTGTCTAGAAAGGAAATTATAAAGAAGCCTGGTGAATTATCTGCGAGGATTATATATAATAATCTTCTTGAAAATGACTATGCAATAGTTATTATAAGTGATGCTTCTGGTGGTAATTTTTATCATGTAACTATTGGCGATGTAAAAGCTGTAGTAGCATTTACTTCTGTTGATATTGCTATAGCAAATTTAAATAGAGATCATATTCGTCAGGGAATATTTTCAATGTTTAAGAAGAATATATTTTTAATAGAAACTAATTTGCTTCATCTATCTACAATGAGAGAGCAAAGACAGTATCTTGATAATGCTATTATTAATCCTACAGGATCAGATTTTTTTATTCCAATAAAACTTAGTGATATATCAGTATTGATGTCAAATAATAAGATTATATATTCTCCAGAAATACATTCCGATTATAACATTACTAGAATGATCTACAATAAAGAATCAAAATCTTACGAATTCTTAGAAGAGAGCTTTGACATTGGAGATTAACATGGACAATATGAAAGAATTAGAAATTGAAGATATTTCAGAAGAACAATTGTTAGCAAGATGTGGAGTTATATTAGAATCTTTGCAAAAGTCTCATGATTCTCTTATCGTGGCTTTTAAAAGCAACGATAATAAAGGAATATTTACTGAGGAGTTAAAAACTAGAATTGGTAAGAAAGTAGTTATATCCAAAATTTTAATAGCTAATACTAAGAAGAGTATAGATAATGTAGACATTGCTTATTTACAGTTTTTATGGTTATTTTTTGAGGGGTGTGAAAGATCCGCTGATACTTTGCTTGATAATTTTGATGTCTATGAAAATGAAGATTCAGTTGTTACATTAATTCTAAAGGAATAGATATGACTGAAAATGTTTCATCTTTAGAAAAAAATATATCAGGATTGTTAGATATATATGCTTCACTATCTAATAATATATCTCCATGCTTTATTGGATATAATACTGTCATAATGGCTATGCTGTTAGAAGGTAATATCTCTTCTAAGGAAATTATGGTTTTTACTACTAATTTAGCTGAAGCAGAACAACATATAGCTGCAATGAAGCAAGTAACACTATATGCTATTGATAGTCTTTTAGATAAGTATCAGGAAGATAATGAATCTGATTTTTTTGATTCTTATAGAAAGAATGTCTCGGAATATATTCAAAAGTTAAATATATCAAAACAGTCTAACACCGAAATAAAAGTACCAGATAAGGCTATAGAAAATGTAATTAGTTTTTTCAATAAGAAAATGAAAGAGGCTTCTAATGGGAAGACGGAAAAAGATTCAAGTGGAAGAGAAACAAGAAGTTCCTCTTGTAATAGAAAAGAAAGTAAGACGAAGAAGAACAAAGAAGGAGATGGAACAAGCAAAAGCCAGCTCGCAGACTCTTCCAGCTGTACAGGGACTTGTGAAGGAAGTTGTTCAAATTGTTCCGACAAAGAAAAGACGCAAGAAGAGTCATTTTCCGAAAAAAATCAAAATACATTTGAAAACAATTAATTGTCCAAATTGCGTTTTGTCGTACAAAGTTTTTGTAGATCCTCCTACTGAATTAAAGCCCACTGAAAAAGATATTGGAAAATTTGTAGAGTGTGCAGGTTATAAATATCCAAATGAGTCACTTAAATTATATACTATAGATAAAAAGAAAGATGTAGTAACTGTAGTAAGTATAAGAGGTTTCTATGCATGTAGATTTAATCAAGTAGTTTTGCATAGAGAAGAAGTAAAGAGATTAAATCAAGATAGAGAATCAGAAGTCTATCAGGAAAAGCTTATGAAGAAGATAAGAGCAAGAAGGAGAAATAAGTGATGGATATATCTGTACCAAATGATTCTTCTAGAATTATAACAAGAGATCAGATTGAAAATGCACTAGAAGCTGATCCTATTGCTATATTAACAGGTATGCATAAGAGAGTAGTAATGCTTGAAAGAAATATTGCTGAAATTAAAGAAAGATTAAATAGTTTATTTATAGAGACTAGTATGTTAAATGATCTGTTAACTAAACATCTTAGAGACGGTACGTGATAGAAGGTAATTATTTAGATAGAAAAAAGAAGTCTTATTTTAGAAATTTCAAAAAGAAGCTTACTTCTAAAAACAGACCTCCTGATAGAAAAAATAGAAAAAGAACGGGACCTGAGAGAATTATGATTGAAATTCTCAGGTCCCTTTATATTGATTTTGAAGTAGAATATCCAATCTATTTTGCAGGTGAATGGAAAGTTTATGATTTTAGAATAGAAGATAAATTGTTAATTGAAGTAGATGGTAATTATTGGCATGGCAAGGTAGATAAAGAATCAAAGATAAGAGTTTCTAAATTTTATCAATTAAAGAATAAAAAGAATGACCATTTAAAAAATTTCATAGCAAAAAGAAATGGTTATGAAATGCTTAGATTCTGGGAGACTGATTTATTAGACAATAGAGAAGTTGTTGCTTCAAAAATATTAGAAGTTTTAAATGAAGCAATAAAGGAAAAATCAGATGAAGACAAGAGAATTTGTTGAAACTCTATATAGATTGCATCATAAAATATATAAAGAAGCTGAATTGTCTTTTGATCAAAGATATGACGCATTGAGTTTACATATTTTTAAGAAATTCGAAGAAGAAGCAGAATTATTTGCTTTAAATTCTCCTTGCATTATAGGAACAGTAACTTTAACGGGTTTTTTTCTTGACTCTGACGATACAACCTTTGTCATGTTTATAGATACTGTTTTATCATCTTCTATTTTTAGTGAAATAAGCTTTCTAAATTCATTTGATAAAGAAACTCTCGACAAATATAAAACTAATCTATACACAAATCTAGTCTATTCTCTAAATAAAATACAAACTGATTTTAAAGATTATTCTTGGATGAGTGTAGTTAATGGAGTCTTAGAATTTTTATATATTGATGAATGTTCAGACACTTCTATATCAATTCTTAAAAAAAGTGTTAATTCTCTTTTTAAAAGAAAAGTATTAGCTTTTGATAGATTGGCTAATCCAATAGATAAAGAATATATAGCTAATAAGAACAGATATTCTATTTTGAGAAAAACTGCTTCTGATTACAAAATAGAAATTGAAGATATTGAAGTTCTTCCATCAGAAACTATAGCGAAAGTGAAAGCTCTTTATCCAATAAAGATAACTGAGATGGATCCGTCTGCATCTGCTAGCTCTGAATGGGTGACTAAATTTCCAGATATTTCAGATCATGCTGTATATGAAGATCAATGGAATAAAAAATGGTCTGAAAACATGTCTGATTTAGCTTTTGATCTAGGTAGAATGACCACTATAGGGCATGAAGAATTTAGCGGGAAATTGCATCAATCAGATGCAGATTATGTAGTAAGTATATTAGATTATTATAAGAAAAAAGGTAAAGTATCAATGAAGCAGAGAAAAGTTTTAGATAGAGTTCATAAAAAATATGTAGCAAAATTGAGAAATCCTGCATATAAGCAATATGCTTTTTAAGGAGAATAAATGATAGACAAAATTGATAAGTTATCAGAAAATGGTTATTATGCAATTATAAATTTAGAAACAGAAGAAATTATTCCTTCAACATTTTGTTCTATATTAGATTATCAAAGACAAGAATATGTTCTTGTTAGTAAGAAACTATTCAATTCTCTAAAATTAAATAAACTAAAGAATGGAGATATTTTTAGATATAGAAACACTATATTAGAAAAAGTACATCATTTCAACATAGAAAGCACTGTGTCTGCAAGATCAAAAAACAAGATAGTAGAAATGTTTAGTGATCAGTATAATAAGATAACTGGAGTATTAGATAGCAAGTGTTCCCAATGTCAAAAGACATGCAAGCAATATTACGAATTAATATGCTGTCCAAACTATACTGAAAAGAGAGTAATAAATGAAGACAATAACATTGGAAGAAAAAGTAGAAATTTTAAATGTGCTTCTAAAGGAACTCCCAGAAGAAAGAAAGCAAAGCGTAGATAAACTTCTAGAGTCTGATTATGGAGCTAGATATTTTAATACTCCTGCTTCTTCAAAAGCCGATAGACACTCTTGTTTTGAAGGTGGGTTATTTGTACACTCTATTACTGTAACAAAGCTTCTTCTTGCTCAAAATAAAGCAATGAAAGCTGGTATTTCTACAGATTCTTGTATTATAGCAGGATTGTTTCACGATTTAGGTAAGTGTGGAAATATGGCTGAACCATTTTATGTAGTTCAGCAAGATAATTGGCGTAGAAATAATCTTGGAGAGTATTATAAGTATAATGAAAAATTAAATGATTCTTTAACTGTTCCTCAGAGATCATTGAGGATGTTACAGAATTTTGATGTTAAGATTACAGATTCAGAATATATCGCAATTTTATATCATGATGGATTATATGTTCCAGAAAATAATCATAATAGTTTGAAGAATTCAAAAGATAAGTTAGCAAGGCTTCTTCATTTTTGTGACAGTTGGTCTTGCTTTATAGATAACGTATAACACTAAACAAGCCATGGAATTTGCACTCCATGGCTTGAGTTATTTTTAGTTTTCGTTAGAGATCAAAACTAAACTTGCTGTATATCTTCCGGGACCTTCTACACAAAAAATTTTCCATCCCTTATAATCAGGAAACGCAATTATAGTGGGAGTGTCTCTGAGTTTAGATTCATCTAAATATAGTGTGTCTTCATTGGCAATGAAATAAATCTCTATAGCTTCTCCAGGACCAGAACTTGTCATTAATAACTCTGCTCTTTTCGAATCTAAATCAATATACATACAAACAATTCCAGGAGCTTCACGCTCAAT
>Ga0172375_10010215_pt1 | contig 12215 bp, 12 predicted proteins | sample LakKiv1m_FD_114537 | JGI IMG/M metagenome (GOLD analysis project Ga0172375, IMG submission 114537) | Freshwater microbial communities from Kabuno Bay, South-Kivu, Congo - kab_092012_11.1m | ecosystem: Environmental > Aquatic > Freshwater > Lake | place: Democratic Republic of the Congo... | reverse complement strand
TATGAACCACCGAGGTTTTAGCTTCTCGAAGCGCAGCGAGGCCAGAGCCAGGCAGAAGATCCAGTAGTAGGTCTTGCCCGCGTAGTTGATACCAAAGCCCCGCAAGTCGGGCGTGTAGATCAGGCCCGCCCATGCCAATGCGATCAAAGCCAAAACGGGCCAGAACCAGCCTTGCCTGAAGAAAGACTTGACCCGGAAAGCCATCCCTGAGACGGCCCAGATGAGGACAGCTAAACCTCCGAACAGGAGCGCTGGGGATATCCCCATGGGCATGGTCAGGAAGACGCCGGCAAAACACCAGTACACCAGAGACTCTGGGCTTATCGCTGTTTTCTTTGCAAACTCGATGGCAGTTGATACCATTTTTCTATCCACCACCTATGGCCACTGAAGTCAAACACGCGAAGACGCAATGATGCTGCCCTCCTCCGATAGGCAGGAATACCCCTTGATTGCCTTTTCCCGCCTTTCCTTCACGTTGCGCATGAGTTCCCCGTCCAATCTCTCCCTTTCCCAGTCTTTGGTCACGCCATGGTGCAGATGATACTGGAGAGCCACGGACCAGAGGTTCCTCACCCGAAGGTCGTTGTGGAAAAGCCTGTAACAGATATCGGAGTCTTCTCTGCCCCAGCTTCCATCGAAAACCTCATCGAATCCATCCGCCTTGAGAAAATCAGACCGATGCATCGACAGATTACAACCTCGCAGATTCGTCTCGAAGCGCTTTGGCTTTGCAAGAATCTTCCCGAGCAGCGGGAATCGAATCGCATTCTTTCTGTTTCCTAATCCTCTCGTCCACAGTGGAGGAGGCTCAAAGGAACCCTTTTGCAGAACCTCCCTGGTATAGCGAGCGGGCAGAAGAACCCTCTTTCCCTGAAGAAAGGCTCTATTATCCGCCAGGGACAAATGATCGGCGACGAAATCCGGATGCAGCACCACGTCATGGTCAATAAAAACCAGGTACGCTCCGCTGGAGTATTTCACGGCCAGGTTCTTGACCCTGGACTGTCGAACCCCCCGATCCTCGTGCCATACGTGAAACCATTCCATGCCCGAGTTATGGAGGCATTCCTTCACAACCTTGGCCGTTTCCGGCCGCGAGCCGTCATCCGCCACGATTAACTCCTCCGGCCGCATCGACTGCTTCAGCGCAGAGCGAATGGTTAGTCCCAGGGCCTCGGGCCAATTGTATGTGGTAATGATCAGTGACACTTTCATAAGATGGCGCGACCTAGCTTCGAAACGGGGACTCTGGGTTTTCCACCCGTTCACAGCAACGCCTTACACTCGTGCTGCTTCTTCTACATACCACCGATAGGTCATCTCAATCCCCTGGCGAAGGGAGATCTTGGGTTGCCATCCGAGCGTTTGGAGTTTGCCCACGTCCAGGAGTTTTCTCGGCGTGCCGTCAGGCTTTGTCCGGTCATACCGGATAGTGCCCTCATAACCTACAATGTCCTTGATCAGATCAGCAAGATCGCTGATGCTGATGTCCTTGCCCATACCAATGTTGATGATTTCCGAGTCTTCGTAATGATTCATCAGGAACACGCACGCATCGGCAAGGTCCTCCACATGCAGAAATTCTCTTCTCGGGCTCCCGCTTCCCCATATGGTTACAGTTTTCCTATCCCTCGCCCTTCGACTCTGCTCAGGGCCGTGAGCCTGCCGAACGGTCACTTGTGACTCGTCACCCGCTTTCGCTTCGTGGAATTTTCGAATCAGGGCGGGTAACACATGACTGGTTTCCAGATCGAAATTGTCGCCGGGGCCGTACAGGTTGGTGGGCATCACCGAAATGAATCGAGTTCCGTACTGGCGGTTGTAAGCCTGGCACATCTTGATCCCGGCAATCTTCGCTACGGCATAGGGTTCATTGGTCGGTTCAAGTTTGCCGGAAAGCAAATACTCCTCCTTCATCGGCTGCGGGCAGTCTCGCGGGTAAATACAGGAGCTGCCAAGAAAGAGAAGTTTCTTCACACCTGAGGTATACGCACAATGGATTACGTTGCTCTGGACCAGAAGGTTCTCGTAGAGGAACTCCGCCGGATAGGTGTGATTGGCCAGGATTCCCCCGACCTTTGCCGCCGCGAGAAACACGTATTCCGGCTTTTCCGCCTTGAAAAAAGCCTCGACCTCTGTTTGCCGGGTCAGATCGAGCTCCCGGTGGGACCGGAGCACAAGATTCGAATACCCCTCGGATTGGAGTTTTCGCAAAATCGCGGATCCGACAAGCCCCGTGTGACCGGCCGCATAGATAAGAGAATTCTTTTTCACCCTTTACCCTGCTTTCTTCAGCACCACAAACATGTCATGCCCCCGGTTTAACAATCTGGCCGGCAAACTGAGAATTTCGGCCGCTATCTTTGCGATTCGGTATTCCACCCGGGAACAGCCCCTTCTGTCACGAAGGCTAACGCTTTTCGTCGCTATATTGACTACCTCGAAGCCCGTATTCCTCGCCAAAACCGTGATTGAACCCGTATTGAAAAAGCTAATATGACCCAGCTTTAAGCCGAAGTAATCCCAGTCTTGCTTACGCCATTTCACGGTCCAACTCGAAGTATTGCCCGTGGTGATGAACATGAAGCCCGCTTTCTTGAGTATCCGATGGCACTCTGCCAGGAGCCACTGGGGTTTATCAAGGTGTTCAATCACTTCAAATAGGGTAATGATGTCGAAGGTGCTGTCGCCGAGCTTCAAATCATGCAAATACCCGCACCGTATGTCGAGGCCTGATCCAATCCCCTCCTGCACGGCTTTGGCATCCGGTTCGACCCCGAGCGTGCAATAACCCGCCGCCTTTGCCAGTCCCAGAAACGTGCCTATGTTGCACCCGATATCCAGAATCGTTTTTTTCTCGGAGAACCCATTGGGAGCGTAGGTCTGCACTTTTCTGAGCCGTTTCGCATGGACATGCGGGTTGCGGTCGATCGGGTGATCTTTATCGAACGGCTGAAACCGTCTCCTATAGGTTTCATGGTCACAGGAGTTGACGAATTGACCGCACCGGTTGCACTTGAGCAGCGGCCCCTCGCGAAGGACAAAGGGGCCGGACACCAGAGCTCCGTCACAGCCTACCGGGCATTCATTGATGATCGCCATGCTTTACGTTTCTCTGCGTTAGTAGGCATCAGTTCTTTTGCTTGTAACCTCGAGAATCAATCCTGCGGACGAAATTCCCTTGATCCATTTCACCTCTTACTCGTTGCTGAAGTTCAGCACCCGATAGCCGCTGTCTTTGCAAAGCTGGTCCCGGGAAGCATCTTCGATATCCGCCTTCACCATGGAGGAAACCATTTCTTCGAACGAGATCCTGGGCTCCCATCCCAAAACTCTTCTTGCCTTTGAAGCATCTCCCAATAATTCGTCCACCTCTGTGGGTCTGAAGTATCTTGGATCAATTTCGACAACCACGTCCCCTTTTCTTAAACTCGTTACTCGTGACTTGTCACTTGTCACTTTCCTAATGATCCCCACCTCTTTTGCGCCTTTTCCCATCCACTGAATCTCAGCCCCGACCTCCCTGAAGGCCAGTTCCACAAACTCCCTGACCGAGTGGGACTCTCCGGTGGCCACCACGTAATCATCCGGCTTTTTCTGCTGAAGCATGAGCCACATGGCTCTCACGAAGTCCTTTGCATGCCCCCAGTCTCTTTTGGCATCCAGGTTCCCGAGATAGAGTTTCTTCTGAAGGCCCAGTTTGATCCGGGCCACGGCTCTCGTGATCTTGCGGCTCACAAAGGTTTCCCCGCGGATGGGGGATTCGTGGTTGAAAAGAATGCCGTTGCAGACGAACATGTTGTAGGCTTCCCGGTAGTTCACGCAGATCCAGTACCCATAGAGTTTGGCCACTCCATAGGGGCTCCTGGGATAGAAGGGGGTCTTTTCGTTTTGAGGAATAGTCTGAACCTTTCCGAAAAGCTCGCTCGTGGAAGCCTGGTAAAAACGAACGTGATCCGCCATGTCCAGAATCCGGATGGCTTCAAGCAGGCGGAGCGTTCCCAGGGCGTCTGAATTCGCCGTGTATTCCGCTGTTTCAAAAGAGACCATGACGTGGCTTTGCGCAGCCAGGTTGTAGATTTCATCGGGTTGCACTTCCTGGACAATGCGTATGAGGTTGGTCGCATCCGTAAGGTCCCCATAGTGCATGAAGAAGCGCACATTCTCCTCGTGCGGGTCCTGGTAGAGATGGTCGACTCGCGCCGTGTTCAAAGAAGAGGACCTGCGCTTGATTCCATGCGCCTCATACCCCTTCGCCAACAAGAACTCGGCCAAATAGGCTCCGTCCTGCCCCGTGATTCCGGTGATCAACGCTCTTTTCATACCCCTTCCCCGCTGTCTTTTCGGTTGGTCCATCTGCACCGAAACAATTCTCTCCTTGCCGTGAACACAATGGAGACTGAAATGCGCCTACCCTTTCAATTCAGCCATCTTTCCCGCCACATCTCCCACACTAAAAGGGACCAAAGCCGGTATTGATGATTGAGTCGGCCCTCAAGGTGTTCCCTGATTTTTTCTGTAACAAGGTCTTGATCAAACAAGCCTTCCGCTCTCAGCCGTTCAGAGGATAGATAGTCCAGGAGAAGAGATCGAAGTTCATTTCTAAGCCATAAATCTAAAGGGACCCCAAACCCCTTTTTGGGCCTCTCGAAGAGCTCGGCCGGTAAGTAGCGGGCGAGGACCTTTTTTAGAAGGTATTTGCCTGTGCCGTTACGGTACTTCAGACCGTCGGGCAGAGCTGAGGTATACTCGACCACACGGTGATCCAGGAGAGGCGCCCGAATTTCCAGGCCAACCGCCATACAGGCCCGGTCAGCCTTTGTCAGCATGGCATCAGGCAGATAGGTCCTTTGATCTACCCGCATCAGGCTAGCCAGCAGCGGCCACCCTTCCGTGTCCTTAAATGATTCTTCATATTGGCCTTCAGGGAGTCCTTTACCCATAAGGCGGCGAATGTCTTCTTCAGACCAAAGACAAATAGTCATCCGATACATCTCTGAGATATCTCTCTGACCCCACAGGGCCAGGAATTTCTGCCAATTATTCCCGACATTGGCGGCCTGGAACTTCTGGGTCAATCGAGGCCGCAGGCTCTTGTATAAGGACTCTGCGAAAGGAGGGGGTACCTTGCCGAACAAAGCCCCCAGACCTCTTCTGAAAGGCTAAGGAATGCGCTGCAAGGCAGTGGCCAGAGATTGAATTGTCCAGTAGCGTACATACCCTGCGAACTGCTCATCCCCTCCATCTCCCGTAAGGGCGACGGTAATTTGGGAACGCGCAAGTCGACAAACCAGAAAAGTAGGAATCGCGGAGGAGTCCGCAAAGGGCTCGTCGTAGATTTCCGGTAAGCGGGGAATGACCTCCAAGGCCTCTTTAGGGGACACATAGAGTTCCGTGTGTTCCGTTCCTAGCTGTTTGGCCACCTTTGACGCAAAGGGGGCTTCATTGTATCCTGATTCGCGGAATCCGATAGTGAACGTCTTCACCCGAGAGCGGTTTGCCCTCTGCATCAGCGCCACGACCACCGACGAATCAATCCCGCCGCTCAGCAGAGTGCCCAGAGGGACGTCACTGATCAGGCGGTCAGAGACCGCCTGACTCAGGAGCTCCTCAAGCTCAAGCAAACACTTTTCCTCGCTCTGCTTCAGGGGAGCGTTCGAAGGGGGCTGGTCAGGAAGGCTCCAATAGGGTTTGATGCCGAGTCCATGGCGGTCGAACCTTAGGTAATGTCCGGGTTGTAGCTTGTACGTGTTCTTGAAAACGGTTCTCGGACCAGGGATATACTGATAGTGAAGAAAAAGGGGGATGGAGTCCGGATCAATGTCCCTGGGAAACCCCTTGAACGCCATCAGGGCCTTGAGTTCAGAGGCGAAAAGAAACTGATCGGGACCAACGTGATAATACAGCGGTTTTTTCCCAAGCCTGTCCCTTGCTATAAACAGCTCCTTTCTTCTCCCGTCCCAAAGGGCTAAAGCAAACATCCCAACGAATTTATGCAGGCACTCCGTTCCCCACTCGAGGTACGCCTTGAGGATGACCTCCGTATCGGTTCCTGTAACAAAAGAGTGACCTCTCTTTACCAATTCCTTTCTTATGTCACGGAAATTGTACACCTCGCCATTATAGACGATATGGACCTTGCCATTGTCCCCTGACATGGGCTGACGTCCCGCAACGGATAGATCAATGATCGATAGCCTCCTGTGGGCCAGTCCAACCCCTGCCTTTTCATCAAAAAAGATCCCTGAATCATCAGGACCCCGGTGCTGAAGCAAAGCCGCCGCCTTCGCAAGGTTCTCCTTGAGATCATCGAATCGCTTTCCACCCACAAATCCAACAAAGCCGCACAAAGCCGTATTTCCTTATGGTTCCGACTTATCCGGTGGCAATCCGAGCCGGGATACAACGCTTTCCAAAAGATCCACCCCGGGTCAGGTCAAGGTAAAACCTTTCATACTGTTTGACGATCCTGGCCAGTGAAAACAATTCCACAACGCGTTCCCTGGTCTTGGACTTGAGAGCCTCCCACTCAACCCGAGGAAGGGAAAGCAGAGACAGGACAGCATCGGCCAGCGCTTGAGGATTTCTCGGCGGTACAAGACGCCCGGTATCGCCCAGGATGAAAGCGGAGTCCCCTACGTTCGTTGCCACGCAGGGGATCCCGCAAGACATTGCCTCGCCCAGACTGTTGGAGAAACCCTCGCCAGTCGAAGAAGACACGGCGATCTCCAAAGCGTTCATGATTCCCGGCACGTCATTCCTGGTGCCAAGCAGCAGGAATCTCTCTTCAACCCCTGCTTCCGAGAGCCATTTCCTGAGAAGTCCATTGCTCGAGTCCATGCCTTGTCCACAGAGAAGGAACCTCGCGCTCGGATTCTCCTTGCTGATCATCCCGGAAGCCAGAATAAAGGTCTTGGGATCCTTCATCGGATCGAAACGGGCGATGAGCCCTATCAACGGGCTCTGATCGCTGATGCCCAAACCCGATCTCAACAAGCGGCCGGCTCCCTGATCCGGCCTGAAGGCATTCGTATCAAAGCCGTTGGGAATGAGGACGAAGCGTTTTGGACGGTATCCCTTCTTCATGTGATGTCCCAGATTGCTGGCGGCATTCGTGATCATGGCATCTGGAAGGGAGGAGAAAAGCGTGCACGCTTTTACGGTCAGCCGGGTCAAGATCGAATACTTCATGAGGTCCATATGGGAGCACCGGATATTCCAGACCACCTTGCTGCCCCCCGCGATTTTCGCGACAAGAAGTCCCAGCAGATCGGCGTGATACAGCCAGGTCTGAACAATGTCCGGTTTGGTTCTGCGAAGGATGCCCAACAGCCTGAAGAAACCCGCCACAAGGGGCTGATGATGTCTGCCTCCCAAAGACGTTACAGCACAGCCAGTCTCCCGGATCCTCGCGGCAACCGGACCGGGAGGGAGGAGGCTTATGACCTGGTTGTGAAACCTGCCCTTATCCATCGCGCTGAGAAGCTTCGCGAGCATGATTTCCGTTCCGCCAACATCAAGGCTGGTGATCAGATGCAGGATACGGATCATGGCTGTTCCGCAAGGGTATCCGGGGGCCGTCGCAACCGCCGATACAAGAAACCGGGAAGGTTGATCGCCTGCTTGAGCGCGACCAAGGACGCGCTGTAGGCGCCGATCACCGGACCTCCCACACCGGCGCAAGCCCGGTAGGTGGCGCCTATCAGCCCGGCTACTCCCAGAGGAAGACTGAATCGATGGGTCAAGTCCTGATGCTTGACCCGGTCCAGGTTGCTTTTCAATACTTCGAGGTAGTGCAAACGCGTGCCGGGCACATGGACGAACGTGCCCAGAACCGCAGCGGCCAGCATCATGGGCAGATCGGGCCACCAGGCACAGTAAGCATAAGGGACTCGCTTGATCGCGGAGGTGCGCCATACCCCATAGATGTAGTAGCACTGCATGCGAGAAAGCTTCCTCAGGCGCGCCCACGGCCCCATCCCCTGGGTCTGGAAAGGAAACCGCCGGATTTGGCCGGCCGGGTTTTCCGGAGTCACGATGTTAAGGTCCCCAAAGGCGAGGACCGCCTCAGGAGTCTCATCAAGGGCAGACGCCATGCGGCCGACGAAGTCCGCATCCCGGGTGTCGTCAGGAGCGGCCCACATGAAGTATTCTCCGCGGCCGTGGCGCAGCACAAAATGGAAGTTGTCGTAGGCCCGAACCGCGGGATTCTGGCGAAAGTAGGAGATCCTCGGATCAGCGGCAGCAGCCGCTTCAAGAAAGTCACGACTTCCATCCTCGGAGCCGTTGTCGGAGATGATGATTTCCAGATCGCTCTCTGTCTGGTTCTGCACCGACCGGAGGGCCCGGACAAGAAGTTCTCCGCCGTTGCGAACAGGAAGACCGACGCTGACTCGCGGCAATCGCCCTCCCCTAGTCCCCATGACTTGTCCTGCGCAAGTACCCATCCGGCGCGACCGTGATGAGCAGTTTGTGCTCAAAGGACCTGTCAATCTCGAACTCAGGATGGGTCTTGAGATATTCCCACACCGCGGTCTTCGGGTTGTTCCCCGGGCCCCAAGGACGGTCCGGGAACATCTCGGCCGGCATATCCTGAATGATCGTGTCGAATACCACGCAGTAACTACCCGCGCTGACCAAGGGTGCGTACGCCTCGAGCTCGGCCAGCACATGGGCGTGGGTGTGGTTGGAATCAAGGCACACGAGGATTCGTTTTTTGCCCACCGCTCTTGCCTTCACCTGGGCGATGGTGTCGGGGGAGACGCTGGAGCCTTCGATCATGGTGATCTGCCTGTTCATGGGGTGCGCAAGGATGGCTGCACGGTTGTGCGGCCGGATTTCGATATCCACGCCGATGACTTCGGCTTCCCTTGATCCGCCGCACGCCGCATTCACTTCCAGCATGGAAGCATAAAAAATGAGGGAGCCGCCGTGGGCAATTCCGGTCTCGATGATCAGGTCCGGTTGCACACGCCAGATAATCTCCTGCATCGCGATAAGGTCCTGGGGATATTGAATAATGGGCCGGCCTAACCACGAAAAGTGGTAGGAGTACTTCATTGCGTTAACGGCCCTGAACCACTCCATGGTGAGCTTTTGAATCGATGTGTCACCCCCTAACCTCTGAATCTCAGTTTCACATTCTCGCTTGAATCGGCTGTTTTGATCCACCCCCTTGCCCTCTTTCATGAACTCAGCGTGTTGTCCCTAATGATCTGCGCAGGATTCCCAGCCACAAGGACATTGCTAGGCACGTCTCGAGTGACGACCGCGCCCGCACCGACAATGCTATTGACGCCGATGGTCAACCTTGGCATTACCGTTGCGCCAGCTCCGATCATCACGTAATCCCCGACCGTGATGCACCCGCAAAGAGTTGCTCCGGGAGCGATATGTACTCCATCTCCCAGGATACACTCATGGTCAACATTCGCGTGGTGATTAATAATGGCGGCGCGCCCAATCCGCGCCCCGGCTGCAACAACGGCCTGTGCAAGGACTTGACTGCCCTCTGCAAGCCGCGCACTGGGGGAAACCCAAGCCTTCGGATGGATCAGGACCGGTACCCGCATGCCATACTTCAAGAAGAAATCATGGACCTGGATCCGATCACGGCCGCGACTGCCTCCGATAGCCGCAATGCCGCAAAGGCCATCCCGCTTTCCACTTTCCGCTACCCAGCGAAAGAAACCTTCCTGGCCGATATATAAAGGCGTTCCTTCCAAAGCCGACTTGGCGTTCAGGTCGTTGTCGAAAAGTGCCACGACCCGACCACCGAGAAGTGCAATGAGCTCGGCCAATACCTTTGCGTGGCCTGCGCTCCCCCAAATAACGTATGGATCATTTTCCCGTCGCATTGCACACAACCTCCACAACCCTTTCAAGCTGTTTGGGGGTCAGATCATGATAGCTGGGCAAGTTAATCGCCCTGCCGGGAATATCCCACGAGTGAAGGTTCTCCGGTCTTGACCGAAAAAAGGACAGCGAGGAAAGAGGCCAGAAAAACACCCGTGCATCGATATTTTCCGCTCTGAACCGCTCCAGGAGCATTTCGCGTGTCACCCCTGTATCCTGCAAAAAAACCGCGGTTGGCATCCAAAAACCGTTGGTCGTGCCCGGTGGTTCCGGATTCAGGCTGACACCCGGCAGTTTGCCCAAGCGCCCGAAGTAGTACTCAAAGATTTCCCGCTTGCGCGAAAGGAGTTCCTCAATACGCTCTATTTGCGCGCAGCCCACAGCAGCCTGGAGGTTAGACATCTTGTATTTGAACCCCACCTCCTCGGGCCAGAACTGTTTGACCTGGGTGCGGTCACGCCCATGGTTGGACAATGTGCATACTTTCTCGTAAAGCGAGTCATCGTTGGTAACAAACATGCCGCCCTCTCCAGTGGTAAGGGTCTTGGTGCCGTGAAAGGAAAAGGTACCGAAGACGCCCATGCTCCCCGCGCGCTTGCCATGCCAGATGGACCCTAGGGCTTCTGCGGCGTCCTCAATCACCGGGATGTTATGCTCCCGGCCAATGGCCAGGAGTCGATCCATGTCGCACAAGTTGCCGTAGAGGTGGACGGCGATGATGGCCTTCGTCTTCTGCGTAATGGCCGCCTCAACCTGTGCCGGGTCGATACACCAGGTGTCGGGCAATATGTCAACGAACACAGGAGTTGCCCCGACATACACAATTGGGGCAGCCGTGGCAATCCAGTTTGTATCCGCCAGAAGGACCTCGTCACCAGGTCCGATATGGAGTCCCGCCAGTCCCATATGCAGGGCCCCTGTGCAGCTCGATGTGGCGATCACGTGCTTTACACCGAGATGCGCCTGGAACATACTCTCAAAGCGGCCGATGTACTCGTAACAGCGTTCGCCCCAGCCGTTGCGGGCCGCGTCTGCTGCGTAAGCCACCTCTTTTTCAGAAATAGAGGGTTTTGTGTACAGAATGCGCTCTTTCATAGGATTTCCAATTCAGGCACCGCCACGACAAAGCACCCACCCCAGTCGCGGATGTAGCCCAGCTGCTGCATCACTTCTGTTCGCAGGTTCCATGGCAGGATGAGTACAAAATCAGCTCTTACGTCCTTCAGCCGTTGTTCTGCCACAATGCGAATACGGCTTCCCGGCAAATACTTCCCCTGCTTTGCAGGATTGCGATCCACCACAAAAGGAATCAGGTCGGGGCGGATGCCGGCGTAGTTGAGCAATGTATTGCCCTTGGCGGCCGCGCCGTAAGCGACGACGGTCTTGCCCCGAGCCTTGGCCTCCAGCAGGAATCCGAGAAAGTCGTTCTTCACCTTGTCCGCCCTGGCCTGGAACCCTTGATAGAAGTCCGTACGGAGCAGGCCGGCCTCTGCTTCCTTGTTGAGCGCTTGCCTGACCCGGGGTTCGCGCTCCCGATGCCCCGTTTCCATGCGCTCGGCATAGACGCGCAGGCTGCCGCCATGAATCGGAAGTTCCTCTACATCGAACACGCTGAGGCCGTTCGCTGCAAAGATGCGCATGACCGCCGTCAGCGAGAGATAGGAAAAGTGTTCATGATAGATGGTATCGAACTGGTTTTCGGCGATGAGGTTCAGGAGGTGGGGGAACTCGAAGGTGACCACCCCATGCGGTCTAAGCAGTTGGCCGAAGGCGGCAACAAAATCGTTGATGTCCGGCACATGAGCGAGGACATTGTTGGCCACAGCCAGGTCTGCCTGTTTGCCCTCTTCAGCCAATTTCTTCGCGAGACCCGTGCCGAAGAAGTCTTCCACGATCAAGAGGCCCTTTTCACGTGCGGCGGCAGCCGTGCTTGAGGTCGGATCCACACCGGTGCAGGGAATTCCAAGCTTCTTGAAATAGAGCAGCAGGGAGCCGTCATTGGCGGCGATTTCAACCACGTGGCTGCGGCCGTCCAGGCCGAAGCGGCCGACCATGTCACCCGCGTAACGCTCACAATGGGCAAGCCAGGTGCTGGAATAGCCGCTGAAGTAGGCGTATCCAGCATCGAAAAAATCACTGGGTTTGGCGAAGTCCTCGGTTTGCGCCAGCCAACAGCGTTCGCACACCCGCACGCGCAAGGGATACCACGTCTCGGGCGCTCGCAAGGTCCGCTCGGTCAGGTAGGCATTCGAGGGCGGTGCGCTGCCCAGGTCCACCAGAGTCAGCCGAAGTTCAGCACCGCAATGGCGGCATTTCATGCCGTCACCCCCGCAAAATCATCATTCAACAGGGGATAC
>Ga0172375_10010214_pt1 | contig 12217 bp, 9 predicted proteins | sample LakKiv1m_FD_114537 | JGI IMG/M metagenome (GOLD analysis project Ga0172375, IMG submission 114537) | Freshwater microbial communities from Kabuno Bay, South-Kivu, Congo - kab_092012_11.1m | ecosystem: Environmental > Aquatic > Freshwater > Lake | place: Democratic Republic of the Congo... | reverse complement strand
CATTAATATCATTCTTTTTCTCTCCAAACTTTGGCGCCTAAATTTATTAATTTCTCTTCGATAAACTCGTAACCCCGTTCCAAATGGTAGATCCTTGAAATCGAGGTCTCACCGCGTGCAGAAAGCCCGGCTAAAACCAAGCCTGCAGAAGCGCGCAGGTCGCTAGCCATGACCGGGGCACCGCTTAAAAATTTTACTCCTTCAACTATAGCGTGCGGGCCTTCCCTCTGGATTTGCGCCCCCATACGGTTAAGCTCTGAAACATGCATAAACCTGTCCGGGTAAATTTTTTCGGTAATTACGCTAATCCCTCCGGTAACTGCCATCAGGCTCATCATCTGAGCCTGCATATCGGTGGGAAAACCGGGATAAGGAAGCGTGGTAATATTAACCGACCGCAGTTTTTTGTTGCCTTTGACCCGCACAACTGCGTCACTCGAAGAAATATTTGCACCGGCTTCTTTGAGTTTGTCTAAAAGCGCGCCCAAATGCTTATATTGAATATTTTTGATCAAAACATCGCCCTCGGTAATCAAAGCGGCTAAGATTAAAGTTCCTGCTTCGATCCGATCGCTGATTATAGAATGCTCTGCACCCTGCAGATGTTTTACCCCTTCGATCTCGATAACCGGTGTCCCCTGGCCTTTAATCCGGGCGCCCATTTTAATCAAAAATTCCGCTAAATCCACCACCTCGGGTTCACAAGCCGCAGATTCTATTACAGTTTTACCTTTTGCTAATACTGCAGCCATCATTACATTATCCGTGGCTAAAACAGAAGAGCCATAAACTCCCCCCAGATATATATAAGCGCCTTTAAGTTGATTTGTTGTCGCGATTACATAGCCTGATTCAATGCTAATATCTGCGCCTAGCGCCTTAATTCCTTTTAGATGCAGGTCAACCGGACGCACCCCGATAACACATCCTCCGGGCAGTGAAACCTTGGCTTTTTTTAATTTTCCTAAAAGCGGACCCAGGACGCAAAAAGACGCCCGCATGGTCGAAACCAGTTTATATTCAGCAATATGACTTAAGGATTTGCCCTGACCAACGCAAACCTTACCCTTTTCAAAGTCGGCGACCTTGCCCAGGGAACGCAAAATTTTAAGCATACTGCTGGTGTCACGAAGATTGGGTACCCCCTTTATCAGACAAGGATCGTCGGTCAGCAAGGTTGCGGCAAGTATGGGCAATACGGCATTCTTGGCCCCGGAAACAATCACTTCGCCTTTTAACCGCGCTCCGCCCTCAATAACTAATTTATCCATTTTCTAAAGTTTCCTTCTTTTGGCTATAACTATCCGTTCGATGTTATTATAATCATTCAAAATTTTTATATCACCAAAATCCTTGGAACAAATCTGTTTTACCTTATTTGCCTGGTTAATACCCACTTCAAAAGCAAGCAACCCTTCAGGTTTTAAATAAAATACCGCCTCTTTTACAATCCTGCGGTAAAAATCCAAACCATCGGCTCCTGCCTTTAGGGCCAGCCTAGGCTCAAAAGATATTTCATAAGGCAAACTATTTAAACTGCTGCTTGATATATAAGGCGGATTACTGACGATTAAATCAAACTTTTTGGCAACTTCCAAACCTTTAAAAAGGTCACCCTTAATAAATTTTACTCTTCCATTATTCAAATCAGCATTTTCTTTGGCCAGATCTATTGCTTGCTCCGATATATCTCCTGCCCAAACAATTGCTTCAGGCAACAGTTTAGCGATGGCTATAGCTATACAGCCGCAACCTGTTCCCAGATCAAATACCTCAAAAGGCTTCCGGTTTAAAATCCTTGCCTCTTCTATAACGGCCTCAACCAGAATTTCGGTTTCCGGGCGCGGTATAAGGGCGCGTTTATCGGTTTTTAGCCTAAAACCCATAAACTCAGAGCTTCCCAGAATATACTGCAGCGGTTCGCCTAAAATCCTGCGGCTTAAAATTTTACCCACCCGCAAAGATTGTTCGCTATCCAGATTAATTTCTTTATTCAAATATAAAGACAGCTTGTCGCAATTTAAAACCTGCGTAAAGACTAATTCAGCTTCATTCATTGGCCTGGCTTCTTTTTTCCGATTCCGCTTTTAATAAGGCATCAAAAAGTTCCTGCATCTGGCCTTCAAGGATGGCCTCTAATTGATGGGAGGTAAAATTAATCCTGTGGTCGGTAACCCTGCGGTCTGGAAAATTATAGGTCCGGATCTTTTCGCTCCTGTCGCCGGTTCCTATCTGGATCTTCCTAGCGCTGGATTGCTTTTTTGCTTCTACTTCGATTTTTGCTTCCAAAATACGGGCGCGTAAAACCCTCATTGCCTTGGCCCGGTTTTTTATCTGCGAACGCTCATCCTGGCAGGCAACCACTGTGCCGGTTGGAAGATGAGTTATCCTTACCGCGGAATCCGTTTTTTGCATATGCTGTCCGCCGGGGCCACTGGAACGGTAAGTATCAATCCTTAAATCTTTAGGCTCGATCGCCAAATCTACTTCTTCGGGTTCAACTAACACGGCGACTGTCGCCGTGGAAGTATGTATCCTACCCTGGGCCTCGGTAGTTGGAACCCTTTGCACGCGATGCACCCCACTTTCAAATTTAAGCAGGCGAAAGGAATCATTGCCTTTTACGCCAAAAACAATTTCTTTAATTCCTCCGGCTTCATTTACGCTGCTGGACATAGGCTCAACCACCCAGCCTTTAGTTACGGCAAACTTCGAATACATCCGGTAGAGGTCAGCCGCAAAAAGACCGGCTTCATCACCACCGGTGCCCTGCCTGATTTCAACGATACAATTGCGGCCGGCGTCTTTATCTTCTCCGGTCATAATCTTTTGTAATTGCGCTTCCAGTACAGCCTTCTTTTCTTCTAGATCCTTAAACTCTTCTTTGGCCAACTCCAGAAACTCTTGATCATGTTTCTCGGATAACACCGTATCAAGATCTTCCGCCTGTTTAATCAAACCCTTATACTCGGCAAATAAAGATACGGTTTCCTTAAGGTCAGAAAGCTCTTTAGCCAGTTTATTATACTGATCCCTATCGGTAATCTGGGCTTGGCTGGCTAAAAGATGCTCAAGCTGGCTATAGCGTGCGGCTATCTTCTCTAAACGTTCAAACATTTCTTATTTCTTCTTGCCGTATCTCTTTATAAACTTATCCACCCGGCCGGCAGAATCAACTAACTTCTGCTTCCCGGTGAAAAAAGGATGGCATTTCGAACAGATTTCAACGCGGATGCTCGGTTTTGTAGAACGAGTATGCACTGTTTCTCCGCAGGCGCAGACAATCGTGCTATCTTTGTAGTTAGGATGTACTTTATCTTTCATTTTCTTCTCCTTAAAATAAGTTGTTGGTGGCTTGGTTATTTTTGATTCATGCTGTTAAGAAACTCTTCATTATTCTTGGTCTTGCTTAATTTTTCGATTAGCAGTTCCATTGCTTCGACGTTATTCAATTCGTTTAAAACCTTTCGTAAAATCCAGGTTTTTTGAAGCACATCTGGCTTAACCAGAAGTTCTTCATGGCGGGTATTGGAACGCTTAATATCGATAGCCGGATAGATCCTGCGCTGGAAAAGGTTGCGGTCAAGCTGGGTTTCCATATTGCCGGTACCTTTAAATTCTTCGAAAATAACTTCATCCATCCTGCTTCCGGTATCAACCAAAGCGGTGGCGATAATCGTCAGGCTGCCTCCTTCATCTACAGCCCGGGCTGCGCCGAAAAACCTTTTAGGTTTTTGCAAAGCATTTGAATCAATTCCTCCTGAAAGAACCTTGCCACTATGGGGCACTACCGAGTTATAAGCTCTGGCCAGGCGGGTAATGCTATCCAGAAGAACCACCACATCGCGCTTATGCTCAACTAAACGCTTTGCTTTTTCTAAAACAATTTCGGCTACCTGGACGTGGCGTTCCGGCGGCTCGTCAAAAGTCGATGAAATTACCTCTCCTTTAACATTTCTCTGCATATCAGTAACTTCTTCCGGCCTTTCATCGATAAGCAAAACAATGAGAATTACATCCGGATTATTAGTAGTTATTGCATTGGCAATTTTTTGTAAAAGGACGGTTTTTCCGCTGTAAGGTTGAGCGACGATCAAACCGCGCTGACCGCGACCTATCGGGGTCAATAAGCCCATGATCCGCATAGAAATCTCATCGGGTTTAGTTTCCATATTAAAGGCAGCCCGCGGATAAACCGGCGTAAGATTGTCAAAAAGTACTTTTTCTTTCACCTCTTCGGGATTTTCGAAATTAACTGCTTCAACTTTAAGCAAGGCAAAATATTTCTCACCTTCTTTAGGCGGACGGATCTGGCCGCTTACCGTGTCTCCTGTGCGCAGTTCAAATTTTCTGATCTGCGAAGGAGAAATATAAATGTCGTCGGGACAAGGCAGGTAATTGTAGTTCGGGCTCCTTAAAAACCCAAAACCTTCGGGGAGGATTTCTAATACTCCTTCTCCGAACATCAACCCTTCTTTTTCTGCCTGCGCCTGCAGTATTTTAAAAATCAGATCCTGCTTTTTTAAACCGCTGGTACCGTTGGCATTCAATTCTTTAGCTAACTTGTTTAATTCACTAATTTTCATTTCTTTAAGATTCTTGATATCTAACTTTTCCACACATCCTCCTTAGTTTTTATCTAGGAAAATCCTGGCGCAGCCAGGGTCCTCCTTAGTTTTGATCCAGAAAATCCTTGTCAGCTTGAACGAACAAGGGTCCTCCTTATTCCGGAAACTTGTTTCCGTGTTTTATCGATATTACCGCTGTTATCTATAATAAAATCCGCAAAACGCAACTTTTCGCTTTGGGGAATCTGGGATTTCATTCTGGCCAGGATATCTTGCTTCGTAAAACGCTTATTTTTGGATTTACGCTCAATGCTCCGGGATTTTCCGGCATTAACCACCACTAATTTATCAATGACTTTTTCTAAACCGGTTTCCAAGATTAAAGCTGCATCTACAATTATAAGACTTTTACCGGAATTCCTAATTTTGCTTTTAATCTCCCGAATTAATACCGGATGCAAAATTTTATTAAGCCTGGAAAGCCTGGAGTTATCCGCAAAAACAACTCTGGCTAATCTTTCCCGGCTGATCTTATTTCTTTCCAGTATTGTCCTGCCGAACGACTTAATGATTTTTTGATAAATTCCCCGGTCTCTGTTTAACAGCCTGCGGGCATAAAGGTCGGCGTTAATTAAAAAAGCGTCTTTAGTTTTAAACATCCTGGCTACCGTGCTTTTTCCCGAGCCGATATTACCGGTAATACCTAAAACTATTTTAACTTGCTTTTGCTTTTGCATACAACTTTATATATTTATCCGCCGAGACCATCCAAGAGAAATTAGATTTCATCGCATTTTTGACTAGCAATTCCCATTCGGCTTTATCCTTAAATGTAGAAACGGCTTTTTCCACCATTTTCAACAACTTATCTTTTGAGTATTCACTAAATAAGAAACCGTTTTTACTATTGATTGTATCGCTTAAACCGCCTGTCTTAAATACCAAGGGAATAGTGCCGTAATGAAGGCTGATTAATTGGCCTAACCCGCAAGGCTCATATTTAGAAGGCATAAGAAACATATCGCTTCCGGCGTAAATCTTGTGAGCTAGAGGCTCATCAAACCTCAAATTTAAGGAAATGCAACCGGGATATTTATCCGACATTTTTTTAAGGATTTGGTGGTATTTTAAATCCCCAGTTCCCAATATAACCAGCTGTAAATTCATTTTGCCAAGCTTATCGACGATTTCAACCAGTATATCAAAACCCTTCTGTTCGGCCAGACGCGAAACTATGCCCAAAACGGGTATTGACCTGTTGACTGGCAGGCCGCAAGTTCTTTGCAAATCCTCTTTATCCAAAGCCTTATTCTCAAGGTTTTCACAGGTAAAGTTGTGCAGGATAAATTTATCCGATCCCGGATCCCAAACGGAATAGTCGAGGCCATTTAGTATCCCACTTAAAACGCTTTTTCTTTCTTTCAAAAGCCCCTCTAATCCAAAACCAAAATCTTTCTCCTGGATCTCTTTGGCATATGTCGGGCTTACCGTATTAATAAAATCCGAAAATATTATGCCGCCTTTAAGCAGATTGATTTTTCCGTAAAACTCTAACCCCTTAATATCAAAAAGCTGATCCTTAAGGCCCAGCTTGGGAAATTCTTTTTTGTCGAATATCCCCTGGTAACCGAGGTTGTGGATAGTCAGGATACACTTCATTTTTTTATAAAAAACGCTGCCAGAATATTTTTCTTTTAAATAAACAGGAATAAGGCTGTTCTGCCAATCATGCAGGTGGATGATATCAGCGTTAAAGTTTATTTCTTTCAAAAGCTCGATCGCCCTCCGGCAAAAATAAGAAAACCTCTCCAGATTATCCGGATAATCACCATTCCTGTCGCCATAAAGCCCTTCCCGGTTGAAATAAAGCTTATTTTCAATAAAATATACTTTTATATTCTTTCCGATAACCGATAAAGATATACCCTCGGCTATTTTATTGATTTTTAATCTGGTTCCGCCGATGCATTTATAACCAGGCATAATAATAATCACCTCTTGGCCGCTATATTCAAGCGCCAGAGGCAAGCTCCCCGCAACATCGGCCAGCCCGCCGGTCTTGGCAAAAGGCAGGACTTCTGAAGCCATCATGGCAATTTTCATTTACAAACCTCTTTTACGGCTTTAAAACTTTTCATTTCCATCCAGTTAGGCCCTTTTTTAATATCCACTTTTATCGGCAGATCGAGCTTGGCGACATTTTCCATTTTATCTTTTACCAAACAATAAAGAGAATCCAGCTCGACCAGAGGCAGTTCGAAAACCAGCTCATCATGAATCTGTAAGATCATCTTGGCTTCCAGGTTTTTAAGCCGGATCTGTTCGGATATATCTACCATAGCCAGCTTGATTAAATCGCTGGCTGTTCCCTGAATAGGCGTATTAACCGCCTGACGCTGAGAGAATTGCCTGATCCCCATATTTTTATTATTAATTTCAGGGATATAACGCCTTCTTCCGAAAAAAGTAGTAACAAAACCCTGCTCTTCTGCTTTTTTTACCTGTGATTCAATATAGTCTTTTACTTTTGAATAGCGAAGAAAATAAGCGTCGATAAAATTCTGGGCCTCTTTCACCGAGATTTCCAGGTCTTTACTTAAACCGAATGCGCTTTGACCGTAAACAATCCCGAAATTGACTCTTTTAGCCACCTCACGCATATTATCGCTGACCTCTTCTTCGCTGACATTATAAATCAAAGAAGCAGTCAAGCGGTGTATATCTTGGTTAGCCTTAAAGGCATCGATAAGTGTTTTATCCTGCGACAAATGGGCCAGCACTCTAAGCTCTATTTGCGAATAATCGCAGGAGAGTAAACAAGTGTTTTTGCCCGAAGAAATAATCGCCTGCCTGATCTTGCTTCCAATATCCGTTTTTATAGGGATATTTTGTAAATTAGGGTTGCTTGAACTAAGCCTGCCGGTTTCGGTGCCGGTTTGGTTAAATGAAGTATGCACCCTTCCTGTATTGGGGTCTACTAACATGGGCAAAGCATCCAGGTAAGTGCTTTTTAGCTTGGTTAACTGGCGGTATTCAAGTAAAAGAACCGGCAGCTTATGTTTATCCTGCAGCCTTTTTAAAACTTCTTCGTCGGTAGAAAAACCTGTCTTGGTTTTTTTGATTACCGGTAGTTTTAGTTTTTCAAATAACACCTGGCCTAACTGTTTAGGCGAATTAATGTTGAACTGAGTCCCTGCCTCTTCGTAAATATTTTCGATTAATTTAATCAGCCTTTTCTCTATCTCTCGGGAAAGAACCTTTAATAATTTTAAATCTAATTTTATCCCGTCAATTTCCATCTGGGCCAAAACCTGGACCAGGGGCATTTCCAGCTCGGTAAATAATTTCATTAAGCCCTTTTCTTCCAAGGCATTATTCAATACGGGTTTTAACTTTAAAAGCAAAGCCAGCTCATCTTTTGATCCTAAGCTATCTTCCCTGATAAATTGGCCTAAATTTTCAAGAGCTAGATCAATAAGACCGTAACCTGCCCTGGAAGGATTCAAAAGGTAAGCTGCAATCATGGTATCAAAATAAAGCCCGTTCAAAACTATGCCTTCCTTAAAAAGTGAAACCTTTAGTTTCTTAAGGTCGTGGCCTGTTTTTTTGACTCTTTCATCGGCTAAAATTTCAACCATTTCTTTTTTTGCTAGGTCACACCTAAGCAGTTTATCCCCTATAGCCAAGAACAAATCGCCTGCATTCAAGCCGAAAACAGCCAGCTCTTTGGTTTTTTTCAGCAGGTCTTTTAACTCCTCCCGGCTGCATTCATGCAATATTATCTCCGGTTTTGGCTGATCCAAACCGGGCAGTTCGCCGAGTAATTTTTTAAATTCCAACTCTTTAAAAATTTTGGCTAATTTTTCGGTGTCCCTTTGTCCGACTTTGGCTTCCTTTAGATCAAGCTTGATCTCTACTTCCTGGTCTAAACTTACCAATTCTTTATTTAATTTTATATTATCCAGATTGGCTGATAACACCTGCCTTATTTTCTCAGATTCAACCTTAGGGATATTTTTTACCAATTTATCCAAAGAACCGAACTGATCAATAAGCTTCCTGGCAGTTATTTCGCCTATTCCCGGAATACCCGGGATATTGTCGGAGGCATCCCCCATCAGGGTAAGGACATCTGTTACTTTATCAGGGCTTACGCCGAAAAATTCCTTGACCTTGTCAGGGTCATAAAGGGTCCCGTTATCTTTATAAGGATTAAATACGGAAATTTTGTCGTTGACTAATTGTAAAATATCCTTATCGCTGCTGACTATGGTTACCGGAATCTGTTTTGAAGAAGCGCTCTTGGCCAAATGGGCGATTATGTCATCGGCCTCAAACCCTTCTTTTTCGAAAATAGGTATGCCGTAAGCCCTGATAATATCCTTAATAAAAGGAATCTGGCTGACCAGGTCATCAGGCATTGCTTGCCTATTCATTTTGTATTGGCTTAATTTTGCGCTGCGGAATGTCCGGCGTGAAACATCAAAGCAGCAGATAATATAATCCGGTTTTTGTTCTTTTAATATCTTATTAAGTATACTGATGAATCCATAAACAGCGTTGGTCGCCTGGCCGTTCGATGTCCTCAGGCCTTTAAGGGCATAAAAGGCCCGATAACAAAATGCATTAGCGTCGATCAAAAATAAACTTTTTTCAGCCATTATTAACTATAAAAGGAATTCAATTATAAGGAAAGAATTTGTGAGGTTATTTTTCTATCTCGACAAAGCCCTTAGCTCTGCCTTATCAATAAATGCTTCTATTTCTTCGTTATCTTGATCTAGCTGCTGGGCATCCAGCGCTAGCTTGATTGCTGCGGCAATGTCGCCACTATCAAAACTTTTCTTGGCTTTTTGAAAATAAATGTGGGCTAGGTCACTATCTTCTTTAACATAAATATCCTTGTCTTCTTTTATGTCCTGCATAAGACCAAGAACCTCTTCTTCTCGCTCATAGGCAAAAGTGTGGTCGCTTAAAACTGAACGTATATCTCTAAGCCGGTTGGCAGCTTTTTGCGTCCAAGGGTCATCCAAAGAACCTAAAGTCGCCCTCTTATCCCAATAAAATTCCGCCTTAGTTAAATCGCGTTTAGCTTCGTATAGAAAAGCAATATTCGAATATGCGCTTAAGTAAGCCGGATCAATTTTTATTGCCTGCAAATAATTTTCTTCGGCTTTATCGATCTGGCCTTCGGCTTCGTAAACTACCCCTAAATCATTATAGGCTACCGCAAAAGTAGGGTCCAAAGTTATAGCTTTCTGGTACCAAAGTTTTGCTTCGGCCAAATTACCGATGGCCTGGTATCTTGAGCCTTCCTCCCTATAACGCTTAGCCTGGCTTTCTAATGTATATGGATCCTCAAGCGGCGGAACAGGCGCGCCTTTAGCCAAAAGATCCCCGGCAGAACAAAGAACGCATAATGTTGTGGCAGTAGTAATTAAGAATTTAGGCAGGAAATTTTTATTCATTTCTAGGGCACATTATATATGCTTAAAATAAACTCGTCAAGGATTTTGTTATAAGCTTTTTATTTAAATAATCGGCTCCATATTTAAAGCAGGATGGGCTGACTTTTGCAGAAAAGCCATCAGTTCTTCCGAGCTAGTGGCAACAGTTTCATCGGCAATTTTAGCGATTAAATCAGGATTACCGATTTCACCGGCCCTTTGTTTTAATCTATCCCCGAGGATTTCTTTTAATTCCCTGGGCATCCAGACAACTCTAGCCAAACCACCTTCAGCCGAAATAAATTTTTTACTTAATATATATAATTTGCCTACGCCTAAAAAACCCGGTGTCTGCACGCCACCGCCTACTGAGCCGGCTAAAGTAGTAAAACTCATCCCCGAAGGGGTCATCCCGGAAAAATCACGATGGACGACCATCACCCCGTTTGCCTCGGGGATTATAGCAACAATACATTCAAAACAGCCGCAGGAAGATTGCGGGCCGTTCATCATCGAATACATACTAACCGCATCAATAGTATTATTTGATTTAAGCTTAACGAATTCATTAACCTTATCCCACTGCCCCAGCTTAGCATCTAAAAGATTACCTTTTAAAATGGGCTGATTCGGACCGGTAGGAGTAATTTCAAAAGATGCCTTGGCATCAAGCCAAGAATAAGCTCCGCACAGGCCTAAACGTTCAGGGGTTACGACACAAACATGGTTTGGGGCAAAAGACTGACATAATAAACAGGAATAAAAAGTATCGACGCTTTCGTCAGTCATGCCCTTAAGCCTTTCATCGCGGTCATTGTAAACTTTTTGGCAAATATGGGAAATTCTTTCTACATCCTGCTGGTTTGTATAAAGCTTAACCTGGACCTTATCTACAATCGCGCTATACTCCTGATGCAGCATGGCCTGAAGAATAACACCCAAATGCTTAAGCCTGAAACCTTTGCCGAAGGCCTCTTTTGATATCCTGACCCAGACCATGTCACGTTGCCCCATATGCATAAGGCCCATGGCATAATTTATAAAACGATGGATTTGACGCTCTAAGATCGGCTCGAAATCTTTCTGCATTTTACGCCCAAAAACATCAACCACTATCGCCAGGGGCAATGATTTAGAGCCCTGGCTTAATTGATCAATATCCGGCCCGATTAATTCGATTTTACCGTCTTCAACCTTATCCTCTTCACAGACAGCTAAAAATTCAATTGCCGAACTTGCCTTCCCTCCGAATTCGACATAAAGCTGTTCTTTACGCACCCTTTCTCCTTCAAAAGCAGCAGCATAGGTAACCGGCACAGCTACCTCGGCCGTTTTAATTTTAATTCCGCGGGTCAAGACGCATTTAGAAGGAAGTTTCTGGTAATCCTTCTCACTAACTAAAGCTTCGAATAAAGTAGTTTCGATCTTACCTATCTGCGGGACTTCTAAATCGGTAATTATTGGAAAACCGAAAGCCAAGGCCCCTAATCCGGTTGAGACTAAGACCTCATCGACATGGCTTAGAAGTAGCACAAATGCAGGAACACGGTTACGGATGTAATCAGCCACCCCTTCCCACTGCCCGGGTTTGTTGCCTCCATAAATCAAAGGCGCCCGCACGGCAAAATTAACTGCATAAATCGCAGAAAGGTAGTCATCCCCTAAGGCAACTATAAAATTTTCCAGTCCCAGTTCTATTCCTTTATTTTCTATTTGTTTCCTGAAGGTATTTCCGCTTACATTGCCCGCCAATAAACTCACTATTCCCTTGGACTGAAAATTACGGATCAGGCTTAAAGCAGACTCTTCGTCTTTTGCCGGGCCCAGGATAACAGCGATACCGGAAATCCTTCCGTCAACTAATTGAAGCCCAAGGGAACGCAGGATTTTATCGGGAACAAAACCTAAGCCGTTTTTAGGGTGCTCCTGACAAAACATGGCTAAGGCCGCTAAAATTTCCTCACCGATCAAAGTAGCCAAGCCTTTATTTAATATTCCACCGAAGGAATTAATGATTAAACCTGTGCCAGCCGGTTTATTCAAAGCTAACCCTTGGGCCTGTTTAAAAGCCTCCAGGCAATCTTTCAAGGTTCTTACTTCGATGTTTAAAAGCGCATAAATCAACGGGAGGTAATAATTAGTCTCCCCGAATCCTATTCTTTCATTCTCGCCCTTTTTGGCTATTGCCCTGTCCAGGGATTG
>Ga0172375_10010211_pt1 | contig 12218 bp, 32 predicted proteins | sample LakKiv1m_FD_114537 | JGI IMG/M metagenome (GOLD analysis project Ga0172375, IMG submission 114537) | Freshwater microbial communities from Kabuno Bay, South-Kivu, Congo - kab_092012_11.1m | ecosystem: Environmental > Aquatic > Freshwater > Lake | place: Democratic Republic of the Congo... | reverse complement strand
GCCTCTGACTCATGCATAAGCTCGTTGTACTCTACAATGATCCTTTGGAGTTCTACTCTGTCACGGCTCTGGCCGATTACTATACTACATCTCTGGTTCAAATCTATCATAACTTTTATTTTAAATTTTTTAAAGATAATTCTCTACATCATAAGAATGGACAGTAGGATAAACCTCAGTCACACCGTCTCCATGAAACCCAAGGAGCTTAAGATATGACTCTCGGTTCTTGACAGGGAAGTCAATCTCTCCACCTTGAGGATGTCTAACCACCATCCTTACACAGTCAAAGGAGTCAATGTAACCGGTCTGAAGTTCTGCTTGTCTCTGTTCAGCCTCTGTCTCAAATGTAAACCTAAAGTCCATATCTCTTATTCGTTTGGTACAATGTAAATATACTACGAATTTCTGACATGGTAAAATATTTAGTGAACTATTTTTAAAAGTTTTTATTGGTAATGAACCAGTTATGTATATTCTTATTTATTATCTGTAAAATATTGGAAATCAATTAGTTAGGTGCCGCGGGCGAGATATGGCTCCGTCCTATTATGGTTGTTTGGTTGATTATTCTAACACAAATTGACACAAATAAACACTTCCTAACAATATTCTTTTTTATAATACGTAGGAATTTCTTAGTTATTCTTTAGAGTAAGGACAAATTGTGCACATTTTAACCTTTTTATTGTGCAGATTTTATCTTCCTCCCATCCATAGAGACATTATGGATAGTAGTCCTATCATTGATATTACTATTATATATGCCCATATTTTATCTTGTATATGGTCTGGGATTCTTTTCATTTATATTCTTTTCTATACTGGTGGTTATTATGTTATTTATTTCTTGGGCCAGTCGTTTCTTATATCGTATCCTTTATTCTGTTCATTTGTTCGTGGTATTCTTCATACCAGAAGTCTTTGTCCTTGTCCCATTCTCCTGTTAGTTGAGGGTAAAACTCCCAGAACATACCGGTCTTCAAGAGCATGTCATAAGACTTCTTTTCTTTAGGTTGTTCCATAATTATTTCGTATGTTGATTATATGATCCTTGGTCTTTCTTGACGCCTTACAATAATGCCTTTCTATATTACTAATGTAAGACAATCCCTAGAATTGGGAGCAGTAAATCTTTAAAGTAATTAGAGGAACTTCTCGTTCACGAACTCTGTGAAAGACCCTTCCTTCTTTTCTATTTTCTTAAAGTGTGGAAACAAAGTCTCCATGTAGTGTATGTAAATGTTGCCCCTCTTCTTATCTGCTGGGCTATAAAGTATAGAGTAGATCTTATCTTCTCCACCTTCTTTCTTCATAGTCTGTTTAGGTGGTTCAACCACTGTAGCAAGTACCTTGATCATGTCACCGGCCCCGGTCTTCTCAGCGTATTTCTTTTCTTGTTCCTCGTCACTATCATATTCCTCTTCATCTGGTTCCTCTGGATTATGTTTAGCAAAGGCGATATAGATAGACCTTTCCGGGTTCTTAGGAAGTTTAGAAACCATATTTGTAACTTCCATCTCTTGCCCTAGAGAATTGGTGTACAGATACACATAATAATTCCCATAACCCATGTCTTTAACTCTAATGCTGTCAAACTTGTAAGCGTCTTCAGGCTTAGGAAGATTCAGTTCGGTTACAATCTCTAGAAGAATATCAGAAAGATTCACAGGTTATTTTAGAATAAATATCAACCTAACTACCTTCTTAGGTAGCCAGGAATTTCCGGGCATATATTAAACTCCCACCATTCAGAGCCGTCGTATTCTCCACGATCCATCCATATGTTTGGTTCATTAAACCACACGGTTCCCAACAAGTGTTGTAAACCATAACCTGAGTCATACTCAAAGTCCAGTTTCTCCAAGAACTCATCATACTCTTCTTGAGTATACCCTTCTCTAAGGATTATAGCGTTTGAAGGATCATCGGTTGGATAAAACTCCATCCTGATCTCTGCTGCCTTTACCTCAAAAGGTTTTTTGATGTACTTTCTTCCATTCTCTAACTTCTCTAGTAATTCCTTTTTAGCGTTTGCCATAACTTTTATTTTTTTACTGGTTTCAACGGCTCTCCTGTTGTAGGATTTCCATAAATCTTAATATCGTTCTGGTCTACAGTTCTAACTTCTCCGGTATTATAAAACCTCACGATGAACTGCGGGTTAGAATGGATCGACCCAGCTATCATGAATAGGACAACCCCATAACCTAAAGGTGTTTCCACATCAAATGGATTCATCAATTCGTGTATTGTTTGGTATATCATTCTTCTTTCTTTTTTCCGAATACTGAATTTTCATACAAATCATCCCAATCCTTGTACCCTTGTTCTTTAGCATACAAATCGTTCTTCATACGGGAGTATCTTCTTCTAGTATCAGGATCATTCATCTTGTCTACTTCAATCCCTAATTCCTTAGCACACTCTCTATCACACCATTCGACACTTCCAATATCAAAGTGGATCGGTAAATCCGTCTTCAGGCTTTCAATAAAGTCCTCAAACTTTTTGGCTGCCTCAAAAGGCATACAGTAAAACCCTTCATGCACCTGATAGCCCGACTCGTCTTCACTATCGAATACCTCTATCCTTCCCATCCTGTATCTTTCACCAAGAAGAGAGAATACCCCGTACCCTACAGTCGAATATGTAAACCTTTTCATAACAGTATAAATCTACAACAATTATTTGACTCAGCTATCCTCGATCTTTAGAGTATGATGATTAGGCCTGGATTATAGTGCCACTCTGAAATTTGGAACTCGTGTTTGTGTATTTCTTTCAAGACTATGTCTTTCATTTTTTGGCTTCTTCCGGTTATGACGTGGAGTGGCCTTTGGTCTTGGTACGTGAGTAGCCAATTCTCAAATTGGTCTTCAACTTCAAAGTAAGTCTTTTGGTGGCAGTCGAAAGTCTTTTGCATAACTATAGGAATTTTTTATTAACTGTGTTGGCAATTGCCCGGCATATTTGTATTTATATGGATTTTTAGGACCTCTCGGATCGCCCCCTACCCCCGGCTACAATACCTCTTCGTATATGAATTTCCAAATAGTATAAACAGCAGCAACAGATAATATAACCAACAATACTGCTAGGGATTCTTTAGCATGGTATGCCACAAAGTAAAACAACCCAAAAACCAATGAGAAAAATAATAGTGTGAGCAATGCTGCCTTTAATTTCTTTTTTAGATCCTTCATAACTTATTTCATTTTTAATTTTGCGTAATTTTGGTAAACATCCACGTAAACTCTATTTCTCTCTTCTCCTATATATCTAAAACCTTTGTATTCTTTATTGATATCAAAGTCTACCTGTTGATTCTTAAACCTAGAAAGTCCTTCTATCTTTAATTCACTCGGATGAAGTGGCATCAAGACTTTGTTAAGTCCTTCAACATATTCTACAAACCACTCGTCTTTTTTCTTTAGAAGCTTTCCTGTCATAACTGTGAGATAATTTCTTCCTCAGTTCCTTCTATCATGTCTTGGTATCTTGCCAAGGTAAATAGATAGTCACTAAGTCTATTTATGTATTTAATGATATTCTCTGGGAAGTCTAAGTGCACCAACCGCCTCTCTGCTCTTCTACATATTGCTCTTGGCAAATGAAAGATGCCAACTGGGAGTATGAAGTTCTTTAGTGGTTGTAGGTCTTGATCCATTTCATCTATCCAAAACTCTAAAAGCTTTACATCGTCTTCTGTGATTTGTTTTAGTTTGGTTATATCAAACTGTTCTGGATCTGTTCCTAGTAATGCTCCGATGTGGAACAATTCTATTTGTATGTGTTGTAGTTGGTCGTCTTTCTCTGTCTGGTATCTTATCATACCGATAGCTGAACTAAGTTCATCTATATTACCTGCTGCTTCTAGCCTTGCATCATTCTTAGAGACTTTAGTTCCTCCAAGAAGCGAAGTCATACCTCTGTCACCTTTCTTTGTGTATATCTTACTTACCATAATGCGACAACTTCTTCTTAAGTCTTTCTATTCTAATACTAGCGTACCACTTTCCCATGTTTGATGATGGTTTATATTCTTCTTCCCAGTATCTTAATTCTTCTAGTATCGGTTGATTATGATCATTCAATATATCTATATCATAATAGCTGTTATTCTCCAGCATTCTTTCCTCTAGGTTTTCGTGTGGAGGATTTTCTAGATACTCGTTCTTCAACTCCTTCTTTTTCTTCTTGTCCATATTGTATAATTTTAATACTGTCTTTTACTATTTGATGATCATAAACCATTTTGAATATAACCAATGCTAAAACCATTAAAAAAATAATTGATCCAATCATAACTATCTTATTTGTTTAAATCCGTGGTATGTGTAAGTTTCTGTTTTATTATCATATAATGCTAGATGTAAATACTTTGAATGATTGTAAGGAAGTCCAAGTATGTAGCGAGTTAATTCTTTAAAGTTTTGTTCTGGACTTTTATAACTACTTCTAGCTTTACATTCGTGAATTTCTCCAACAGTTGTATCTATTAGATCATGGTAAACATCTCCTGGATCAAGGTCTGTTGCCTTTTCAAACTTATGATCGTTCTGCATTAAATAATGTTCAAGAACAAGTCCCATTTCGGTATTCATACGCATAGTCTCAGGTTTTCTACCATTAAGATTTCTTTTTGGATTCTTCATGAGTCTACCATAGGTATCATCTATGTCCTTTCGTAATTTCTCCTGATTAATGATGTCAGACTTCTTGAATGTATTGTTCATTACAGTGACTTTAGAATTTCTTCAATTCTTTCTTCAAGAACACTAACAGCGGTACGAATGTGTCCGGTGTCTGTAGGTTCAAATCTAGATTTTAATACTTCAACTTCAGCTAATAAAGCTTTGATGTGTTCTTTGCTGTCTTTGATTTCCATAGTTTATAATTGTATTTGAGGAATGTCAGATAGATACTTTTTCAAATCATTGTAGTTGGGTGCATTGTCTTGACAACCCAAACCCATGTTACTCAATATAAGTTTAATGTCTTCAACTGTCTTAACTTTATTCCAGTCTATTGGATACCACATAGGTTGTTGATTGACTTGTACAGGAGGTGTAGGTAAAGGCATGGCAACGACTTGAGTTCTTTTCTTTCTGGGTTTATTACTTACCGCCATATTATTTAACTTTATTGTACATTTTAAATTTACACAATTTATTCAATTCTTCAATAACTAAATTAATAGTATCTAACCATTCTTTATACTCTTTTCTTTTCCTCTTATCAGGTTGTTCAGAGAATAACTCTTCAACTCTATCTACTAAGTCAACTACTAAAGCCATTAGAAACGACTAGCTATTTTAAGAATGAGTTCCTCTTCCTCTTTAGTAAGCATATTCCATTTACCTTGAAGTTTATTCAAAGCATCTTGATAATCCTTTTCAGGTACACTGTAGAGTTCATAGTCTACAGCTCTACATTTTTTATATATGTTACCTGTGTCTATTAGATAATCTATAACTTCATTGATCTCACTACTATCACATCTATCTAAAAACTCATCGACTTCAATATTGACATTGAATTCTTCTTGTTGATAAAATGTTGGCATAACCTTTTGTTTTTATTTTACTGAATTTGTTCTTAGTTTATCATCTTCTATAATTAAATAGTCTCCTGATGTGTCCATAGTATCTACAAAGTAATATCTACCTCCTGTAAATTTATCTGATCCTTCAAGATCTAACCTTCTCATTTGAGTATGACCAACAATTTGTATGTAGTCTTTCTTCAATCCTTTATCATGTTTCTTATTAACGCTCATCAATGATCTTGGTCTAATCCATATAGGAGTTTGGCATGCATTATCTCCTGATGATTCCAACCCATTAAATAAAAATGCTCTAGGTTTATATTTAAACAACTCATTTAGATCAACTACAACATTTTCTTTAGACCAACCATCTTTACCAAACACTTGATCCATAAACACCGGACTCACTCCAGCATGAGTGAATAGATATTCACCAAACCCATAAGCCATTTGTAAATGATGTCTATTCTCATCTATGACTTGAGTAATTGATGGTGCAATTCCAGATTGATATCCTGATGTACCTGTATAACCAATTTCTGGGAAATAATGATGGTCGTGGTTACCGATCAACATTACCACTTCTATTTGAGGATTTGTTTCTTTATATCTTATAATCTCTTTAAAGTTGTGTATCTGTTCTAGACCAGGAATATCGAATGAGTCGAAGTAGTCTCCTATAAATATAACTCTATCGACTGGCTCTTCTTGATGTATAGCCAATTTCCAAGTTGATCTCCCGTGAACGTCTCCGATTATTACACTACGCATGAAACAAATTTAATTCTTTTTTGTTACAAGGAATATTTTATTTCCAAAGTACTTGGATAAGAATGATAACTAAACTTAGTAGTAAGCAAACTCCTGTTTTAGGACTAACGCCTTCTCTAAATAGAAACCATCCCATAATACCGAACACAATAATCCCTACCGCAAATCCTAATATGCGACTTGGGTATATTTCACCATTGAAAGCTAGAATGAAATTCTGTACACTCTTCATGAAAGCCCAGCTAATAGGAAGACCTAGGAACATTAGAAGTACTCCATACTTCTGTGTCCATCCCCACTTGATACCGGCTTGTAATTGGATAAATGATAATATTTGTCCTATAATACCATATAAGACTCCGTAGATAAAATTTTGCACAACCATTTGTTTTGTTTTTACTCTTCAGGATTCAGAGTGAGGTCCATCATGTTTCCTCCTTCCTCTGTTACCTCTTCTTTATTGATCAACTCATGGATCTCTTTCTTGATCTCCTTGATTGCATCAATATATTCCTTTAGTTTCTTTTTGTTATCTGGGGAAAGCTTAGCAATTCTCTCTTCAATGGTAGATTCACCCTTAACAGGAACAACTTCCTCTGTCTTAGGCATCTCATCTTCCATCAAAGCTTTTAGCTTCTTACTATATTCTACTGGATTCAAATAGTTCATCGTGATACTTTATCATAAATATTGCTCATTTTTATAAGCTCTCGCGCAACCTCAGGATCCTTGATAACATGAACTTCAAAGTCATTCTTTGATCCCGCTGCAATGATACCACTATACCTCTCGGCTGTAGAATGATTAACGCACGTTGTACTATACCCTAGTTTTACACGGGCTTCTGGTATCAATTTTTGGCATACTCTGCAATACTTTTTATTCATAACTTTTATTTTTATAGTTTATTAAGATCTTCGTCTGTCTTTTTAAGACTGTCTATTATCTCTGCAAATTTCTCTAGTGTCATACTACCAACTTGATTGATAAGAATATTCTTGATCCTTAGCACCATCTTCTGATAGTACTTCCTCTAACATTCTAACAGTATTCTCTACATCATAGATATAATGCTCATCGTACTCTGTTGAACCAAAGAAGAAACCTCCTTGAGTAGGTAGAAGTTCTGATGCTTTACTTTGATCTTTTAAGACCTTCCTACACAACTTAACAAGCTCTTCAAGTTTATAGAAGGGTACACGATACTCTCCACAGTCGTCTATCCCTTTCTGGATATTCTCAACAAACCATTGGTGAATATGGTTGGCCTTTCTCCAGTACGCAACTTCCTCTACTACTTCTTTGATACGCTTTTGCTTGATAGCAGGATGAGGCTTACCGCCCTTAGTTACTTCAACTGCTTCTCTCTCATTCTCATTAACATAGTCTCCTGTAAAAAGGAATGACTTTTTGTTCAAATACATGTCTAATCCCATAACCTTTATTTTAGTTTTATTAATTACTGTTCGTCATCTGATTCGTCCTCGTCTTCATCGGAAGCTTCACTATTTAGATACTCCTCGAGAGCATCTATATAATCTTGCATTTCGTCTAAAGCATCTTCTGTAAACGTGTCAGAGTTTCTTGAGCAAAGATCTTTCAACTCGTCTAAAATATAAGACAAAGCATTAGAATTCTGTCTCTTTAAATTCTTTCTACTGTAATTGTAGATAGTGTTGTCAAACTGTTCGGAAACTGCCCAACCATGATTCTTGTAAATAACCGCATTCGCGATGTCAATAATATGCATAACCTTTATTTTTTTTTAATTAACTAAACAAATAACTCTTCTGATTCCAAGTACCGTTCTTGTACGTCTCAATAATGTAGTCGCCATTGTACGGTCTGTTCTCTCTTAATACTAACCAAACTTTCATACCATCTTCCTGTATCTTAAGCTCGTCTCCGTCCCATGCCTGTTCGATTGTCTCTAGATTCTCTAACTCTCTTTTTGTGTAGTTCATAACCATTTGTTAATTGATATAAGTAAAATTAAGACATTCCAGTGACATAAAAAAATATTTTTACTCTTTTTTTAAAAATTCTCGATTGATTATCAACAAGTTATAAGTGATTGATTATCAATTAGTTGCAAGTTATTGAGTATCAATTAGTTATTTAATGACTTACAGTTATTGAAGTGGTACCTTCCCATGTTTGCTTGTCCGCCTTCTTTTAAACAGTGCGGGCATTTAACTATTTTGTGGTGGTATCCTGATATATGCGTCTTATTTATTAGAGATTTTTTTATATTCTGTATAGTTTTTTCTAATCTTCCTTCAATCCATCCATTTTTTATATAACTATCAAAATCTTTTAACTTAACTCTTTTATTAGTTTGACTATTATTTATCCACTTCAAATCTTTTTTATTACTGTATGTAAATTTTTTATATTTATTTCTTTGATTAGTTTCATATCTACTTCTGCCTTCCTCCTCTCCATATTTAATTATGAAGTCTTCAATAGACATAGTTCTTTTTTTAGATATTTTTTTTCTAGTCTCTTCACTACATGGTCTACTATTTTTTCCATGCATGCTATATCTTCTTTTAGATCTAGTTTTTTCTGATTGTATATTACCTAATGATCCCTCTCCTCCATCTGTCATATTAACAAGCGGCCCTAATCCAAGATCTCTTCTACCTATAGTATTAATAAGGTTTTTTTCTAACTGTAAAGCAGACTTATAAGATAGGTTTTCTGCTATAATATTTATAGAATATCCTGCTTTATTTACTACGTGATGCCAATATTTGTTTCTTCCGTTTTTATCTGACGCTCTGCCTTTTCTTTTTGCAACTCCAATGTAAAAAACTTCATTAGTATCTAATCTTATATGTTGATATACATATGCCATAAAATAAAAAAGCCCAAAGAAACAGAGGAGCTCTAACCTTCCTAAGTTAAAATGGGCTAATAAGTTAATTATAGATAGCTAGTTAGAGTAGCATCTCTATCTATAATAAATATCTTACATAATAAAAAGGCCCAGGTAGAAACCTAGGCCGTAGTTTTTAGGATGTAACTAACCATTAAGCTTCTAAGCTAGAGAGCTTGTAGACATTTGACTTGCGACCACGCGTCATGTCGTATAGTGCGTTAACAATACTGTTATTAAACCTGCGACCTGAAACTACGTCAGATACGTGTTGATTTGAATAACCTGTAGTCTCAGCGGCTTTAGTAATGTCGCCAAGGCGAAGCTTGCGGTTTACACGGCTAACCTTTTGAATGTAAGAAAGTTGCGCGTAACTTGTCGGACGATTTGAATTTGTCATAATTCGTGTTTTTTGTTTTTTAATTATTAACAATATAAATGTAAGACATTATTTTCAATCTAATATAGTTGATCTTTTTAGTGTAATACTTTTTTTTAAAAGCCATATTCATCGAACAAATTGTCTTCACTCCAATCATCAATTATCGGTTGATTCACTTCGGCGTTAATCATGTCTATAAGCTGTTCAGCTTCTTGTTTAGTGACCCACCCTGAGCCATCTACGTCTACTATGTCGCCGATATAATACATGTCGTCGAACTGTCTTAAGTCTTTTAATTTAATTTGATACGTCATAACTGTTTATTTTTTTAAGTGTACTGGAATATATTTCATCGCAAGCTTACCGATCAGGGTATTGATATCGTAAGAGACATTGTACATCTCGTTGAGCATGTCTAAGCTTCTCCTACGTCTCAAGTGCTTTCTAAAGTTCGGACTCTTCATTCGTCCTTGATCTCCAAATTTGTTTACTGTTCTCATAACTTTGATTTTTTAATTAAAGGACAAGGACATTAGTCCATGTCGTAACAACCGGCCATACGCTCGTTATAGTCATCGATCTCCAATTGGATCTTCCTAAAGGATTCGTAGTCGTATTTGAACTCAGGCCACTTACTGTCATCAGACCATCCGTCTGGGAACATTGGTTCATAATTAGGATTCTGTTGCATGTATTCGTCTTGGCTCATGCTTGCCAATTTTTCTAAGTCATTCTTACTCATAATCATTAATTTTAATTTACATAGTAAATATACAACAAATTTTTGACATAAAAAAATCTTTTTAGTCTTTTTTTGAAAAGTTTTTATTGGCAATCAATTAGTTATGTAAGTGATTGGCAATCAATAAGTTGTAAGTATTGGAAATCAAGCAGTTATATATTAACAACCGTATTTATGCATAAGTTGATCAATTATTTCCTTATCAGACTTGTCTATTGATTCTCTATTCTGAAGCTTCTTAATGTAGTTAATATGCTTCTCTATGATTGATTTGTCTTGTAATTTTCTTGCTATTGCAAACTTATACTCTTGAGTAAGTATTTCTTTGAGGATCTGAATTTTCTTAACGTAGTCTTTTTGTTTAGCTTTCTCATCAAAATGTTTTTTACCTTCAGCAGCTTTAACTAACATGTCAGCCATTTTGTTCAAAGAAAGTCTAGAGTAGTTCATTATTCCCCGTTTTTAATCATGTACTTAAAGATTGTTTTTTGTAGTGAGTTGAGAGCGTCTGTGTTTTCTTTAATTAGTTGAGAGAGTCTGTCTCTTTCCTCTACTAATAATTGCATCATCTCTTCTTGTAGCTTGTCTACCTTTTGTTCTAATGCATCATTCTTTGCTACCAATCTCTGATATTGTATCCATGCAAAATATCCTAGTATGAAGGCTAATAGTCCTAATATACCATATTCCATTAGATGGGACTGTGTAAGTTCTGTTGTTGTCTGTTGTAGTAATGTCATTAATTAAGTGATGAGTATCTTTTAAACAATACGTCTTCCCAATGATCTGCATAACGCCATAGTGTTTCGTATTTTGATTCTATAGCTTTATGCTCCAACAACTCAACCATAATTTGTACCCAGGCTTCTCTTGAATTGACATGCAAGATAGGATGGATACCATTAGGTATCTTTGCATCTGCTACTTCGTCTAATACGTCGTAGTATAACATGATAATAAATATTTAATTACTTTGAAGATTCCAGATTGAAAACCTCTTTGAGGCACTTTTTTGTATCTTTCTTTGAAGTCTTCTCAGCTTCTATCTCTAGAGGATTCTTATGATCTGGCAGATACAAGGCCAAGATCTGGTAATGCCTCATGTTCTGTTTATAGTGCACATACTCATGTATGATACTGTTTGCCAACTCTTCTAGATCTGTATGCTTGTCTTTAGAAACAAATATGGTGGACTCTATCTCATCATAGAATGCCATGCAGTCTTCTGTATAGTAGTCAGACTTCTTGAACTCTAAAGTAGGAAAGGTCTTGTTAAACTTAGATTTGCCATAAGTCTTAACACACCAATCCAATATCTTTGTGGCATGGTTTCTCGTAATCTTTATTGGTTGTTCCATAACTAGAGTCCTTCTTGTTCAAATACTGTTTCGATTCTTTTTGGTAATACTGAATAGTCTTTCATAAAATACCTAGGCATCTTCTCTATGATCCTTTGGTTATTGTATGGACTATTTTTTGGAGTGGCCCATTTTCTGGTAGCCAAGAGTCTGTTATAAAAGAACACATAGGCATTAGCCTTCTTTATATATCTGTCAATGTTTATGTCCAGATTAAACTTCTTAATGATCCTCACCGCCCTCTTCTCGTTGTCTAATTCTAAGTCTCTACAAACACCTAGATGCTTCTTTATATTAGGTACTTCTTTACCTCCTAGCCATTCATCCACTAGAGGCATTGAGACCATACTTTTCTTCCAGATATCTATATTCTCTCTCCACTGTGTAAAGTGACCAAACTCGTGTGCAAGTATTTCCAAGGAGTCTGGCCTATTCATTGAACAAACTAAAGCCGGTTCATCTTCATCAAAGTAGCCGGAACACTTTATATTTCCGGACAGTTTTACATACTTCGTTTTTCTGAGATCACATTT
>Ga0172375_10010209_pt1 | contig 12218 bp, 7 predicted proteins | sample LakKiv1m_FD_114537 | JGI IMG/M metagenome (GOLD analysis project Ga0172375, IMG submission 114537) | Freshwater microbial communities from Kabuno Bay, South-Kivu, Congo - kab_092012_11.1m | ecosystem: Environmental > Aquatic > Freshwater > Lake | place: Democratic Republic of the Congo... | reverse complement strand
GCCCGCTGCGTTGTCGCAGACTGTGAACACGAAGTCGAACTCGGGGGCACCCGGCGCGGCGAATTCGTCCCAGCTCTTGCTGCGTAATCCTTCGATACTATGACCATGCGCTTGCAACCATTCGATTGCGCCCGGGTTCACCTTACCCGCCGGTTTGCTGCCCGCGCTGTAGGCTTTGAAGCGGCCTTTGCCCAAGACATTGAACAGTACTTCGCCCAAGACGCTACGGGCCGAGTTACCGGTGCACAAGATCAGTACGTTGTATTGCTTCTCGCTCATTTCATTTTTCTTTTATCAACATTTCTTGTTCGGTGTCTTGCAGGCTGTTCCGTCTCCGCCGCAGCAATTCTCGGTGAGGTAATCCACCATGCCGTTCATCACCGCGAAGTTCGCCGCGTAATAGACGAAGCGCCCCTCTTGCCGACTCTCCACCAATCCCGCGTGGCTGAGCGTCTTGAAATGGAAGGACATGTTGGCGGGCGATACCTTCAATCTCTCGGCGATCTGTCCTGCCGCTAATCCTTCCGGCCCGCTCGTCACCAGCAGGCGATACAGTGCCAATCGGGTCGGTTGTGCCAATGCGGCTAGCGCCTTCACTACTTGAGCTGGTTTCATCATTTTAGATTTCAATTATTAAGCGATTATTAAAATAATATCGAACATCCACTAACCTGGTCAAGCATCAAGAATCAGCGATAACGGAACGAGTAGAAGATGTCGAGCGCATCCTCGACACCGGTGCGGGTCACCAGTGTGATGCGCGGGGTCAGGGTGTAAGTGAACTTGGTGATACCGGTGTTGGAGGACAAGCCTTGTTCGTAGCTCAGATAGGCGCGCGGATTGAGGCGTTTGCCAACAGTCACCACCTGGCTTTGCAAGGGATCGACCGCGCCCGCTTTCTGACTCAGAGAGAGTTCATCCACGCCGACTGCGCGTCCGATCTTTGACGCAGATTGTCCTCCCAGGATGTTGGTGGCCGCAGACAGCAGCAGCGACGAATCAACGCCACTACTATCGGGCACACGCCCCAGTACCAGCCAGGATAATTTTTCAGCATCAGGAACATTCGGGTTGGATACCAAACGGATGACGGGTTTGCGCGCCGTGCCGCTCACTTCAACGCCCGCTTCCACATCCAAGCCCTTGCGGTAAGCCAAGATGTTTAGTCCGGGATCATCCATGCGGCCTTGGAAGTTGACCATGCCGCGCTCTACCTGCAAGCGCTGACCATAGGCATCGAACACGGCATCCTGTGCATTGATGATGCCCGTCACACGCAAGGCCTCGCCGGGCTCTCCGCGCACATCGAGCTCACCATTGAGGCGCGCCTCCAACCCTGATGCGCGAATGAAAAACTTGTCGCCCAAATCGAGTTTCGCACTCACCCTATTCTGTTGTTTGACGCTGTCCTCGACTTCTTGCCCGACGATCTGCACATCCTGATCCAGTTGCGGACGATTGCTCACTGGCTGGTCAATGAGCCCAACATCGGCGCGAATCGCACCATCCAGAATGAGTGTGTTGCCCGAATACTTGGCATGTCCGGTGCCCGATGCCACCACCCAACGGTCATTGCGTTGCAGCAACGGGAACTGCTGCGCGGTGATCTGCACCCCCTCTCCCGCCTCTCTTCTCAGGTCGAGCAGTCCGCTGGCGCTCAACTTGCCTGCGTCACGGCTCAGCTTGAAATCGCCCAACAACCGATCCTGCGGGTGCACAAGGTAAGGTGAATCAAAGTCGAACATGTCGAGATACACCAAGTCTTGTTCCATGCGTGCGTGCAACTGTCCGTTTTCCAAACGCACGCCCTGATCGAGCATACCGAAACTCAGCCCTTGTCCATGCAAGGTACCGCGCAACCGTGGCGTGCTCAGGTCGCCCACCAGATCGGCATCCAGCTTCAATGTCCCGCCACTTTGGAAGTTGCTATCCAAGGTCGGCCCCAACCATGACAGATCGTTTGAATCCAAAGAGAGGTGCCCGGTCAGTGCGGCATCCGGTGCCACCGTCCAACGCCCTGCTTGTTGGCTGAGTGGCAGCTTGGCCGTCATTTTCATCTCGCCCAGCTTGTCGCCAGCGGCGATGAATTCGGTCTGCAATTGGTCATTCACAATTTGCGCCGATAGCCGCAGATCGTTCAAACCGAACATGGCTCCCGTCTTGCTATCCACCACCCAGTCGCCGCTCTCGCGTTGCATCTGCGCCGTTGCGTGCCAATGGGCATCCTGCTTCACCTCCCATTGACCACCGAAACGCAGGGTGCCTACGCCATCCAAGGCCGGAGGTAAATCAGCCACGTTCAGCGCGCGAATGCCTAAACCGCTGAAGCGCCCGCTGCTTTGCCAGTCATCAGGTGTCCAGCGCGTAGTCTCCAGACGGGTGCGACCGCCGCCCAGTGCGATGTCAGCAACGCCCAGTTCGACATGCTGTGCACCTACCGTTAATGCCGATGCTTCCAGCAAGCGCACTGGTACGGCTCCAGTGCCGAAGAACTCATCCAATGAACCTTGCCAACGCAGCGCGCGCCAGCCTTGTTCGACACCCAACAATCCGCCATGCGCGAGAAGTTGCAGCTCCTCTTGCACCTGCGTGCCTTGCTCCAGCTTCGCCCGCATCTTGACGGTGTGATCCGCAGGTGCGCCTTGCAACTCGATGCTGGCCTCGGGCATGCGCAAGGCATCGCCCTGTCGCATATCCTGCAACGCCAGATTGAGGGTCATGGATTCGGAGGAAAAATCGCCCGCCGCATCCACGTTCGCAAGGGTGTGTCCTGAAGGTAACTTCAACGCTTTGGCGTTGAAGGAGAAATCGAACAAGGGGGCAGCCACGCTGCCGGTGAGCGATGCGCGCCCGTTCAATTCGCCGGCGAGGGCTGCATCCACCTGTGACAAGTCGGATGCAGACAGATCAAAGCGCAATTCATCCGCGCCCAATCCGTAACTGCCTTTCATCGAGAGGCGGTTATCGCCCAAGTGGAGTGCCATCTCCCCTTTGCCATGCTTGCCATTGATGATCGCCGCCCATCCCGCACCGCCGATTTCATAGTCAGCAAAATGGCTATTGGCCAGCATGAACCGCGTTTCAGCCGTCACTTCAGGCAATAACTCGCCCTTGATGGTGATGTCGGCATTCAGATCGGTGGCGGGCAGCGCCGAAAATTCGGCCAGATCCAGTCGGTTCACCCGACTGCTGAAATCGAAGACCCGCGTCTTGTCGAGTGCGATCTTTCCGTGCCCTTCGATACTGGTCTGACCGCGCACCAGACGCAGGCTGTGCAAAGTCACGTGTTGGCCTTGTCGTGTCAAATCACCATTCAGCTTGGCCTCTCCATCCGTCAAAGCGACAACTGCGTGTTGTGAGTGTCCAGCCCCATCCAGTGCAATCTTTCCGTTCATCAATTTGGAAGGCAAACGACTATCCAAGCCTTGCATATCGACATCGTGCAATACGAGATTCACTTCGCCGCGTTGTTTGCTGGAATCCCAATCCAGATCACCCGTCAGTCGGCCCTCTCGCAAGGTCTTCGCTTGCAAGCGACTGATCTGCCAATGCGCTGCCGACAGGTTCAGTTGTGCGCTGGCCGCTTCGATCGGCAACGCATCCAAGTCGAGCGTCTCGGCCAAGCCATTCTGCAGTTGCAGCTCTCCAGCCAGACGATCACCTTGCACCCCTCGGGCATTCAGGCGGCCTGACAGCCGCGTATGCGGCGCTTTATCCAGGAAGCGCGCGATATCAACACCAGTGAACCGCATCTGAACACGTTGCAGCGGCACCTCGTCCAGTGGGGATAGCGATAGCGTGCCTTCGGCTCGTGAACCCGCGCCATCGGCTTTGAGTGTGATATCCATGTCGCGCAACCCGCCTTGCACGTCCGCCTGAACCGTCAACGCTTCCGCTCGCGGTGTTGCGGTGTCCAGCGTGAGGTGGGAGCTCAATGCGAACGGGGAAGCCGTCGCCAGCGTGGCCTCCCCCGCCATCCGCCCAAACGGCAGTTGCGCATTCATCAGGCGCAAATAATGTTGCTGTGGGTCGCTGTTCACACTGGCCTCGATCTCGCTCACCACAAAGTCGGGTTGCGCTGAACCAATCGCGAACCAGCGGAATTCGCCCACATGTATCTTCGCTGCCGTGACATCCAGAGGAAGTTGTAGCGATGTTGGCAGGGTGGGTGCTGTCGTTGCCTTCGCGACCTGCTCCGCATGCAGATCGATCTGCTGCACGTTCACGCGCCATAGATGCAGTTCCTGACTCAATAAGGCGCGCGGTTGCCAATCCACGGCGATGCCGCTCGCCTCGATCCGCTGCGCTTCGGCACTGAGGCTCAAGTGCTGTGCCGTGAATCCGCCGAATACCGATCCCGTCAAACCCTCCATCTTGAATGCACCCCGCGTTTGTCTATCCAGCATGCCCATCATCCAAGCCATGCCCGAGGTGGTGCCGAGCAGGTAATAACCCACACCGGCCACCAAGAAACAGGGCGATAGCAATCCCAGAATGATTTTGCTACGCAAGGATAAGGTCGGCATCGCCATCAGAAAGCCACCGCGATGGAGAAGTGATACACAAGATCGGACACGGTCTTGCTACGCGCCACGTCCAACGCCAATGGTCCGACCGGACTACGCCAACGCGCACCGAAGCCATAGCCGATGACGGGCTTGAGTGCCTCGACAGTGTCCGCCGCGTCGCCTGCGTCGGCGAATGCCGCCACCCCCAGTGAGGAGAACCAATGCGTGTACTCCGCGCTCGCCGTCACCATCGCACGCCCCCCCACCACCGCCCCGCCTTCATGCACGCCCAAACTTTGATAGGCATAACCGCGCACCGTCTGTGTGCCGCCGACGCGGAACAGATATTCCTGCGGGACATTCACGCGGGTCGGCGATTGGGTATAGCCCGCCTCGCCGCGCAACGAGATGACATCGCTCTCCCCCAACGCGATCCATTGCTGACGACGCAGATAGGTCCTGACGAAATCCTCGTCGGATAAGGCCGCCTTACCCGCGCCGCCAAGACGGAACTCGGTCAACGAACCCGACATCGGCATCAGCGGATCATCCACTGCACGCTGCATCCAGCGCCAATCCAGCACCAACGCTTGATTGGTCTCGCGTAGGCCGCCATCAGGGATGCGATGCTCCTGTTGCCAGTTCAATCCGATGTTGAACTCGTTACCGTACACGGTGTGACTGCGCGTCACCCCGAACTTGTCGCGCAGCGTCTCTAACCCTTGGATGGTGGTGCGCTCACCGCTGGCCAGCCATTGCAAACGATATCCTTGCGGATCAGGCAACGTGTCAATACCCGCCGATAACGTCTGGCGGTTGTTTTCCAAAACCAGCGCCGTGTTGAAAGACCAAGCCCGTCGCACGAAATTGTTGTCGAGATAACTCAACTCGCTACGCAAACCGTTGTTGGTGCTATAGCCGAGACCGGTAGAAACCTTGCGCGATTGCGCCTCGACAACTTGCACCTTCACTGGGGCAGTGACTGCTTCTCCGTTGGGTGCTGCCGACGCTGAAGGATTATCCAAACTGACAATGATGGAGCTGAACTGGGACAGACTTTGCAAACGAGTCTGGAAGATCAACAACTGGTTGCGGTCATACGGTTCGCCCTCTTTGAAGGAGGCATAACGCATCACCAAGCCCTCGCTGTAACGGTCCAGCCCGGTGATCTGCATGCCGCCAAAACGATAACGCGGACCGGAATCCAGTACGACACGCAACTGCGCCGTGGCAGAGGGAATATCCACCTTGGCTTGGCTATCCACGATGCGCGCCGCCGCATAGTCCTTGCGCGCAGTCTGCGTAAGCAAATCCACCTTGGCTTTATCCCACGCTGCCGCAGTGAATCCCGCCCCCAGCGGCAACGACCACGCACTACGCAGTTGTTGCGCACGCTGCCCGTCGGCGTGTGCGATGTCGCCTCGGAACTGGATATCAAGGGCACTCACTTTAGTCAGCGGCCCGGGTTCGACCAACAATTCGAGCGTGCCGCCCCGCATAACCGAGCGCAACGACACCTTGCTGGCGAAATAGCCTGCGGTCATCAATAACTCGGGGATTACTCGCTGGGCGCGGCGCATAAAAACGGCGCGCTCATTCTCGGTCTGCATCAACTCATCCGGCAGTTGAAAATACAGGGTGAGTAGCGCTCGCACTTCTTCAGGAGCGATAACCATCACGGCAGGGATGCTGCTCGACTTGGCTTGTACGCTCGTCACCCATCCAAAGGCGAACAAGCCAAGCAAAGACCAAGTGATCGCAAAACGATTCATCGAGTATTCGGACAAAGAGGTTACGTCAAGAGTGACACTATGCAGGCTACGATTGTACCTTAGGCCCCAAGTTCCTTAAGCGCGCTCCAAGGTAGAATGCCGCCTCTGCCCACACTCACTTGGCCATGTTCATCGAACTCATCATCCTGGTCGTTATTGTCGCCGTCGTGGTCATCGCACTGCGCCCGCCACGCCAATGAAAAAGGGGGCTGTACGCCCCCTTCCACGCCAGCATTCCTCAGACCTTATCCGCGTCGCACTCGGCGATGCGATTTTCTGGTCGGCTCTGGCGCACCTTCCATCCAGTGTTTGATGCGGATAGCGTCGCCAACACGGGTACGTTTTCCCCACGAGTCCAACAATACAATAACGACTGGCCGATTGGATATCTTGGCTTGCATCACCAGGCATCTGCCGGCTTCGCTGATGTACCCCGTCTTGCTCAAACCGATATCCCATGCGGCACTTTTCACCAGTGGATTGGTGTTGCTGAAACGTAACGTGCGGCGCGAGGAGACTTGCACGGTGTGCGAGGTGGAGGTGCTGAAACGTTCGATCTCTTTGTATTCCGAAGCAGCACTCACCATCTTCACCAGATCGTGTGCAGTGGAAACGTTGCCGCTGTGCAAGCCTGTCGCATCATAGAAACGGCTGGAATCCATTCCCAACGCGCGCGCTTTCGCATTCATCATAAAGATGGCAACCTGCGAACCGCCCGGATAGGTGCGCGCCAGCGCGGCAGCCGCCACGTTCTCGGAAGACATGAGCGCCAGCTTCATCAACTCGCCGCGCGACATCGTCATGCCATTGCGCAAACGGGAGCGCGTCCCTTTGATACGGTCTCGATCCAAAACGCTGATGGTGATGGGCTCATCCAGTGGCAAACCAGCATCCAGCACGACCATCGCCGTCATCAATTTGGTGATGGAGGCGATGGGCACGACTTCATTGGAATTCTTGGCAAAGATAGGGCGTTGCGTCTGCTCATCGTAGATCATCGCGATGGCGGAACTCAATTTCGGTGCGGGCGTATTAGCCAACACCGCGTACTGATCGCCCCGATCCAGCAGCGCGATCTGTTGACGGTCTGCGGCCTGCGCGATCAGCGCATAGCCAGCCAACATCAGTGCAAAAAGAGTGTTACGCATCAATTCTCCTGTCCGACGCTACGGAACCGGGCGCAGAATACCCCAAAAAACCCAAAATAATCAATGAGTATTTGAAGATTCTTCTTGCTGTTGCAACGACCACATCTGCGCATACACGCCTTGTTGAGATAACAGTTCACGATGCGTGCCGCGCTCGATGATGCGGCCTTTATCCATCACAAGGATTTGCTGCGCCTCTACCACTGTCGATAAACGGTGCGCGATGATCAGTGTAGTGCGGTTCTGGGCGATGCTACGCAACTCGTCTTGGATGGCTTTTTCAGACTTGGAATCCAGTGCCGATGTGGCTTCATCGAAAATCAAGATGGCGGGATTCTTCAAGATGGCGCGTGCAATCGCAACCCGTTGTTTCTCGCCGCCGGAGAGTTTCAATCCGCGCTCTCCCACCATGCTGTCGTAGCCTTGCGGCAGGGATTCAATGAAGTGATGGATATGTGCCGACTGGGCGGCACGGATGACCTCGTCTCGACTCGCATGCGGATTGCCATACGCGATGTTGTAGTAGATGGTGTCGTTGAATAGCACCGTGTCTTGCGGCACGATGCCGATGGCAGCGCGCAGACTGCTCTGCGTCACATTGCGAATGTCCTGCCCGTCGATGGAGATGCCGCCCGCATCAACATCGTAGAAACGAAACAACAGGCGCGACAGCGTGGACTTGCCCGCACCGCTGGCCCCCACCACCGCCACCGTATGCCCGCTCGGTATATCGAAATCGACGCCGTGCAATATCTGGCGTGTCGAGTCGTAAGAGAACTCCACCCCTGAAAAACGGACATCGGCTTTATGCAACACCAATGCAGGCGCATCCGGCGCATCCTCGATCTCGCGGTGCGCGTCCAATAAACGGAACATCTTCTCCATGTCGGCCAGCGCGTTCTTGATCTCACGATAGACGAAACCCAGAAAATGCAGCGGCATGTAGAGTTGCAACATGAACACATTGACCAGCACCAGATCACCCACCGTCATGCTGCCCTTCACTACCTCGTCCGCCGCCAACAGCATGAGCAAGGTGACACCGATGGCAATGATGATGCTCTGCCCCGCGTTGAGCGCCGCCAGCGAAGTCTGGTTCTTCACCGCCGAGGTCTCCCAATCCTTCATCTGCTCGTCATAACGCGCCACTTCGTATTTCTCGTTGCCAAAATATTTCACCGTCTCATAGTTGATGAGACTGTCGATGGCGCGCGTGTTCGCTTTGGAATCCTTGTCGTTCATGGTGCGGCGGAACACCATGCGCCATTCCGTCACGAACAAGGTGAAGGCGATATAGAGCACCAGCGTGGTGAAAGTGATGATGGCGAACCACGGGTTGTATTTGACGAACAAGATCGCCGCTACCAAGCCGATCTCCAGCAAGGTCGGCAGGATATTGAACAACAAGAATGTGAGCAGAAAGCTGATGCCGCGTGTGCCGCGCTCGATGTCACGCGATACGCCACCGGTCTGACGCTCCAGATGGAATCGCAGACTCAAACTGTGCAGATGTTCGAACACTTGCAGTGCGACGCGACGGATGGCGCGTTGCGTTACCTTGGCGAACAAGGCATCGCGCAACTCACCGAACAGTGTGCTGAATAGCCGCAACAGACCGTAACCCAAGATAAGGAAGACCGGGATGACCAACATGGCCTGTGGCTTGCTCATCGCATCCACGATCTCCTTCAGCGCCAAGGGCACGACCACGTTCGCCAGCTTGGAGGCGACCAACAAGAAGATGACAAAGGTTACCCGCCACTTGAACTCAAGCAGATAGGGCACGAGGCTGCGGATGACTTTCCAGTCGGTATGCGTCGGTGTCGCCGAAGAATGGGATGAATTTGAGTGCATAAGAGATCAAACGAGGAATCAGTGATCGAATTATAAAGGCGAACGTCAGTGCGCTTTGGATAGGCCCAGCAAGTTGACCACCCAGCGGATAAGGCCATAGCTGATACGCGCCAAAATCAGGGAGAGCGGACGCAAATGGTGCGGCTCGACACGCGTGGCGGACGAGCGGATGGCGCGGGTCAGGCTTCCATGCAAGCTCTTGGCGAACGCCTCGTCGCGCACCACCAGATTCGCCTCGCGTGCCAACAGCAGACTCAAGGGATCGAGATTGGAAGAGCCTACCGTCGCCCACTCGCCATCCACCACGCCCACCTTGGCATGTAGAAAGCTGTCGCGATATTCGTAGATCTCGATACCCGCTTCCATCAAGCGCTGGTAGAGGAACATCGTGGCGTAATGCTGCAAGCGATATTCGACGCGACCTTGCAGCAACAGCACCACGCGCACGCCGCGCTGTGCCGCCGCTTGCAATGCCTTACGAATGCGCCGCCCCGGCAGGAAATAGGCATTGGCCAGAATGATCTCGTGTCGCGCCTCGGCGATGGCTTGCAGGTATGCCTGTTCGATGTCACGGCGATGCACCACGTTATCGCGCAAGCGCAATTCCACGAACGAGGCGGCGTGCGACTTCTTCAAGCTGCGCAAGCGGGAGCCCATCTGACCGATGCGCTTGCGTAACGTGGCACGCTGGATCACCGACCACAGCATGCGCATCTCCTCCTCCACCTGCTGCGCCAATACGCCGTGCACGCGCACCGCATAGTCCAGACGTGGCGCATCAAAATCCTCGCCATCGGGGATATCATTCAAGATATTGATGCCGCCCACATAGGCCGTCTCGCCATCAATGACTGCCAACTTGCGATGTAGGCGGCGCAACCGAAAGCGATTGAAATTAAACAAGCTCGTCTCACGACGAAACCATTGCACCTCGACTCCTGCCGTGCGCAGATCGTCCACCCATGACTGCGGCAGTTCCTGCGAACCGATGCCGTCCAGCAACACGCGCACCGACACATGGCGCAGCGCCACACGTTGCAAGGCTTGCAACACCAAACGCCCGGTCTCGTCCGCCGCGAAGATGTAGGTCTCCAAAAAGACGTATCGCTGCGCGGCATCAATATCCGCACACAACAGGGGAAAGAAGCGCGTGCCGTTCTGCAACAGCGTCAGCTTGTTGCGGCCGATCTGGAAGGTGCGATTCATCTGAGCTTCAACTCCGCGCACAACGCCGCATGGTCGGATAATCGTCGCCCCCCGTGTACCTGACATTGCCCGACATCGAACCCGCGCACATAGATTCGATCGAGCTTGAACAAGGGGAATGCCGAGGGGAAGCTGCGCGCGAGTCTGCCGTGTCCGATCTGGAAAGCATCGCGCACGGCCAATCCGCTCTCCAATCCGTGACTCAATTGATCGCGCCAATCGTTGAAGTCTCCCGCGATCACCAAAGGCGAATCGCCGTCCACCTCGTCTTGCACATGGGCGATCAAAGCATCCATCTGCACGCGCCGCCCCTTGCCGAACAAACCGAAGTGCGCGCAGAAACAATGTACGGAACGGCCTTTGAAATCGATCTCGCAATGCAGCAGTCCGCGCTGCTCGAAACGATGCGCCGACACATCCTTGTTGAAAGTGCGCGTGATGGGATAACGACTCAGGATGGCGTTGCCGTGGTGCCCAGCCTCATACACCGCATTCATCCCGTAAGCTCGATGCGCCCACACATCGTCCGCCAAAAAATCATGCTGGGGTGTGACGGGATAATCGGCGTACCTCTCCGCATGCCATCCATGCTCGCCCTGCACCTCCTGCAGAAAAACGATGTCCGCATCCAACTCGCGCAACTTCTCGCGCAGTGCGTGCAACACCACGCGCCGATTGAACTGCGAAAAACCTTTGTGGATGTTGTAGGTGGCGATCTTGAGGTGGGGCATGGTGGAATTTTAGACGAGAGGGCTTTAAGTGAATCCGTATTCAATCCGGCGTATTCATAAATTGACTCAACGATAAAGAATACTTGCGAACACCGATGGAACCAACAGCGCCACGACTATCCAAATACCCACCGATTTTTTCTTACTCTCTTTGAGTGGAAGCATCGCAAGAATCAATCCAATCAGCATTACTGTTGCGCCGTGAATCTGAGCCCTAACTCCATATGAGCATGACCAGTTACCACCCCGAGATTTTGAGCAGAACTCTTCGTTTATAACTGAATATCCCCCGCCGACCAGCGCCAACACACTAATTACCCAAACAATCACAGGAACCCACCGCCAAAATAATTCTTCTTGTTTGTTTTCGTTCATATCACACCACCATGGATGCCAAGCTAAAGAACTCAAGCATTCCCGATCCCACGCGTCGGCAGATTGATCTGCTTGGCGAAGTCCAGCATGCGCTGGATAGGCAACACCGCGCGCGGGATGATGTCCGCGGCGATGTGTATCTCGTTATGTCCGCGCTCCAACACATCGGCTAGATTCAACAAGCCATTCATCGCCATCCACGGGCAGTGGCTGCAACTCTTGCAGTTGGCACCATTGCCTGCCGTCGGTGCTTCGATGAATAACTTGTCAGGACACAGGGTGCGCATCTTGTGCAGGATGCCGTTGTCGGTGGCGACGATGAATACCTTGGAATCGAGTGTCTGCGCTGCTTTGATGAGTTGCGAGGTGGAACCCACCACATCCGCCAATTTAACGACGGCACGCGGCGATTCCGGATGCACTAACACTTTGGCGTGCGGATGTTGCGCTTTCAACTCGACTAGCTCTTTGGATTTATATTCGTCATGCACGATGCACGAGCCTTGCCACAACAGCATATCCGCGCCCGTCTGTTCCTGAATGTAGCTGCCAAGGTGTCGGTCCGGCGCCCACAGTATCTTCTCGCCGCGCTCATGCAGATGTTTGACGATGGGCAAGGCAATG
>Ga0172375_10010205_pt1 | contig 12221 bp, 7 predicted proteins | sample LakKiv1m_FD_114537 | JGI IMG/M metagenome (GOLD analysis project Ga0172375, IMG submission 114537) | Freshwater microbial communities from Kabuno Bay, South-Kivu, Congo - kab_092012_11.1m | ecosystem: Environmental > Aquatic > Freshwater > Lake | place: Democratic Republic of the Congo... | reverse complement strand
ATTAATTTAGTAAAAGAAAGATTTGCATATTTATTGATCGAACTTTTTGCAAATATGTTATTAGAAAATAATGATGTTTATGTTAATGAATATATTAATAAATTACTTTTTGAAAATGTATGTGGATTACCTCAAATTAAAGATATTAATTCAGTTAAATTACCAACATTTGATGATTTATCAAAATTATTCCGTTCGGATCAATTTACAAAAATGAAAGAAATGTTAAATAAAATTATATTACATATCGGTTTAGAAAAAATTAATTTAGATAATCTAATTAATTCAGCATTCATTACATACGCCCTAACTGGAATAAAAACATTGAAAATTCATGAACGACCTCTCGTATTGTATAATAAATTATTGAAACATCCATTGTTTTCTAAATCTTTCGAAATTATTGATTCAGAAAATACTAAAAAAATAATTCTTAATGATTTAATCGGTAAATTTTATAAATCAAAAAAATTATTTCTTCCATCATATTCTTGTTATTTAGGTATCAATTCGTGTCCATCTAAATTATTCTTTAATGATGAACCATTAATTCCAACAAATACTTTTCTTGATATAAATAACATACTATTATTACGATCAAATTTAGCAGTTATGTTGAAAGAAAATTATGGAACTACTATTCCATCAAATATATCAGCACATATTAATATTCATAAAATAGTGGCACATGTATTAGAACAAAAATTTCCAAATGAAAAAACACCAAATGATGAAATGTATATGGAAGTTTTAGAAAAAGTTAAAAAATCCAAAGGAAATATTTATCAAGCACATACCATTAAATGTATCATATGTTGTGTGATTGATTTTTGTCGAGTAAGAAATGAATCTAAAAATTGGACTTTTGATTCAAAAAATCCAACATATGAATATAAACTTCAAAAAGAACTTGAATATGTTGGTTTGACAGATACAATTGATTATTCTAAGATTAAAATTCCAACAAATTTATTAGAAACAATGAATGATGAGGAAATACAAAAAATAACAGAAAGAATGGAATATAAATATTCATTAAATGTCATTTCAAAAAAAAAAGTAAATGACATCAAAATTTCGGAAATTATACAAATAAATATTCCGGAAGAATTCCAAAATATAGAAAAATGGAACAAAGAACAAATTGATATCATATCTCATATCGAATTAAATGATACCATTGATATAAATAAAATAAATATCGTCGCCGGTATGGATATAAGTTTTGATAAAAATGACGATAAAAAAGCAGTTGCTTCTATCACATTTTACCAATTTAATGATTTATCTAAAATTTCAACTATTAGCATTCAATGTTCTACTAATATAAAATATAAATCAACTTATTTAGCATTTAGAGAAGCACCAATTTTAATAGAATTACTTAAAATAGCAAAAGATTCCGGATATGTTCCGGATGTTATTTTAATGGACGGAAACGGAATTTGGCATCCAAGATCATGCGGAATTGCAACTCATTTATCAATCCTAACCGGAATTCCGGCAATTGGTATCGCTAAAAATGTCCTAAATGTTGAAAATATAAACAATACATATATCGATGAACTAATGAAAGAAACAAAAGAAGGAGATACAAAAGAAGTCATAACAGAAACCGGAAAATGTTTAGGTGTTGCATTTAATGTTACTGGCGGATATAAAAATTGCACTTATATTAGTGTTGGTAGTGGTTTAACATTAAATACTGCAATTAAAATAGTAAAAGCATGTACAAAATATCGTATAACAGAACCAATAAGAACAGCAGATTTATTATCAAGAGACATATTAAAGAAATAATTTTATTGATAATAACATTCAACAAATGGTTTCATACATAAACAACAATTTTTTTCATTTTTATTTATAAAATACCAATTTATGAAACATTTAAACCAAATTTTTCTATAAATTGTATCGCATTTGGATTTTGTTTTATTGCTTCTTTATAAAATTTATCCATTGTTTTTGAATATCTTTTAACTAAATATTTCAAATTCATTCTGCTACAAAAGTTTCTATGTAATCTTCTTTATAATAATTAAAATAACGATATAAATATTCAATTGTTACAAAGGAAGCATATGGATGACTTGTTTTATATAATTTTATTGTTTTCTTATTTTTATATTATTCATTAAATTTAATCATTATTTTTTCAATTTTTTTAATGATAAAAAAAATTGTAGAAAATAAATAAATTTAATTTTTTTAATATTTACCTTTTAATTTTAAATATTTACATTTATATTTAATATATTTTTTATAAAAATTACCTCCACCACCATATTTGATTCCATTAGTTGTTTCAATATTCGGATTTTCTTGGATTTTTTTTTCATACTCAACATCTGGTCTTCCATGTAAATCTGTATTTGTTATAATAATTTTTGTTGGTGTTGAATCATTTATGATATGTGTCACAAATCTTCCGCAACAATAATCTGTAGATGTTTGTATTGTTGGTATAGTTTCCGATATATAATTACAATTCAAACGTATATAATTCGGATTAGTTAATTTTCTTATTGCATCGATTATTTTTTTCACAAAAGGAAGCATATTTAATGTATATACTTCCATTTGCATAATAATTGCATAAATTCCGATATATATAAATTTAATAAAAAACTCTGAATTATATATTTTTGATTCAAGTGTATGAAAAGTAAGTTTTTCAAATGATGTAATAATTATTGACATAATCAATTTAATAAATTTTATCATCATTTGTTCGCAATATTCATTTACTGATGCAAAACCACTTTTTGATGACATATTTAAAAATACACAATTAAATACATCTAAAAATTCTTGTGTTGTTATATTTGGTTTTTTAACATATACATAGGTTTTAAAGGTTCCTACTTTATCTTTAAATAAACTTAAATCAACCGGAAATGGTTCATCGTAATTAGTTGAATATTTATCAACATGTTCAAATTTATATTCTTGTTCATATATTGTACTCATTTTTTTTATAATATCGTGATAAACCATTTTATGAGAATGATTTATAAAATCATCAAGTGGTATATCGTCCATTATTCCAAAAATTATATACAAATAATTATCAAAATGTGATATATCCTCAAAATTTTTATGGAATGATATACTATTACATAAATCTAATGCTTCATTACATTTATCTAATAATGACATCATTTTTATTTTTAATTCTTTATCCATTGAATATTTTATTTATATATTTTATTTATATATTTTATTTTCAATTTAATTTTCTCATATTTATAAAAAAAAAATAAAATTTGATATATATTGATAATCATATATCATAATGTGAATAAAATAATGAAAGTAATGAACAATAACCAAAATAATAAAACATATACCATCTCAAATCAATTAGCATCCAAAATCGTAGCATTAAATGTAGCTTGGTCAATTATATCTGAACTCACAATCATTTTTTGGTTCCTTTATTGATAATCCCGGAAAAATGAACTTAAAGTCTGAAAAATATTGTTACCTATTATTTCTTTTGTAAATATCATAATTAAATTAGCAATATCAACAAAAGTAGATGAAAATGAAACATATGATTCTTATGTATTATATATGTTAATTAAATATGGAAATTATTTGAACGAATTTGTAATTAATGGTATTAAATCAATTCCGGTTACATTATATTTTAACATATTTACGAATTAATGTTTTAACAATAATACTTTTACTATATGTGTGTAAATTATTTTTTGTTATTTTATTTTCAATTATAATACCAATATTTGTAAAAATGTAATTGTAAATGTTTAGATGAACCGGAACAACAAATAGAAATATCATTACATCCGGAATATGAAAATGGTATAAATGTTATGCACGTCGTTGCACAAAAATCAAATGGCGAAACAATTTAATATAATAGAGAAACAACAGATATTGAATTAAATAATTATTACAAAAATAATAAACAAAAAAATATGTAAAATTAATCATTTTTATTTTATACATAAAAAAAATTGAATAAAGTAATATATTTATTAGTATTATTATATGTTATGATAAAATGGGTATTGATTTACGACCAGGAAAAATGTTACATATTATTGGTGATAATCCTTTCTGGTGGATGGATTACAACATTATTTGTATTGAAGAATTATCATTTATTGAAGAATTACCAGTTAGAGATCCATTTGGTTATTGTCGTTATTTGAATAATTATAAATGGATTATGAAAAGATCGGAAAAAGAAGAAAAAGAAATAAAAAAAAACAACAATTGATCGTGAAATAAATTCTGGAAATATTTTAGATGAACCATATTTTTGTTTCAAACGTGCTTCTAATTTTACAAATGAAATTGAATAATATTTGTGTCACATAATAGTTCCTTTATATTGATTGGTATATTTTCTATTTTTTTTATTAAATTGATATAACATTTAAATTTTTGTAAATTTTTTGGTAATTGTTAATCAATTATCATTTCTTTATTATTCCAATGTAAATTTTTCTATTTTTGTTATTTTATTATCTCCACAATTAAATTTCAATAAATTATCCGGAAGATTTTCTATTTTTGTTATTCGATTGTTATTACAATGAAATATCTTCAAGAATTTTTATAAAAAAATTAGATGAAATTAAATAAATGTAAATGAATTCAATTTTTTTGAAAAAATCGAACCATTCTCAAATTCACATGCAATCGGATTCTGCACCACGAACGGAAACGTCAGGAATATGATGCGCAAACATCAAAAGTCCGCTCATCGTGCGACGATATGCAATCGGATCCTCTGCTTCACGAGCAGAATTGAGGATGCCTCCGCGAATGTCATGAATATAAGGAGGGATCGCCAAAAGTTCATCCACCAAGAGACGATATGCGATCGGATCCTTCATCAGACGCGCAAGCAGGCAACCGCAGTTGAGCCACTTGTCGATGACACCAAGCGAATTGCATCGCTTGTGCGCTCGATCAATGAAGCGGTTGACCTCCTCCATGTTCCCACGGACATCGTCATACGAATCGTATGACTGCGCATGGAGATTGATGTTGTTCTGCCACCAAAACGCGAAGGACACGACCGGTTCTTGTTCGAACTTCTTGCCGAAGATGTTTCCGGTCAATCCAAAATAGTCATACTCCTTCAACACCGCACACACGACGACATCCAATTGGGTGTTGTACGAGTCCGCCGAGGCCGACAGATAGATCATGACCGCGATCGAGCACAACTTGACCTTGAAATTGAACGGAAACTGATCGTGATACCGAAAAATCTCATAGTCATCGATCCAGTACCGAACCGCGGCCACCAGTTTCTTGACCATTTCCGTCTCGCAACCAAATGTCTCATTCATGAGACGCTCATAAGTCGCCGGATTGATCGCATGGTGATACTTGTCGAGACTCTCATCAAGAACAGCAGTAATGTCGCGAAGATTGACACGCTCAACCATTCTCTTACGATATCATTTTATAATGGATTGTATAACCTTTTTATAAATTCAATTTTTTTTTTATGTAATAAAAAAAAATTAGATGAAACTAAATAAGTCCAATTTTTACATCCATTGCATTGCACTATATGTTGTTTCCAATGAAGGTATCGTTAGTAATGATTCATTTCCACCTATTTCAATTCCCATACTTATTGTTGTATATTTATCTGTTAATTTATACATTTTTAGATACATATTCATTAAAATTAGTAAGTAAGGTGATTCATAAATATCGGAATACAAAGAAAGTTTATTTCCGAAAACTGCAAAAATTGCGTTTCTATATCCGTTAAATAGAATATGTTTGTCAGCATTTTTAATTAAATTTTTTATTTTAAGATATCTAATAATTTTTCTAAAAGCACGATAAGCGTGATGAGTTTTTTTCAATGATTTATTCATATATTTTTTCAACAATGATGTTGTTTTTTTTTTATTTAAAAAATATGGATTTATGAATTGTATTGTTTTTTCATTATTAGAATAAACCATAATTTTTAAAATATCTTCCAAATTTAAAAGTTCCAATGTTTTATTTGCATAATTTTTGTAATCTTCTCTATTTAGGATATTAATTGCAAAATCAAAATTTTTTAACATCAAAATTTTTTGAATTATAAAAATTTTCATTGATATTTCATTATATATTGGAAATTCTTTCATTAAATATTCTATCAATTGATAATTATTATATTTACATGCTCGTTCAATAATTATGTTGTAATATTTTTTTATATTAAATTCTATTTCTTTTTCTTTCATTGTTTTTTCAAAATATTCCTTAAAATCAGAAATATTACATCTACCAATATTTTTTATTATAATTGGATTAAGAATATCTAATTGTTCAAATATAAATCCAATATCTGACATTTCAGAATATCTAAAATAAATTTTAATAAGTTCATTTATCACATATTTTTTATCATTTTCAGTCCATTCATTATATATCTGAATATTTTGAGGCATCTTTCGATTGTTAAAAATATATGCATATTCTTTTTCATTTCCGTCATTGATTATTTTAATTTGTTTTTTGAAAAAATAAGGCGCATCGGTATGTATCGCCATAAAATAATATACAGAATAAAATAACGATTCATTGTAATATATTTTTGGTTTATTATTTGCAATAAACATATTAAATAATTTTAAAAACATTGTTGTATCATACATTTTTTTTCCATTACGCTTCATTGATCCAAGTCGATAATAATAATCAACCAACATATCAAAATAATCTGTGATAAAATGAGTATTCTTTAAACAATAAAATATTTCCGGATCCGCTAAATATATTTTACATTCTATTGGCAGATACTTTATAAATCTTTCAAATGGTTCCATTGGTTTCAATTTTCTATTTAATTTACTTCCTAATATATCTCACTTTTCAATTTTTATTTTACTATATAAAAAAAAATTGGATTTATTTACATATTCATTAAAATTTTTTTCCATTAAATAATTATTTTTTTGTTTAATTATTTTATTTTGTTTGTTTATAAATTGAAGAATATGTTTCACCGGAATTGAAAAATATTCGTAAAACATTTTTTGATTTACATCAAATTAATAATGTATTAGATGATAAAGAATTAAAATCACTTATCAATAAATTTAAAAATGAATTATATCCATTCATAACTTCAAAATTGGAAATTTCAAAAAATGAATTGGAAAAATATGAAAATTTTTTAACAAATTTTGATTCATATCAGATTAATATTCCAAATTTTGCAACAACAAATAAAATTAAATGGAACGAACCTTTTCGTATTATGTCTCCTGATGAAATGAATGATTTAGTCAAAAAAATAACAAATATTAAATTTGTAAGTATAAATAAACGTTATGAAACATTAGTTATCAAATGTAATTATCCGATTAATGAAAAATTAGTTCCGGTTTATATTAAAATTTTTCCTAATACATATTGTTTATATGAATCTCAAATTTATAGATATTTATTTCAAAAATTATCAGATTTTTCATTCTCACAAGAAACTTTCATCAAATTTATTGATTGTTTCTCAGCAGAAAAAATTTCTAATGTTATTGACAAAATTAAAGAAAGTATGTTCAAATATGTTACATTTAAATATGACATGCAAGATGTTGATGAAATTTTTTATGGTGAAAAACGATTCTTCTTTTTAATTACGGAAAATACGCAAGGATGCACATTAGGTGATTGGATAACGTTAAATTTACCATTAATAAATGGTAGAATAATTACAGATGAAATAAAACAAAAATTAATTATTACTAATCTCGAACAAAATTTAATTCCCATTATATTCAAAATCATCTATGCGATTCATTTATTGGATTTATTTGGAATTCATCATAATGACTTACATTACGATAATATAATTATTAATGAATTACCAACACCAATTCAACAAATATTTTGTTTTTCCGGGATTTCTATTCCAATATATTCAAAATTTATCGTTAAAATTTTTGATTTTAATATGAGTTTTCTAAAAACAACCAATGAATCCGGTGAATTATATTCGAATGATATTGTGGATTATTTTACAGAAACAAGAGGATATGTGAATAATAGTTTGTCTAGTAATCATGATTTATGGTATATCTCAAATTTTATTTTAAGTCTTTTCGTTCATTTTCCTAATCTACTAAATTTTTTCATTTCTGAAATTATCAATCCTATTTTATTAAATAACGATCCAATATTGGTAGATATTATGAGTAAAAATATTAACATACTTATTTCCGGAAATAAAAATGTTTTGAGGAAATATGTTGATTGTGATCATAATAATATACAACTATTGTTTCGCTTTTGTTCTAATTTTTCTGTTGATCCGGATAATAGAAAATGTTGCGATGATGTACCTAATCAAATTATATTAAATCCCAATGCTATATTAACACGTTATTTAACTAAATTTAGTAATCAAATTTTTATTACTCCTATTTTAGGTGGTTATTACAAAAAATATATTAAATATAAACAAAAATATTTAAATTTAAAAAAAATATTTGAAACTTAAACATTTTATTGGTGGTGCCATTACAATTTCACAACATCCTAGAATTTCTTTTATGTCATCTGTTCCACTTACTTTTTAAAAGTAGATGAAAGATATATATTACTTATATAGTTTTATATACTTTTATAGGGATTCCAATGGTTGAACGTGTGTAATTTGAGTTTTTTTTTATAGTTAAATGATAAAGAAAATTAATTTTCTTTATTTTTTATATAATGGAAGATAATTGGATTAATTTGACTAATAAAATAAATAAAAAAAAGGAAGAATTAGAAGTATTAGAATTAGAAACTGATGAACGTTCAAATAAAAAAGATGAAATTAAAGAAGATATACAACAATTATCAAAAAAAATACAACAGATAGAAGAAAATGAATTAACTAAAAAAAATGAAGAAATATTAATTGGTGGAGCAAAATTATCAATCGAACAAATCAATGAAGATGCGAATGAATTATTAGTTGAATATTATAATCGTTTTGTAATAACACGAAATATTTTTATTTTTGTATTAGAAATAGTAAATGTTACATTTTATGAATTATGTCAAAAATTAAATAAAAGATACAATACACCTAATGATGTTTTAAAAACTCGTGACATAATTCAACATACATTTTACGGAGAAAATAAGAAAATTGGGATTTATCAAATTATAAAAACATTAATTAAATCCATCAAATCAACAACAATTCCGGAAAATAAATTAGTTGAAGTATTTTCACGAGGAGATAGAAAAGAATTATTTAATGAAATATACGAAAAAATGTTATCAATTTCATTTATTACGGATAATTTTATTGAATTATGTAGTTATATTAAAGAAAAAACTTCAAAAATCTTAACCGGAACAGAATCTGAATTATTTGAAGAGTTACGTAAAAAAATTTTTATAACTGCCGGTAGTTATATGTCGATCGACATTGTTTTTTTATCAATATCAACTAAATCATCTGACATCTTTAAAAGCATAAAAACACGATTAAATTTGCAAAGAAAAAAAAATGCAATAACTAACGAGATATTAACTGAAAAAAGAAAAAAACAATTAATGGATTTTAAACAAGAACAATTAAAAAAATCAAAATATATCAAAAATATTGACGATTCATTTGATGAAATTGAAAAAAAAACAATTCCTCAAAAAACTAATTTGAAATTAGTTGTCGGAAATAAAAAAAAAGATGAAGATATTGATGTCATATTAAATGACGATAATCCGACACAAATTATAACATTAAATAAACATACAACATTGTTTTTAGATATGGATATCAATAATATTGATGAATTAAAACGTATTTATTGTTTTGGTAAAATTTTTGAAACAATATATTTTGATTTCACTAAAAATATTAAAAATTTTATGACTTTTATTATGATTTTATTTATATTAATCAATATATTAAGTGACGAAAAAGGTGAAATAATTACTTTTTTTGAAGAAATAGAACGACCAGTATATATTAATTATTACACTATTGAATCATTTTTTGAAAATTACAACGAAATAATTAATTCACCGGATTTTAAAAAAAATAATGACATAAATAATGAAGACATTAAAAATTTAAAATTTGAAAAGGGAATAATTTCACCAATTAACAAGATTAATTTTATACAATATACATATACATTTAATGCTAAAAATGGTATTTTTAAAACAGATGCTAATGAAATTTTTGAACATAATGTTAATGTTTTAAAATATTATGGATTTCAATTTGAAAAAATAGAACTGCCACTTTCTGATTTAAAATTATCGGTATTTCAACGTAATTATTTTGTGTTTGATAAACAATTACCAATTTTTGAAAATAATAAAAAATTAACAGAAAAATTAACATCAGATGAACAATTCACAATTAAAAATACACTTAAAGAAATTAACAAAAAATTAACGCCAACTGCCAATATTAAACCTATACCAATTATAGTTGAATTTAAAAACAATGTAAGTGAAACCAAATATACGATAACTACACAAACATCAACAGATTATTGTTGTGGAAGATTTATAACACATATCGTAAATGATTCAACACCAACAAAAATTATCATAACAAATACAGATTTACATGAAAAACCGGATCTTGATTATGAAAAAAAAATTCAAGCAAATCCAAATTTAGATACAATAAATGGAATTAAATATGGAGGAAAAAATAATTTTAATCTAATGGATACAAAATTAATAGGAAAAATAATGTTTTCATTAAATATATTTAAAAGAATGTTACAATTATGTGATGACACTTTTTTACGACATAACACGCCAGAAGAAAAATTTTTTGATATTCAACAAACTTCTTATGAAATATTTGGAGTATATGGAATGGTAAATCCATCCACCAAAAATGATTTTATGGATTGTTATCCTAATGAAATAATTCAACCTAACAATGTTAAACAAATGACTGCAGATATTGATTATGCATATAATGGATTTGATTTTGTTTATTATAATATTATTAAAATAATGATTGCATTATATAACAAAGTATATAATTTTAAACATTTTACTAAATATTTAATTGATTATACTGAACCATTTCCAATTGTTGATCTACATTCATTTAGATTTATAACATTTAAAAATTTAATTAAAGAAAAACAAAATATAACAGAACAAGAATTTTTAGATACATTTAATCGTGTATTTTTCGATATGCTACCAAAAAATGATTCTGTATCAATGAATGACTATTGCGAACAAGCAATTATAAAATTAATTAAATTTATAATGTCAATAATTATTACATTACTCGATAAATTTCCGGATCATTTACAACCAAAAACATATAATTCATCACGTTTTATTGAATTTATGTATATCGGAATTCATGCAATTATCATGCAAATGGAATGTTATACATTAAATATGCTTCCTTTTATTAAAAAAGTAATTGATGCAGTAAGAAAAATAACCAATCCAAATTACATACGTTTAAATTGTAATTATATATCGGAAACTCCAAAACACATTGAAGTTGATAAATATGATTTTGGAAAACTTAAACAATTAATCGTAAAAATAACAAATCAACAGACAATGGAGTTAGAAAATGAAATAAAAGATTTAGAAAATCAATTAAATAAAATTAGTGACATTCTTAAAAAAACAAAAGGTAAAAATAGTGTTGAAATAGATTTTCTAAAAAGACAAGAATCAATTTTGAAAAAAAAAATTAATAGGAAAATTATATTTTTACAAAACATTAAAACAAATATTGATACTTTTATAAAATCTTTAAATAATAAAATTAACACTAAAATCCAAATTTTACGAAATTTTAGAAAAAATATCAAAACTCTATTTGGAATTGGTTCTTTATTTCCTAAATCAATCGAAGAAATTACTGAAAATGATGTTGAAGATGAATATGATAATCAATTATTTAAAAAAATATTGGATATGTATAATGATTATTCAATTGATAAATCTAATTCTATTTATTTAGATGCAACACAAAAATTTGTCCAATTGATGAATCTTTCAACCGAAGAAGTTTCCAAACAACTTTCTTTATTAGAAAATGAATTGAAACGAAAACAAAAAATATTTTTAAAACAAGCGGCATTTGATTCATTGTATGCAGAAGTACATGATGAAAAATCTAAAAAAAAAGATGCAAAGGAGAATGCAGAAATATTAAAAGATGTAAAAGAAGTTTTTGAATATGAAGGACAAGATAGTACATTAAAAGATGCCGAAGAACT
>Ga0172375_10010204_pt1 | contig 12221 bp, 9 predicted proteins | sample LakKiv1m_FD_114537 | JGI IMG/M metagenome (GOLD analysis project Ga0172375, IMG submission 114537) | Freshwater microbial communities from Kabuno Bay, South-Kivu, Congo - kab_092012_11.1m | ecosystem: Environmental > Aquatic > Freshwater > Lake | place: Democratic Republic of the Congo... | reverse complement strand
CATTTTCCAAACTTTCGCGTTTTTGCGTTACGCCTGTGTAATGCGAAACCGAAAGCAGTTCTTCACTGCCTGTTTCGCTTCGGCTGTCCATTTCCTGAAACAGATTTTTAATGCGAAGCACTTCCCAATGAGCAGGGAACTCACCCAACCAGCCCTTATTATTAGTTAAAGATTTAGTTTCAATCATTTTTCTCAGGCAGATTCATTTTTGCTATTTCCAGAGAACGGTGCAACTTGTCGGCAAACCATTCCTTGCTAGGCATTTCAGTTAAGTATTGAGCCACCTTAATTTGTTTTTCATCAAGCATCAGGAGTTCAATGTGTTCTGTATTGCCTTCGCTGCATAGCAATACACCAACAGGCATTTCTTCGCCTTCCTGCATTTCATGTTTTTTCAGCCAGCGAAGGTAAAGCTCCATCTGCGATTTATATTTGGGTTTGAATTTACCAAGTTTCAAATCTATTGCCACCAGTCGTTTTAGTTTGCGATGGTAGAAAAGCAGATCAAGATGATAATCGACAGAATCAACGGGAATTCGTTTTTGCCTTTCCAGAAATGCAAAGCCTGCGCTAAGCTCCATAATAAATAGCTGCAAATTATTTATTAGTGCGGTTTCGAGTTCTTCTTCGGAATAATCGGCAGGCAGGTTTAAAAAATTAAGCACATACGAATTTTTAAAAACCAATTCGGGCGTTATGATTTTTTCCTGTCTTAATTTTTGAAATGCTTCTTTTATTGTTTTCTCGGGCTTGGCGGATATTGCAGTTCGTTCAAAAAGCATTGAATCAGTTTTTTCCCGCAATTCTCTCACTCCCCATCTCTCATAAATACACAATTGCGTATAAAAATCCCTTTTGATTTCATCTTCAATAGCGGCAAGTTCAATCAGGTGACTCCAGCTTAATTGTTGCGACAGTGTCGCAATTATTTCTGAATCGAAGATTTTAGCAATTTTACACATTCTGGTAAGTGCAGTATATGTGTACCCTTTTCCGAATTGCGATGTCAATTTTTGCGACAGAGTCGCAAGAATCTTTGCGCCATATTCAGCCCTGCTCTCCGAGATTAACTCCTGATTGATGTAATTGCCGATTTGCCAATAAAGCAATGTAGTTTCTGCATTCACAAAAACAGCGGCTTTATTCCGTGCATTTTCAATTATGCTCAGAATCCCTTTAAGTATTGATTCGGTATGCTTTTGGATTTCCATTTTACTCAATTATTTCTTTTAGTAATCCTTCGGTTTCCTGCTCAATCGCAAAAATATCTTTGGCAATATCTGTCAACGCCCTTGTTGGTTGGGGTTTGTGGAAATTCTTGGCAAAGTTTATTTCATATCCAATTTTGGTATCTTTTTCGTCCCACCAAGCGTCCCCTGCGAATGGTAATACTTCACGTTCAAAAAACTCCTGAATATCTTCTTTGAGTGGAATGTTTTCGGTGTCTTTCAGTTTTGGGTCGGGCTTGGGTTTGCCCTTCGACCCTTCGGCATTGCTCAGGGCACCGCCTTTTCCTTCGTAAACTATGTTTCCATTCTCATCTTTCAAAGGGCGGTTCACGGTTATTTGAGCATAACCAAAATCGGTATTGTCGAATATTTTGCTGTATTCGTTTTCTTCAAAATCCATGAACATTTTTCCGATGACCGGAATATGTTCCGTTGAGAATTCTACCCGCTTTTTTCCCAATGGCTTCCGCATTTTGTTATAGAACTTTTCGGAAGTAGCATTTATCATTTGCACCTTTCCTTTGCGGTGTCCTGCTTTTCGGTTAGTAAAAAGGAAAATGTAGGTTGGAATGCCTGTATTGTAAAACATATCGTTGGGCAAGGCTACAATGGCTTCCAGCAAATCGTTTTCGATAATGTATTTTCGGATTTCGCTTTCGCCTTGTCCGGCATCGCCTGTAAACAAGGCCGAACCATTATGCACCGAAGCAATACGGCTGCCAAGTTCGGTATCTTTCATTTTGCTGAGCATGTGCAACACAAACATCAACTGTCCGTCATTTACCCGGCTGGTGACAGCTTCTTCTTTGTAGCTTTTACTAAGCATAAATCGTTTGTCAATAATGGCACCTTTTGGTCCTACACCTAATGCTTTTTTATCGGGCGCCCAGGTTTTTCCATAAGGCGGATTGGTAAGCATGAAGTCAAACATCAAATCTTTATCGAAACCGTAAGCACTCAAAGTGCTTCCATAAACGATTTTATCGGGGTCTTCGCCTTTGATAAGCATATCGCTTTTGCAGGTCGCATAAATAAAAGGCGTGCTTTCTTGTCCGTATAAATGAATGGTGGCATTGCTTTTAATCAATCCTTCTGGATTGAGCATGAATTGCTTAGCTATGGTCAGCATACCACCGCTTCCCACACACGGGTCGTAAATCAAATAAGTTCCTTGTTGAATTTTGTCTTTCACAGGTAAGAAAACAAGGTGCGTCATTAAATCAATGATTTCCCTTGGGGTAAAGTGTTCTCCGGCTTCTTCGTTGTTTTCTTCGTTAAATCGGCGTACCAAATCCTCGTACACATAACCCATTGCCAACGGTGGCAACTTGTCGGGGTGCAATTCAACTTTCGGTGAACAGAATTTTTCAATCAGTGAAAACAGAATATCCGCTTCATCCAGGGTTTCAATTTCATTCCTGAATTTGAATTGCTTAATAATGTCCTGCACATTTTCAGAAAAGCCATTCAAGTAGTTTTCAAAATTACTTCTAAGGTTTTTGGGGTCGTCAAGTAGTTTTTTTAAAGTAAAACGTGATGTATTATAAAAAGCCAATCCCGAACCGTGCTTGCTATTAGTCAATAAGCTATCAAGGTTTTGAAGTTTGTTTTTGTATTCGTTGAATGTTTTTAAAACCTGGTCTTTTGTAGGTTCTAAAAGCAAATCAAGACGGCGAATAACTACCATTGGCAGGATAACATCTTTGTATTTTCCTTTTTGGTAGGTATTTACCAAAACATCATCAGCAACTGTCCAAAGGAAGTTTATAACGGGTTGCAGTGATTGTGTATTTAAACTCATATAAAAAACTTCCTTCTCCATTAACAAATTTATGTTTTTTGCTTAGTTGTTTTCCCGGGTTTTGATCATATCGTTTATATTTCATTAGCCTACTTCTCACCAGTTCCCTGCTATTATTGTACTGAAAGCAAACGAATAAATCATAAAGCGACACTGTGAGGGCAATTACGCTTCTTCCTCATCATCTTCAATCTCTTCCTTTTTCTTATTCATCATAAATAATTTCCAGATAAATAATACTAAAAATGGAATAATAAGATAATATATCAATTCCGAAATGTCGTAATATTTTAATCTACCATCGCCAAAGGGCCAAAATCTATTAGCTGAAAAATTGTGACTCCCGCTGATCAGGAATCCAATATGAAAGATTAGCCAGATCAGGTAAAAAATTAAAAAACGCCTGTGATTTTTAATTAATTTTCTTAATCTGTCCTCCATGCTGTTATCTCTTTTTTTTTAGATTTATAGTTAATATTTTCCCGTTATCTCAATGCTTCCACAATTCGCGGTCGAGGCTGCGGTACTGAATAGCCTCGCTTATATGCTGCGGAAGTATTTTTTCGGAATACTCAAGATCAGCGATTGTCCTGCTAACTTTCAGGATCCGGTCATAAGCGCGTGCGGAAAGTCCTAGTCTGGTCATAGCCATTTTCAGCAGATCCTCGCCTGCTTTGTCCAACTTGCAGTACTGGCGCACTTCCTTCGTTCCCATATCCGCATTATTAAAGATATTCTTATTTCCTGCAAATCGTTTTATCTGTACATCCCTTGCTTTAACAACTCTTTCCCTTATCTGCGCCGAGGGCTCTCCGCTGCTTACCGAAGAAAGATCCTGATATTTAACTGCCGGTACTTCAATATGTATGTCGATCCTGTCGAGAAGCGGTCCCGATATTTTGGACATATATTTCTGTATCTGCATAGTATTGCAGGTGCAATGTTTCTGGGGATCGGTGTAAAATCCGCAGGGACAGGGATTCATTGCCGCAGCGAGCATAAAATTGGCGGGAAATTCGAGAGATAGTTTTGAGCGGCTTATCGTAACCTTGTAGTCCTCCATTGGCTGACGCATAACTTCGAGGACGTTTTTTCTGAATTCAGGCAGCTCATCAAGGAACAGCACACCGTGATGGGCAAACGATACTTCGCCGGGACGCGGGAACGATCCTCCGCCAATCAAAGCCGCATCCGATACGGTATGATGCGGGTTCCGGAATGGTCTTTCAGTAATAAGAGCTTTTTCAGAGGGAAGAATGCCCGCAACAGAATGGATTTTTGTAGTCTCAATAGCTTCTTCGAATGTGAGCGGCGGGAGTATCGAAGGAATTCTTTTTGCAAGCATCGTTTTGCCTGAACCGGGCGGACCGATCATCAGGATATTATGAGCTCCGGCGGCGGCAATCTCGAGCGCGCGTTTGACATTCTCCTGCCCTTTTACGTCCGAGAAATCAAAATGGTAACGGTTCACCGCACCGAATAATTCCTTCTTATCCGTGACTGTCGTAATACATTCCTTTTCATCATTCAGAAAAGAAACAACTTCCCGAAGCGTATTCAGCCCATATACATCAATTCCATCAACAATTGATGCTTCTGCGGCAGAACCGGCAGGAAGGATTATCCTGCGGAATCCCTTCTTCATTGCCTCATACGATATTGAGAGCGCACCGTGAACCGGCTTAAGCGTTCCATCGAGCGAGAGTTCACCGAGCAGAAGTGAATCCCTGAGTTTTTCTTCGCGGACTTTCCCATCGGCAGAAAGAATACCCAGGGCAATCGGCAGATCGAAAGCTGAACCTTCTTTTTTGATATCGGCGGGAGCAAGATTAATCGTTATTTTCTGAAGCGGAAATTTGAATCCGGAATTTTTGACCGCCGCATTTACTCTTTCGCGGCTTTCTTTTACGGCGGCATCAGGGAGTCCTACAATTACAACTCCCGGCAACTGGTTTTCTACGTGGGTCTCAACCTCCACAATAAGAGCATCTATCCCGAAAGTGGAGCCCGTAAATATTTTTGTGAACATCAGTTATTATTTTGCTAGGATCATTTTCCTTACGGAAGAGTTCAGCCCTGATTTCACCTTGCAGAAATATATTCCCGAAGGCAAGTTAGAACCGTCAAATTCGAAATTATAAACGCCTTCACTTAATTGCCCCTCAAACAGAAGGGCAGCTTGTATTCCAACGAGATTATAAACTGAAATCTCGATATCCGCCGTTTTTATTATTTCCACGGCTATTGTTGTTACGGGGTTAAAAGGATTCGGGTAATTCTGAAGAAGAACAAAATCTTCAATCTGTCCCGAGCCGACTTTAACTTCCTGAGAATAAATTTTTGTTCCGTCCTTATTTATCTGTATAAGCCGGTAAAAGCCCGCTGTGTTTTCAGCCGAAATCGGGTCGGAATAATAATATTTCTGGTCTTCAGAGGCGGCATCAACAGAATATATTTCATTAAATTCTCTTCCATCAATAGATTTTTCGAGGATAAACCTCTTTGCCTCCTCAAATGAATCTGTCCGCCATTCGAGATTAATAAATACCGTATAAACCTGGGCATTTAATTCCGGCAGCTTTCGGAAAAGAGGCGCATCGGAAACGCCGAACTCGAGACCGGTATAATAAAGTTCTTCATCCGGAATGTAATAATTCTGCAGAAGACGCGAAATATTTTTCTTTACTGTAATCTGTCCCGAAGGAAAAGTCTCAGATCGGGTCAGGGCGTTTTCGGATGCAATGCTGTATATCTTGATGGCATCAGTTTCAAGAGATTTTCGTCGGGCATTTCGGTTACTTATAATAGCCTCAAACTCCCCTGTGCCGGCAAACCTTACACCCTGTCTGAAAAGCAGCTCCTTATTCAGATAAATATCGAGACTGCTCTGTGCTTTATTTATTATAATATCAAAACGGTACCAGGAATTAACACTAATAAATCCCTCGGTGAAGGAATTATACACGACGCCTTCGGGCACGCTGAGCATCCCAAAACGATTCACAAAGAGTTTCAGTGCCGTGTCTCCCGTTGCAGGATTAACAACATCCAGAAAACCGAAATTTTTTCTTTTGAATTTCGCCCAGAATCCGAATGCGGTTATGCTGTTTTCTGTTTCACCCTGGGCCGCCTTAAATGATAATACTGACCCGGAGGTGAAAAGTACAGAGCGGGATTGAAATGTTTTAAGCGGATTATAAAGTGAAATGATAACCGGACTGAGTGCGATATCCTGATTTTCCCTCGCAAAACTCGAATAACGGAACTCCCTTCTCCCTGCAAACAGCCTGAAAACATAATTTAATTCAATATCATGCTTTTCACCGGGATCAAAACGAAGCATTATCTGCCCGGGTCCTGCCGCAACGAGAAAAGAATCGCGCAGCATTACCCTGTAAGCCCGGTAACCAGGTCTTGCCGAGTTTATTTCAACAGCGTCAATCAGCTCTTCTGCAGTTCTTGATCTGAGAGTAATTTTAGGCGGGCGGAAAAGGTCTGTGTAAACGACAAAGGAAGCCGAGTCGGCTTCTCCCGTAAAAAATCTGTAAGTGAATGAAACTTCGAATTCTTTGCCTTCCGGATGGAAAGCGGGGTAATTTACATTAAGATAAATCTGAGAATTCTGAGCGCCGTAAATATTCGGAATAAGTAAAAGCAATAATATCGGAATAACACGGAACATTCATTACCATATATTAATTATGAATGAAACAATTTACTTAAAATTTCTTAAAAACTCCAGTCTGTCCTTCAGGTTAGCTACAGGAACAAGAAGTTTATCCTTTCCGTAAATTGCATCTTCTCTGTCAGTGAAAACAAGTTCATAGTCCTTACTCATCACAATAGCCTCCTCAGGACAAACTTCCTCGCAGAATCCGCAGAAAATGCAGCGGAGCATATTTATTTCAAACTTTTCCGGATATCTTTCTTTCTCGAGTTCTGTTTCCGAAGCCCTCACTTCAATAGCAAGCGCCGGACAGACTCTTGAGCAGAGTCCGCAGGCTACGCAGCGCTCCACTCCGGATTCTTCCTGCACGAGAACCGGTCTTCCCCTGTATGATGCCGGCGGCTGAAATTTAACCTCCGGATATTCCATCGTAACTTTGGGCTTGAACATGGTTTTGAAAGTAAGAGCAAGTCCCTTAGCAATCTCAGGAATATATAGGTTCTCCATTAAATTCAGGTCTTTCTTTCTTTTCTTAACCGGCATAATTATCCTTTCATCAATTAAATAACATTATAACAACCGCAACCCAGACAATGTTCAACAATGAGAGCGGGAACATAACTTTCCAACCGAGATTCATCAACTGATCGTATCTGAATCTTGGGATACTCCATCTTACCCAGATGAAGAAGAAAAGCAAAAACCCAACCTTAACGAAAAATGAGAGGGTCTGAATAATCTGTGTGAAAGGCGAACCGAGTCCCAGTTTTTCAATGTAGGGAACCTGCCATCCGCCAAGGTAAAGCATTACAATCATACCGCTGGCTATTATCATATTGGCATATTCAGCCATAAAAAATGATGCGAATTTCATACTGCTGTATTCGGTATGATAACCGCCGACAAGTTCAGGTTCCGCTTCAGGAAGATCGAAAGGAAGCCTGTTTGTTTCTGCGAATGCCGATACTAAAAACGTTATAAAACCTATCGGCTGAACAATTGCATTCCACATCCATCCTGACTGCGATTCAATAATATCAACCGGGCTAAGTGAACTCGCCATCATAACGACACCGCCGATAGAGAATCCCATCGATACTTCATAGGAGATCATCTGCGCTGAAGAGCGGATTCCGCCGAGAAGTGAATACTTGCTGCCGGAAGACCACCCTGCAAAAGTAATTGCATAAACTCCAAGCGATGTGAGAGCCAGAACATAAAGCACGCCGATATTCACATCGGCAAGATGAAGATTTATTTCTCTGCCAAAAAGTGTGATCGGAGGACCGAAAGGAATAACTGCGTAAGTGGAAAACGCAATAAATATTGCCAGGAACGGTGCGAGAGTGTGAAGAGTTTTATCGGCAGCTTTCGGCACAATATCCTCTTTCAGCAGCAGCTTTGCAACATCGGCAAATGGTTGTAGCGCTCCGCCCCAGCCGACCCGGTTAGGTCCGAACCTGCTCTGGATCCAGGCGCTTACTTTGCGCTCTGCGAGCACCAGATACGATACGGTGAGCAGCATTATTGTAAGAACAAATAATATCTTCACCACACTTTCAATTACAATTCCCCAAATATCCATCAGAATTACCTAATTATTTTATTTTTTCCGGAACCGGAAGTGAAATATTCTTTACGAGGGCGCCTTTTCTTCCGATATTGTCATAATCGAGCCCTTCAAAATGTTTATTGTGTTCGCTTAACGAGCGGAAAACTTCTTCAGCCATCTGGAATTTTAGTTTAAGACCAAATTTCTGCGAAAGCATCGAAACAATCCGCCATGAAGGGCGGGCATCGTATCTGCTGCCGTTTGCCCAGCGATCGAATTTTGTGCCGAATACATCCCAGCGGCTCATACTCATTCCATCGAGTGCGCGGTCCGTTTCCAAAGTTGTTGTAGCGGGTTTTAACCGCTGCGCTGTACCTGCAAAATTTACGAAAATTCCGTTTTTCTCTGCAAATGCAGCCGAAGGAAGCACAACATCGGCATAATCAGTAGTCTTATTATAATTTACCGCATGAACAATAAGCAGATCAAGTTTTCCAAGAGCTGCAGCATATTCTTCTCCGAGTCCGGCAAGGTCGTCTTCAAGAATATAAAGCGCTTTGATCTTTTTGATTTTAACCGCTTCCATTATCTCATCGAAACTTAAACCACCATGCTCCGGTTTTATACCCGCGAGTTCCGCCCCGAGTGAGTTCGGTGTTTTATCCTCAAGCAGCAGCAGATTATCGAAATCCCCGTGAGCGATATGACGGGCAAAATCAATATTATGAACACCCATGTGTTTGGCAAGACGCGCAAATAAATAGTTATCCTCTGCGGTTGCAAATGCCGAACCAATAAACGCAATTTCGGATGTTTTGAACTCTCTGAGTCTGTCATGCGCAAGATTAAGCGCTTCATCCCAGGAAACTTTTATAAGCTGCCCTTCCCGCCTGATTGAAGGACCATCAACGCGGGTCTCGTCATTTACAAATTTGAAAGTGTTCAACCTGCCGTAATCGCACATCCAATGGCTGTTAACAGCTTCATTGTGACGCGGTGTAAGCCGCTGAATTTTGTTGTCCCTTACCCAGACTTCCGTGTTGCATCCTCTTGAACAGCCGACGCATACCGAATCGGTGGCTGACATTTCCCAAACGCGGGACTTGAACCTGAAATCCGCACTTGTTAAAGCGCCTACCGGACAGATGTCCACAGTATTCAGGGTATAATTATTATCAAATGATTCACCCGGGAAAGTAGTAATTGTTACCCTGTCGCCCCTCTTAACAAATGTAAGCTGGTTTTTGCCAGCAATTTCATCAGAGAACCTGATGCAGCGGGAACATGATATACATCTTTCACCATCGAACATGATCCTGGGTCCGAGCTGAACACGTTTATCCTTGTGGTTTTTCTCCTCAATAAACCGACTTTCACCCACGCTGTGCTCGTATGCGTAATCCTGTAATTTACATTCCCCTGCCTCATCGCAGATAGGACAATCGAGGGGGTGATTGATAAGAATAAATTCCATGACAGCATTCCGTGCATCAAGGGTTTTCTGCGAAGCTGTCTGCACAACCATCCCGTCTGTTGCAAGGGTTGAACAGGCTATCACAAGCTTGGGAAGTTTTTCCACCTCCACAAGACATATTCTGCAATTACCCGATACACTTAAACTTGAATGCCAGCAGAAATGAGGAATATCTATCCCGCCCTGCTTAGCGGCTTCAATTATGGTCTGCCCCTGTTTGAATTCTAATTCCTTACCGTCAATCGTTATTTTGGGCATAATTTCCCTTCCTGATTCTTAAGCTGCAATTTTTAGATTAATATTTTTCTGGCTGATGAGCACAGTTGTAAAAGCTGTTTCATTTAATTCTTCAACAGCTCTCTCCATAAGAAGCGGAACCGTAACAGAATCAATATCGGCGATAGTTTCTTCAACGGGTTTTATTCTCCCGTGATAAAAAAGTGAATTCGCTATTCTCATCATCCTGCTGGTAGTATTCTCAAGGCTGAACAGAATATTACCTTTAATACATTCTTTAGCTTTTTGAAGTTCTTTTTCCGGGACGGGTTTCGATTTTATTTTCGACAATTCGTCCAGAATAAGATTATAAACTTTTTCTACTGTTTTTTCACCGGTTGAATAATAAACCCCGAAGGCGGAAGTATCCGAAAAAGAATTGAGGAAAGTATTGATCTGGTAAGTCATACCGTTCTTTTCCCGGACTCTCTGGAAAATCCTGCTGCTGCTTCCTTCCCCGAGAATTTGCGACAGGAGTGCAACCGGTGTCCTGCCGGCATCGTTAAATCCCGCAGTTGTTTTTCCAATGATCACATGAGCCTGCTGAGTCTCTTTGCTGAAATAATGATATTTCGGCAGATACAAATCCGGTTTGCTTTTCGATCTGCTTATAGCAGGAAATTCCGCCCTGAAATTTTTCTCCGCGAGTTTTACGAGCTGCGAATGTTCAAAATTTCCGGATGCAACAATCATAAAATTATTCTTGCCGTAATTCTTCCGGATATGCTCGCGTATCATCTCCGAATTGAATTTATTGATATTCTGCTCAGTGCCTATTATCGGCATAGCAAGTTCGTGACCGGCGTAGATTGAAGATTCAAACCTGTCGAAAATCACTTCTTCAGGTGAGTCTTCAATATCGAATAATTCATCAAGAATTACGCCTTTTTCTCTTTTTATCTCTGTCTCTTTAAGTGCGGGATCGGTTATCATATCGGCAATAACATTAAATGTTTTGCCCATATTCTTTGCGAGTCCTCTTCCATAAATGCAGGTATGCTCTTTGGAAGTAAATGCGTTGAGATAACCGCCTGTGGCTTCAATTTCGTCGGCAATTCTTCTGGCGCTCCTTTTGGATGTGCCTTTGAAAAACATGTGCTCCAGAAAATGGCTTATCCCGTTTGTTTCCGGATTTTCATTCCTCGAACCTGTCTCGAACCAGAATCCCAGCGAGAAAGATTGCACATAAGGAAGATATTCCGATACCACTTTTATGCCGTTATCCAGGCTTGTAATATTTATGTTATTCAAATTGATGGGTTTTCACCGATAAATTTCTAAATAAACATGAAATATATAGATTTATCAAAATCTATTCAAACGGAAATGCAGATACTATGAAGTTGAAAGTTGAAAGTTGAAAGTTGAAAGTTGAAAGTTGAAGTGAAACGGAAGTATGGCCGGAGTCAAAGCAGCTAAGGGCCAATGGCAAGAGGAAGCAGGGTGAATCTGCTTACCCATGATGCCGAAGGCATCAAACGTTTATAGCAATATTAGTATGCAAGATTTTCTGCGCCCCTGCCTGCGCCTGCCTGCCCTGCCTGCGGCAGGGCAGGCAGGCCCTTCTGGGTTACCGGAAATGTCATCGTCCCGTCCCACTGAGCGGGGGGATACATAGGCGTGGCAATGATATGCAAACGAGACGATCATTATCCGTGAATGATCTAGTAACCCCCGCCTTCAGGCGGGGGAAAGGATGTCCAAAAACACATCATGGGCTTTAGCCCTGATACAGGGTATTATGGTTTTGAGGGCGTTTTCCGGCTGGCAGTCAGGGCTAAAGCCCGGAGTATTCTCTGCCGCCCCCTGACCTGAAGGTCAGGGTTAATGGGGACTTACGGCTCCCCCAAATCCTACGAAGGTCACTTCGATACGATCTGCCTCTCGGACACACATTTATGTCTTTTTAAGTAACGAAGGGCTGCGTCCTGAGCGGAGTCGAAGGACGGGGCAATGACATGAAAGCGAAAGGGGTTCAAATAAGTGCCGAAGGTGCGGAGATCAGTAACCTTGGGCGAAGTCCAAGGCAAATAAGTCACAGATTATCAATAAGCACCGAAGGTGCGGAATAAACTGAACTAACGAAATCGATTATAAAGATGAGCGGTATCTGTGGGAATAATCCCGCACCGTTGGCGCTTGTGAGAGTGTTCGTTTGATTTCACAGCCCTTCGGGCTGTGTTACTGATCACCGCACCTTCGGTGCTTATGAGAGTGTTCGT
>Ga0172375_10010203_pt1 | contig 12222 bp, 12 predicted proteins | sample LakKiv1m_FD_114537 | JGI IMG/M metagenome (GOLD analysis project Ga0172375, IMG submission 114537) | Freshwater microbial communities from Kabuno Bay, South-Kivu, Congo - kab_092012_11.1m | ecosystem: Environmental > Aquatic > Freshwater > Lake | place: Democratic Republic of the Congo... | reverse complement strand
CAGCTCGTGCGCGCCTCGATGCCTTATACGATCGTCCTTTTCATCGTGCTCTTCATATGCACGTTCGTTCCGGAAATCGTGATGTTCATTCCAAACTTGGTACTGTGAGGAGGACCCGATGCTGAAACGAATCGTCGAGAAAATGTACGCTGTCCTCGGCGCGATCGCAGGATTCCTTTTTCTCGCCTTGTTCGCCTTGAATATCGCGCGCATCGCCCTGCGGTATTTCGCGGGAATATCATGGATATGGCTTCCCGATTTTTCCCGGCTGCTCTTCATCTGGCTCGTCTTCATAGGGGCAAGCATCCTGGTCGGGCAGCATGAGCATCTGATCATGGATTTCCTGGTGTCAAAGATGAAACCCGCGCCGCGGCGGATCCTCAACCTTTTCATTCAATTCAGCCAGATCGCCTTCTTCGTCGTCATGATCGTAGGCGGAATTCCCGTCACGAGAGTGCGCATGCGCGTGCCCTTCGACACCTGGGATTTCCCCACGGGCTGGGCCTATCTCGCGATCCCTGTCTGCGCGGCCATCATGATCATCTTCTCCCTCAATAGCATACAACAACTGCTTTCAAAAAAAGGAGACACACAATGAACAAGGAGCTCGGGCAATATCAAACTGCCATTTCCGGGATCGTGTCGGGCATTCTGGCGGGCGAAAGCATAATAAAGAAGGCCGCCTCGGTCGCGGCCGAATCCATCGCGAAAGGGAATTTGATTCACGTGATAGGTCCGGGGGGGCATTCCAACATGGCCGCCGAGGAAGTGCTGTGGAGGTCGGGTGGCCTTGTCCCGATCAACGCCATCCTCGACGCGGGCACCAACCTCATCCATGGGGCGAAGCGCTCCAATTACGTCGAGCGGCTTCCCGGCTACGCCGCGAAAGTATTCGACGCGTATCGCCTGGGTAAAAAGCCGGGGGAAGTGATCGTCATCGTGAATGCCTATGGAATCAACGCGATGTGCGTCGACTCGGCGCTCGAAGCGAAGCGGCGGGGCATGATCAGCATCGGCATCACGAGCCGGGCTTTCGCCGACAAACTCGCGCCCGACCACCCTTCCCGGCATCCCTCGTGCAAGAACCTGTATCAGGAAGTTGACTACTTCATTGACAATCACATTCCCTACGGCGACGCCGTCGTCGACGTGGAAGGCGTCGACCAGAAAGTCGGGCCAACCGCCACGATCTGCAATGTCGTCGCGATCAATTCGCTGATGATCGAGGTGGTGAAGGCGCTGAAGGCCATGGGCATCGAGCCGCCGATCTGGACGAGCGCCAATCTTCCCGGCGGGGACCAGAAAAACAAGCGGTATGAAGACGAGTATATTCCCCGCGTCAGGCATTTGGGTTGAGCGCGAAAATGGCGGACAACGAAATGCATTTTAGGGCGGGTTTGACGGAAATCCATGTGGAGCGCGACGCCGAGGCTATGGGCCGGGCGACGGCCTCCTTCATCGCGGGAGCGATGAAGGAGGCCGTCGCCAGAGGCGAACGCCCCGCGCTATGGCTCATGGCCGCTCCCAGCGGATTCGCGTTTTACGGAGCCTTCGTCGAACTCGCGAGAAGGGACGCCGCGCTCGCGGCTATCTGCCGTCAGGCGGCCTGGTTCCAGTTCGACGACTATCCGGTGCCGCGCGGCGATCCGCGCTTCCCGATCACGTTCAGGCATCTGCTTGAAACGCGGTTTTTCGGTCCACTGCGCGAAGCCTGCGGGGCCATCAAGGATGTCCACCTCCTCGAGATCGGTGGCGCCGACGATGAGCGAGTCTGCGAGGAATACGCGAGCCTTCTAATCGAGACGGCCGAAAATCCCAGGAATTGCCTCATACAGCTCAAGGGCATCGGAATGGACGGGCATTGGGGTTTCCATGGACATGAAACACCGCTCGACGCGGCGCCGGCGGTGATGAAGGTCGCCATGAACGAAGCCAATCTCCATCAGCAGAAGCTCGATTGGCCCGGGTATTTCCGCGGCAACGACGATCTTCCCCGCTATGCCTGCACCTGCAATGTCCAGCTTTTCCTGAAAGCGCGGATCATCGTGGACAATGTTCCCCAAGCCTCCAAGCTCTATTCGGTTTTGGCGGCTTATGGGAACGAGGAAGTCTGCGGCAGAATCCCTTCTTCTGCCCTCAAGATCCACCCTCATTCGCAGGCATTCCTCACGAGAGAATCGGCCGGGGCTCTTCTCGAGTATCGGAAGGAGGTGGCGCGGGATCCGGCGGCCAAGATTTCCCCGTCGCTCTTATCCCGCCTCGATGCCGTATGGGAATCGGAAGACAAGATTTCGCAGGCCGACAACATAGCCGCAGCGCGGGCTGTCCTGTCGGAATTGGGGATGCTCTAAAACCGGCGCTCGAAATTCCAGATCGAGGGGTCGAGGGGGGGCTAGACGGCAAGGCAGCTAGGCAGCTTGGCCGTCCAAGCCCCTAGCCGCCCAGCCGCTCCTATACCCTCACGTGACTGAAGAGATAATCCAGATAGCGGGACTTCATTTGGCGACTCGCAATGATTTGCTTGGCCGGGGGAAGCTTGAGGATGACGCCGAGAATGGCGGCCATCGCCCGATGGCTCGCGAGGGCCTGATTGTCGAAGATGAGGTTCTGGAGCTTGCCGCGCTCGATCGCCATGACGACCGTCCGATGGGCGGAGTTGACCGGCGTTATCACGCGTTTTTCCCGGGCGACAAGGGAAATCGACTTCGTTGGGCAAACCTTGGCGCAAACGCCGCAGCCGAGGCAGACGCTCGTGTCGACTCTCGCCTTCCTGCGCTTGGAATTGTGGGGATCGCCGGCGCTCACCATGCCCATCGCCTCGACGGGACATATTTCCGCGCATTTCCCGCAGCCCGCGCAGGTGGCCGCCTCGACGGCGGGCAGGAAATTCGTCGTGTTTATCGGGTTGAGGACGGCGAAACGTTTCGCGGCGAGCATGGCTTCGCAGCAACAGCCGCAGCAATTGCAGATGAATGAAACCGATTCGCGGACGTTCTCCCCGAATTGGACGAGGTTGTGCCCGATCGCCGTGTCGAGGAGATCGAGGCCTTCAGCGACGTCGACGCCATGGGCGACCCCATGCTTTATGAGGGAGTCGGCGACGCCCCCGAAGCTCATGCAAATCTCCATCGGCGCCTCGCAAGCCTTTCCCAGGTGACGCATCTTGTGACGACAATAGCAGGTTCCGATTCCTCGATGGCTGGCTGTCTTGATAACCTCGCTCGCCCGCTCGTAGTCGAGGACATGGAGGCAATTCTCCTCGGAGAGGGCCGGCTCATTCACGAAGACTCGGCCAAGCTGGGTTTCCCCTCCCGCGAAAAGATTTTTGATGAAATCTTCCTCGACATTGAGATAGCGATAGTAGAGCTCGGCGAGGAGCTTCTGGTCGTAGGTCTGCCCCACCCTCATCATGGAGAATTCGAAAAAGCCCGCCATGGGCGGCGGCATGCAGAAAATCTGCTTGCCTTTCCCGTCCTCCATGTCCAGCATCATGCCCCGCGACGCGAGTCCCTCAAGGGCGATCCTGGCCTCGATCTCGCTCGTTTTCCAGTTGAGGGCAGCCGTGGCCGCGCTGAAGGGCCGGGTGGGCAAGAGGGCCATGCGGTTGGCTTCCTTTTCGGAAAAAAGGACGGAGAGAATTTTGTAGAGGAGTTCACCCGCGGGGGCGCCCTGCGGCATGAGATTGATGCGCCCCGCGAGCTGGCTGTAGCCGTTCTTCAGCGTGTGGTGGGCCATATTCCGAAAATATCATCGCGGATACGGCAGCGCAAGCGCGGAACGAGCCTCTAGGCCGAGAGCGTCTCGCGATCGACCGCTTCGACCTGAATGACATCGATGAGCTTGTCGAGCTGCTTTTCGACCTTGTCGATGGCGGCTTGGGCTCCGCTCACCACAAGGGTGATCCTGTTCGTCTCGGGTTCGGCTGTCGCCGCTGTCGTCAGGCTTTCCAGCCTGTAACCCCGGCCATCGAAGAGCCTGGCTATGCGCGAAAGAACGCCTTCGTGATTTTCGACGAGAAGCGATACGACACGCGTCATACGGTTACCCCCTCATAGAGCATTTGGTCATTTCCCTTGCCCGGCGGAACGATGGGCCATACGTTCTCCTCGCGGGCTATTCGGCAATCGATGACCGTCGGCCGGCGCGAGGCGCGGGCGGCGAGGACGGCATCCTTGAACTCGGACAGGGTTGTGGTGGTGAATCCAGCCGCGCCGTAGGCTTTCGCGATGCCGGCGAAGTCGGGGGAATAGGGCGGGCACTGCGACCCGGGAGCGCTGCAACCTTTGGGACAGCCTGCATGGTACTGAAGGCAGGTGGAGGAATAGTGATGTTCGAAAAACAGCTCCTGCCACTGCCTCACCATGCCGAGGTAGCCGTTGTTCATGACGACGACGATGACGGGCAGGTTTTCCTGGACGCTGGTGGCCAGTTCCTGAATGTTCATCTGGAAGGAACCGTCCCCGGCTATGACGACGACGGTGTCGTCGGGGTTCCCTGCTTGGGCGCCGAGGGCGGCGGGGAAGCCATAGCCCATCGTGCCAAGCCCCCCCGATGTCAGCCAGCGCCGGGGCTGGGAGAAGGGCAGGAATTGGGCCGCCCACATCTGGTTCTGGCCGACTTCGGTCGAGATGACCGCTTCGGGGAAGACCTCGTGTACCGCCTCCAGGACCGCTTTCGGGGAGGGAAGTTCGGGGCCGGAAACCGGCTTGGCGGTGCGGGCGGCGATCTTCGCCTCGAAGTCGCGCGCGAAACGCTTGAAGCCCTCAATCTCGTCGACCCAGGCCGAAAGCTCCATGGGGCAGAGGAGAGGGGCAAGATCGCGGAGCACGAGGCCCAGATCGCCGACGAGGGGTATGTCGACTCGCATATTCCGGCCGATTGAGGTGGGATCGATATCGACATGGGCGATTTTCGCGCGTGGGGCGAAGCGCGAGGTTTCGCCCGTGGCCCTGTCGTCGAAACGCACGCCGAGGCCGATGAGGAGGTCGCAGGCGGTGAGGGCCTTGTTCGCCGCGATGCCTCCGTGCATACCGATCATTCCCAGGTTCAGCGGGTGGCGGCTGTCCACGACGCCGATGCCCATGAGGGAAGTGACGACGGGGATACCGGTCGCTTCGAGGATTTTCGCGAACGCGGCGTGGGCGTTGGCGATTATCATGCCGCCACCCAGGAAAAAGAGCGGCTTTTGGGACCGGGCGATGGCTTCGGCGAGCCTCCCCACTTCCTCCCCGGAGGCCCGCGTGACGGGCTTGTAGCCGCGTATCGCGAAACTTTCCGGGTATTCGTCGTCGAGAAGCTCCAGCTGTACGTCTTTCGGGACATCGACGACGATGGGGCCGGGGCGGCCGGTGGCGGCCAGGTGGAAGGATTGTTTCAGCACGCTGCCGAGATTGTCGCGCTTCATGACGAGATAATTGTGCTTCGTCACGGGCTGTGTGATGCCGATCGTGTCCGCTTCCTGGAAAGCGTCGTTGCCGATCAGGGACCTGATCACCTGCCCGGTGATGCAGACGATGGGTATGGAATCGAAGCGGGCGGTCGCGAGGCCGGTGACCGTGTTCGTAGCGCCGGGGCCGCTCGTGGCGATACACACACCTACCTTGCCCGTGGCCCGCGCGTAGCCGTCGGCCGCGTGAACGGCCGCTTGCTCGTGCCGGTTCAGGACGACGCGGATATCGGGGGCATCGTACAGGGCGTTGAAAATGGGGATGACGGCTCCGCCCGGATACCCGAACACCGTATCGACGCCTTCCCGGCGCAAGGCTTCGACGATCATCTGAGCTCCGTTTCTATTCACCTGACGGCTCCTTTTTGCATAAAAAAAGGCCGTCCTTCCCGAAGGAAGAACGGCCTTGTCGTCGCCGCGCGACCGACAGTCTATACTTCCTTCAGATTCCCCTTGGGAATAATAATGGAGGAAATAATAATAATGCCGATCTGCGACGCGTGTACCATAAGTGGTATTATTGATATATAGGTGCGCTTCTATTGTCAATACGCAAAGCGACAAATTCGACATTTCTCGGTTTTTTGTCTAAAAGCTTCGCAAGATCGCGGAAATCGCGCTGGCGAGGGCTTGACAGGTCGGGGGTGGTAGTTTACTAATCTCATCAATCATGGCAAAGGCCGTACGCGTTGTAACCCTTATCATTTCCTCCCTCATTATTAGCCCCCCCGGGGTGACGAAGGAAGAATAGACAGCCGGTTGCGATGCAACAAAAGAGGCCGTTCTTCCTTCGGGAAGGACGGCCTCTTAATTTTATATCCGGAGGACGAAATGAGGAACAGCTTTGTATCCAAGGTATTCGCGAGCGAAGTGGTCCGTATGGGGCCGGAAGACGAAATGGTCGTCCGCGGGGGACGCAATCTGTTTCCTCTTTTACCCAAGGCTTTGGCTGGGGTCAAACAGATAGGCGTATTGGGTTGGGGCAGTCAGGGGCCGGCCCAAGCCCAGAACTTGAGGGACTCACTGGAAGGAACCTCCATCAAGGTGAAGGTGGGACTTCGCCCGAGCTCTTCCTCGTGGAAAGCGGCCCAAGCGGCGGGATTCAAGGAAGAAAACGGTACCTTGGGCGAGATGATGTCCGTCGCGAGGGAATCGGATATGGTGCTCATGCTCATCTCCGACGCGGCCCAGGCCGAGTTGTATCCCCAGATTTTCAAGGCGCTGAGGCCGGGGGCCACCCTGGGCTTTTCCCACGGATTTCTCCTCGGTGTGCTCAAGATCAACGGCGACAAGTTCCCGTCCAACATCAACGTGATCGGCGTATGCCCCAAGGGCATGGGGCCTTCCGTCAGGCGCCTCTACGAGCAGGGGAAATCGGTAAACGGGGCCGGCATCAACAACAGCTTCGCCGTGGAGCAGGATATCGATGGGAAGGCCACTGATTACGCCTTGGGATGGTCGATCGCCCTCGGCGCCCCCTTCACCTTCATGACAACGCTGGAGCAGGAATACAAATCTGATATCTTCGGTGAGCGAGCCGTCCTGCTGGGTGGGGTGCACGGCATCGTGGAATTCCTTTTCCGGCACTACCAGGCCGCGGGAATGAAGCCGGAGGAAGCTTTTGTCCATTCGACGGAAAGCCTTACCGGTCCCATTTCCAGGACCTTGAGCAAAAAGGGGATGCTCGGGGTCTATGAATCGCTGTCCGAGGCCGACAAGAAGGTGTTCCGCCGCGCCTACGGGGCCGCTTACGCCCCGAATTACGCCGTCCACTACGAAGTCTATAAAGAGGTGGCCTCGGGCAACGAGATCCGCTCCGTCATTCTTTCGGACGAGCGCATGAAGAAGATCCCGATGGGCAAAATCGACGGTACCTTCATGTGGAAAGTGGGCGAGAAGGTGAGGGCCAACCGTAAGGATTCCGCCATCCCTCTCGATCCATTCACCGCCGGCGTCTATATCGCGGCCATGGTAGCCCAGGTCGATCTGCTCGCGGAGATGGGCCACGCCTACTCCGAGATCGTCAACGAATCGGTGATCGAGGCCGTGGACTCCCTCAATCCCTTCATGCACTACAAGGGTGTTTCCTACATGGTCGACAATTGTTCCATAACGGCTAGGCTGGGCGCGCGCAAGTGGGCTCCCCGCTACGATTACGCGCTGATGCAGCAGGCGGCCCCGGTTTGGGCTGAAGGCAGCGGGGAAGACGAGGCGCTCTGGGCCAAGTTCCTGAGCCACCCGGTGCACGCGGCCCTCGCCACCGCGGCGTCCATGCGTCCCACCGTCGATATCGCGGTAGGCGGCTGAAGAGGGTTCATGAACCCCTTCGCGCTGACGATTCTGTCTTCGGTGGCGCGGACGAGCGGCTTCGTCCCGCTTCCGCGCCGCTAGCCTTCCTCGTGGGATTTGACCCAGATCGCGGTGTGTCGGAGGACAGCCGCGATCGCGCCCTCCTGGTCCTTCCCCATGATGGCCTCGTGAAGATCGCGGTGGGCCTCGAAGACGCCTCTGTGGATCGGATGAATGGTCGGGGCGAATAATTCGATGACGAAATTGTAAATGTTCTCGATGATGGGGTTGTGGGAATATTTGCCCATCAGGCGGTGATAGTGGATATCGTAGGCCTTGGCGTCCTCGATCGAGGGATTGGGCAGGGACAATTCCTCGAGAAAGAGTTTCGCGGCGCTATCGAGCTCGGCGAGATCCTCATCGGTGGCGAACTCGATCACCAGCTTGATGATGCCTTCCTCGAGAATTTCGCGCACCTGGGTGAGTACCTTGTAGTCGCGTTGCTGGACGAGGATCTGGAACAGCGATGGATCGAAAAGGCGCCTGTTCGAGGCGCTGCTGATATAGGTGCCGGTTCCCCTTCGGATTTCAATGACGCCGTAGGCCGAAAGGATCTTGAGCGCCTCCCGCACCGTGCCGCGCCCGACTTTCAGGTTTTCCGCGAGCACCGACTCGCTCGGAATCATCTCGCCCGGCTTCAGCTTTTCCTCGATGAGTAATTCCTTGATCTTGTCGATGACGACAAGGACGGCGGAAGGCCGGTTGTCATCCACCGCGAATAGCTTCGCGCTTGGCATTGTGTCGCGCTCCTAAAGGTTCCCTCCGCGCCGGGTCGGGGGCCGCGGCGGCGTGCCGCCCGCGCAGAGGAACATAGAATCGCCCGGATCGGGCGGAAAATGCAAGTCCTCAGGTCTTCGTCAATCCTTGTAGTCGTCACGCGAGGGGGCGAAGCATTCGATCAGTTCAGTTTTTTCGTAGGTCTTCAGGCTGTGGGGATCCATGGAGGCGAAATAGTAGGAGTCCCCGGCCTTGAGCTGGAGGACTTCCCCGTCGCCCTTGGTGAAATCGACCCTGCCCTTGATGACGATGCCGATCTGCGACTGGGGGTGGGTATGCATGGCCAGAACGGCGCCCGCCTCGATATAGAAGTAGCACATCATGTTGTCTTTGTCGTAGGTCAACGTCACCCGCTCGATGCCCTTGGCCCTCGATACTTTCGGGTCGGTCGAGAGGCTTCCCCGGTGCTTGGTTTCCTTCGCCATCATATCCCCCTTCTGCGCTCGGCCACGAGGGCGAGCAACTGTTTCCAGCCCTTCATGAAGGAATTCCTGAAGAGCGCAACGCCTCCATAGTCGTAATAGTCGGCCGGCTTCATGCCTTCGATCTCGTAGGCGCGGACGAAGTCGGGAAGCTTGGCGACGAGCTCAGCGATCAGCTCCTCCCCGACCGGAGCGGAAATCCGCGATACCGGCGGCTTGCCCAGCGCGATGAGCGTGTCGGCGGTGCCTTCCCAGTTTATCGTGACCGCGAGGTCGCCGCCAACAAGCTCGGTGAAATCCTCAAGCTTGCGCGCGCCTCCGCCGATCATGGTGCCCGGATAGCCGCGTTCCTTGAGGAGGGCATATTCCTTTTTCGCGACGGCCAGGCCGGCAAATTTCAAGGCTTCGGAAGAAATGTCGAGCCGGTGTTCCGCCACGTAGGCGCGGAAATAGTCATCGAGAATGCCGGTTATGTGCGTGACGAAAAAGGCGGGAGCGTGGCCGGAGGCGCTCGCCGCGGCCTTGTAGGCTTCGCATATGGAAACGGCCTGGGACAAGCCCATCACTTCCGTGGCCATCGTGGGTATATCGTGTTCGACGAAATAGCGGATCGCCTCGATGCCCGGCTCGGTGACGGGAATCTTGACCATGATATTCTCGGAAACCCGGCGGTTTTCGATGCCTTCGTCGATGATGGCTTGGGCCTTGGTTTCCTCGAATGGGTCGCCCTGGATGGTGACGAAGCCGCTCGAACCGCCCGAAGCGCGATAAAGCGGAAGGAAGGCGTCGGCGATGCGCGCCACCATCGCGGCCTGGACCTTCGCGGCGACGAGGGAGTCGTTCTTCTCATAAGGAAGAAGGAGATCGATCGTACGCTTCACGACCCGCATATCCTCCTCCGAGGCGAAAAGCTTGGAGACATAACTCGGGTTGGTGGTGCAGCCGACCGCTCCGGCCTCGATCGCCTTTTGGGCCTGGGCCAAGCTGGGATTGTTGATCCAGAACCGGGTCGGCGTTTCGGCGCTTACTCGATGGAAGTATCCTTTGGCTGCGGATCTGCTGTCGCTCATGTTCGCATTCTCCTTCGTGGCTTATTTATAGAGAAGATTAGGCAGCCACAGCGAAATTTCCGGGACATAGGTGAGGATTATCAAGGCTACCCCAAGCGGGATCATGTAAGGCATGACGGCTTTGAATAATTTATTCACCGGCAAGCCCGCGATCGGGCTCAACATGTAAATGCTCATCCCGACGGGAGGGGTCAGCATGCCGATCATCAAATTGAACACCATGACGAGACCGAAATGGACGGGGTTCACGCCCGCCGAGAGCAGGGTTGGCAGAAGGATGGGCGTGAAGATCATGATCGCGGCGGTCGTCTCGAGGAACATGCCCGCGATGAGGAGTATGACATTCGTCAAGAGAAGAAGCATAGCCGGCGAATGCGATATGCCCAGGAGGGCGGCGGAAACCTGCTGAGGCAGCTGCTCGACGGTGAGAGTCCAGGCGAATATCGCCGCCGCTGCGACGATGAAGAGGACGGAAGCCGTCGAAACGAGGGTTTCCTTGCAGACCTTGATGATTTCCTTGAAAGAGAAGCTCTTGTAGATAAGCATCAGGAAAATCGCGTAAGTGATGGCCACGGCGGCGACTTCGGTTGGGGAGAACCAGCCCGAGAGCATTCCGCCCATCAAGATCATGGGCATGAGGACAGAAGGAAGGCCTCTCTTCGCGATGGTGAGCATTTCGTTCTTGGCGAACTTATGATCGATGCCCCGCGGATAGTTTTTCTTGCGGGCGAAGAAAGCCACCATAAGCATTAAGACGGCGGTAATGACAAGGGCGGGGAAGACTCCCGCCATGAGAAGCTTCATCGACGATGTCTCGGCCGCGGCTCCGTAGATGATAAGGGGGATGCTCGGGGGAAAGATGGGGCCGATCGTGGCGGAAGCTGCGGTGATGGCCGCCGAGTCCTCCATGGAATAGCCCTGCTTTTTCATCGCGTCGATCTCGATGTTGCCGAGCCCGCCGACGTCGGCAAGGGCCGCGCCCGAGATTCCCGCGAAAATGAGGCTGGCGATGATGTTCACCTGGGCGAGCCCGCCCTTCATTCTTCCCACGAGAAGCTTGGCGAAATCGAAGAGCCGTTCGGTGATGCCGCCATTGTTCATCAGATTGGCCGCGAATATGAACATGGGCACGGCGAGGAGGGGGAAGGAGTTCAGCGATGTCACCATCCGCTGGATAGCCGTGGTTATGGGTATGTGGCTTACGAGAAGGTAGATGCCGGCCGGTATCACCATGCTTATGGCGATGGGAAGCCCGGTGAGCATCAAAGCCAGGAATATGAGGATGATCAGGCCGCCGCTCATTTGCCAGCCTCCTTGGGGGATTTGAGAATTTTCGTGAGCTGATACAGCGAGCCGATGAGGGTGAAAAGAATGCCGGTCGCCACGGGAAGGTAGAAGACGGCGTTGGGCATCCGTATCGCGGGAGTTCTCACGTTCCAATTGTTTTCCATGATCTTGGCGATCGCGATGAGGATGAAGACCGAAAAGCCGGCGCTCAATACGTGGATGAAAACATCGAAAACCTTCCGGATTGACGCGGGGAGATAGATGAGCACGATATCGACGATGATCTGCTTTTTTTCGATGGTCAGTACGGGAATCATGAGAAACACGAGGGAAACCAGCGAAAAACGAGCCAGCTCCTCGAGGACGACGGAACCCGCGTTGAATATATTTCGCATCACGATTTGGATCGCGACCGAGAGGAAAAGGGTGATGAGAAAAACAACGGCTAGGTTTTGGAAAAAGCCGCTCACTTTGCGCACGTCTGACCTCCAGGTTTATTCGGGGGAATATTGTTGGGAGAGACAGCTCCGCTGGACGTGGCGTGGCCAGGGGCGGATCCCTCCACCCCGGTCTCCCTCGCCCAGCGGGCTAGCCTTGGTTCAGGCTATTTTATCGCCGCGATCTGCTCGTAGTACTTGCCCCACTTGGCGCCGAAGCGCTTGTTGACGACAGCCATGACCGAGGCGCGGAACTCATCGATCTTGAGGCCCTCGGCCACGCCGATGATCTTCATGCCCTTGTCCTTGAGGGTTTGGAGATCGGCGGCTTCGCTGTTGCGCACATAGTCGGAAGCCCATTTGCTCGTCTCGGCGGCCACATCCTGGAAGATTTTCTTGTTTTCGGGGGAGAGGGCCTGCCAGACTTTCTCGTT
>Ga0172375_10010201_pt1 | contig 12224 bp, 19 predicted proteins | sample LakKiv1m_FD_114537 | JGI IMG/M metagenome (GOLD analysis project Ga0172375, IMG submission 114537) | Freshwater microbial communities from Kabuno Bay, South-Kivu, Congo - kab_092012_11.1m | ecosystem: Environmental > Aquatic > Freshwater > Lake | place: Democratic Republic of the Congo... | reverse complement strand
CTCACCGCCGTATTCTTCGCGTCCACATCCCCGATTGCGGCGGCCAGTGCGCCGGGGTCAACGTAATTCGTTCGCGTCTGGAAGTCGGGGATGCCCAACAGGTCATTGGTATTCTGCTTCGCAAAAGCGGTAATAGTCGAGTTACTGTTCTGCCAAGGAGTCAGACCGGTCAATCCGTTGGTATTAGCTTTAGCAAAGGCAGTAATAGTACTATTGCTATTTTGCCATGGAGTAATGCCTACTAAGCCATTTGTACTTGCTCCCTCACCCACAATTAAATAGTTAGTTCCAAAATAAGTTAATCTATTTGTTGTATTACCACCATTTAAAACAATATTAGTTCCATTTGCTTGTAGATTTCCATTTGTTACAGATAGTATTGTGTTACCAATATGTATTGAAGAATCTGAAAAATATCCATGACGGAAAGGCAATAATTGAGATCCGATGTCGAATTGATTACTGACAGATGGTAATATATTATTACTAACAACTATAACACCATTAAAATAGTTGGTTGGTCCTGTAAATATATTCGTACCACTTAGAGCAGGTACACCAGCATATGTATTACTCTCACTTGTGAATTTTACAAAAGAAGTACTTATGTGTGTATTAGTATCATAGGTAACTGTTCTTTCAACACCAAAAGCATTTAAAGAGAATAGCAATAGAAATAACAGAATAATTTTACTTTTCATTTATACGGGCTCCTATACCTTTAATATATTAAGTACCTATTTGCACTATTGATCCATTCGTGAAGAAACATATAAATCCTTGAGAGTCAACCCAGATATCTCCGTTTTTTGGAACTAAAGGGGGAGTTGAACATATTCTGATTCCAGAACCAACTTGAACAGATGTTCCTTCTGTATTTGTTCCACTTCCTATTTGGACAGCTTTGGTTGAGTCATTAATATTTACTACACCGGCATTAGCATTTAATCCTTGTAGTGTTTCATTGGCTGCCATAATTTAGCTCCTATTTACTAAAACGTATAATAGCAACAAGATCTGGTGTTGTCATACCAGCAGCTGCTTCTATTTTTTTAATTGTTAAAACTTCATTTACAGCTAAAGTTGTACTTAAAGATCCACCTATGTCAATAATAATATATGGATTAAAGGGACCACCAGAGCTAAAAGCCTTCTGAGCTAAAACAGTTACTCCAGCTCCGCCTATTCCTTTATTAAGAACTTGTATTGTAAAATAGTTTGTTACATCTGAAGTGATTATTCCATCAGGAACTATATCAACTTTCTTTATTTTTAATCCACCTGTGGGCACAGCAAATATTGATCTTTCAAAAGTAGAACCTGCTAGTGTTCCTGCTAATCTTATTGCTATACAAAATTCAGATAGAAGACTTGAAACTGCGCCATCTACATAGTTTCTAGTAGCAGCATCTTGGGGTAAAGCAGGATCAACAACATTTTGAATGTAGTTTGTATTAGCATTAAATGTTGCAGAAATTATGGGACTGGACTGCTCAACAAACTTACTCTTAGCATTGGCAATTCCTTTTCCTGAAGTCTGATTAGTCAGTCCTAGATATTCATTTGCCATATCTTTAACCTTCCTATTTCGGAGGAAATTAACAAAAATCTTTATTTTTATATTTGTTCTACCTGTGAACAAATAAGAAATAGTAGCTTCAAATAAAACAGGAGTTAGTGAAAATAATGGATATAAAGTTATCAGGATCAGTGAAACGGAAATCAATAAAAATATTCCGTGTGTTGTGGAAAGATTATTAAAGGAGTTATTATGAATAGAATGATTGAATCGTTTTTAAAAATAATTGATGAGCGCGCAGCCTCAAGAGCTCAACAACGTTTCTTTGGTATTATCAGAGCTGTACAGTTAGGAAAGATTAAGTCACCATCTGAAAATATGACTAAACTTGCAGCAACAATGAAACCAGAAGTTGTTAAACAATTTGCTGAAACAAAATGGGAAGATTTACCAGAAAAAGTAAAAAATGAAGTAACTGAAGGTGGATTATTCGAATTACAAGAAAAAGCAAAATCAAAAGCTCAGCAAAGACTTTTTGGTCTTGTTCATTCTGTACAACAAGGAAAAATGAAAGCCCCATCACCAACAATAGCAAAGATGGCTAAATCTATTGATTCGAAAGAAGTTAAGAAATATGCTGAAACAAAAACTAAAAAACTACCTGAAAAAGTTAAAAAAGAAAGCCTGGATAAAGTAACATCATTAATTAGTCGTTGGAAAGAAACTATTAAATAATGAAAGTTATCAACAAATATATTCTTGAAGATTTTACATCTAGAAGAAAATCCGCCATGAGTCTTGCTGGTACACTAGGAAGTAGTGTATCAACTGGAAGATCTGCTTTAAGTTTAATAAAAGGTAAATATACAGAAGCAGCAATTTTTGGAGCTTTGGGTCTTTCTTGGTTTGCCTGGAGAACATTACAATCAGCTTTCTCCCAATGTGCTAGACATTGTGGAGCATACAAAGAGAATTTTGCAACAAGACAGATGTGTATATATGATTGCAAAATTCATAAGTATGAGAAAATAATTTTACAATTACAAGAATTAAGAGTTCAAAATCCCAGAAAAGAACAAAAAATTGATTATTTAATTAGTAAATATAAGACGAAGATTTTAAAATTAAATATGAGATTGCAGGGTGCAAAAGAGGAAATGAAAAAAATGGAAAATTCAAATGTCTCAATGTAAAATTTGTAACAGGGAATTTTTATCTATTAGAAGTACTCTTCTGCATATTATTCATTGTCATAAAGATTATACTTCAAATTAGACTGGAAAAACAATAAAGAGGAAACAATTCAACAATTTCAAGAGCTAATTAAAAAATGAGAATTATTAATAGATACTTACAAGAAATCACTTCTAAAGATTATGAAGATGAACGTTTTAATGAACTCAAAAAGAAACGTTATTTAAGTAATGGTTACTACTGGGTTTACTTGGGTAATAGTAATTATGAAGAGGTTCCTTGGCATTTGATGGTATGGAACAAACATAATCCCAACAAAAGAGTAAAATTTGGGGATGGAAATCTCATTCACCATAAAGATGGCAATAAACTTAATAACGCTCCGAGCAATTTATTTAGAGTTACTAAATCAGACCACGATAGAAATCATCTTTTAGCTAAACGAAAAAAATATAAGGATAAGTTTTCAAAAGAAACTTCATCTCTGGGTGGAAAGAATTCAATAAAGAGACATCCAGAATTAATGAAGAATTTAAAATGGAATCACAAGAAATGAATGAATTGCCGTTATGTTTGTGTGGATGTGGTGAAAGAGGTCATTTTATTGATGATTGAAAAACATATACAGATCATGATATTCAGAGAGAATTAGATATATCATCTTATTTGGGTTGTATAGTTTTTAGAGTCACTCAAAAAGACTGGATAGAAAATAAAGAATATGTAGTTCAACAATTTCAAAAATTGATAGCATGAAAATAATAAATAAGTTTTTACAAGAAGCAGATCAACAATCTTTAACTATATATTGTGATTTAGATGGGGTTTTAGTTGATTTTGATAAAGCTGTAGAATCTCTTGGTTATGGAACCTCTGATGAAATTAGTAAAAGGGGCGGAGAATCTCTTTTATGGGCACTAGTAAATAAAGCTGGTATTAATTTCTGGGTAAATGCAAAATGGACTAGTGATGGTAAAGAATTATGGAATTTTGTTAAACCATATAGAACAATTATTCTTTCATCACCAGGACGACTTACAAGAGCTCCGAAAGGTAAACTTCTTTGGGTTAGAAGAGAGTTGGGTCCTGGAGTTCTTTTAATTTTAAGACAAGCTAAAAAAAAGATGGAACTAGCTAACGAGAAATCTATACTCATCGATGATAATTTACAAAATATAATGCAATGGAAAAAAGCTGGTGGAATTGCTATACTTCATAAAGAATCTAAAACAACAATTGATAAATTGATGAAATTAGGTTTTACATGAAACATGAAAGAAAAGATTATTTGTGTCCATAAATTTCTAGGGGACTGTCCGAGTTGTTCTGAAGATTTTGAGCAATTTCATCACCCAAATAATTTAGAATGCCCAATGTTTAAAAAAATAACTATTTACTTCATTGAAGTAATAGAAAGGAAAGAAAATGAAAGTAATCAAAACATATCTGAATGAAGGTCTATTTGATATTTTTGGATCAAAGAAAGCAGAGGATAAAGATTTTGGAATACTCAGAAAAGAAAAAGAAGTCTGGGTTGCTCATCTAAATGATATGCCTATATTTTTTACATATGTTGATAAGAAGGGTTTAACTGATGAACAAAGAAAATCTGGTCTTGCTTTTAAGAGGGGCTTAAAGAAAATATCAGCTAGTTGTAAAGCTGCTGCCCATAAGAAATTTCTTGAAATCGCAAGATTGAGTGGAAACTCTCATTTATATAAACTTGTAAAAATTAGTAAGAAAGAAGATTATATTTACTGTGGTGCATCTATTACAACACAAACCGGAAATTATGTTGTATATATAGCCAATCAAGTCATGGGTGATAGCGGATGGTTTATTTGTAAGATTAAAAAATTCAAAATTGTTTTAACTTACGTTGGTGAATTTGGTTTTATGTTGTATCCTGATAAAGTTCAGTATCCACTTTCTGTATCAATGGATAAAGAAATTGCTGATAAAATTCAAACTGATGAGAAAAAAGAGCCATTGAAAAAATCAGCAATTGTTAAGTCTATTGCTGCTAATATTAAATGAACGTTATAAGACAATATCTGCAAGAATATCATCCAAAGCATCCAGATACTGTTCTTATTAAAAATAAGTTTTATCCCACGGGCATTACAGAACAACAAGTTTATGAATATTACATGGAAGTAAAAGATAAACTTCTTGATTGGATTGGAACGAGATATGCTTCTTTTTTTTTACGAATGGAAAATGGTTCAATGATAGTTCTCAGAAGAAAGAATGAAAACTATTTTAAACTAACAAAAAATAATTATGAAGAAGTTATAACAGGTAGAACGAATATTGTTTTAGTTCAACATCCCGGTATAACTAATTATTTTATAGTTGATATTGATCCTGGAAAAGATCTTGGTAGAACTGAAGCATTAGAAGCTTCAAATTTTGCATATGAAAACTTAAGAAAAGAATTCGATGTAAAACAATGGGAAATGTTGACAACCAGTGAACGAGGAATCCATGTTATAGGATATATGTCAGAACAGTTTAACATAAATATCTTAAGAACAAAAGTTAAAGATATTCTCACAAAAAATATTACGAAAGAGAAATATATTGTTGATATCAAAGGCAGACCGTCAGGGTATGTAAATTTCGATTTAACGGCAATGTTCAAAAATCGAATACATATAGCCAAACATTCTTTAACGAAAGATTTTTTGATTTGTACAGATTCTAAAAAAGGATTAGTAAAAATATAATATGAGAACAATCAATAAGTACATACAAGAGATTATTGGTGTGCTACCTGCTGTAGCTGCTGCGGGTGGAGCTTATTGGTTGTGGAACAGATTTATGTCAGATGCTGCAAAGAGTTGTAACAGGTATGCTGGAGCAGCCAAAACAGTTTGTATGCTAAAATACAAAATTCGAACTGCAAAAATTATGATTTCAAAAGCTCGTAGTGAAAAAGAAAAACTGTTGTGGAAATCCAGAGAACAGCAATATTTATATAAGCTAAAAATTGCTCAAGAAAAGTTACAAACTCAACAGCAGATGAAACAATGATAAAATCAACAAAAGACAAAATTCTAAATGTTTTATCTCGAATCAAAATTCTTCCAGGAACTTTTAATGTGTCTGGTGAACAGACTAGATCAATACATGATCAAGTTAAAATCGGTGATATTCTTTTAAAAGGATATAAAAGATATCTTGATTGTTACTTTAGATGTGGTCACTATCATCATTCCGCAATCTATATTGGTGGCGGTAATGTAGCTTTCCTTACTGAAACAGGAGTTAAGATACAGGATATTATTAGTTTTTGTCGTTGTGATAGAATTATCATTTTAAGAGTATATTCAGAAAAATATGATGAAATAGTTGAAAGGGCATTAAGAAGAATTCAACAATTTCTTGACGTTACTAAATTATATGATTGCACATTTGGTAATATAAATCATCGATTATACTCTCTTGATTTTATTGATATGTGCTATAAGGAACTGAATTTTATCAGAACAAATAATAAATTGAGTGGTATAAGTTTCTTGGAAAATAAAAATTTAGAAGTTATTTACGGGAATGACATACAAATATTATGAAACAAGATAGAACTCTTTGGGCTGCAAAACATGCTTTACATGATGTCTTTTTTACAAGTGAAATGAAAGACTCTGATAAAACAGAAGTTTTAAAATATATTAAAGAAGCAAAGTCGTTTGAAGAATTACTTACTGTTTTTGAGGATACGAGAACTTTTAACGAAAAGAGAAATGATTATTTTGATGTTATCAACGAAGGAATTGATGTTTCTTTTTATAACGTTAATGATTTTGAAAGTAGAAGAAACAATCTATTGATGGAAAAAGAAGACGAAGGACCACTAACACCTGAAGGACAGAAAAAGAAAAGATGGAGGGATTGGGCAAAAATAGGAGCTGGTGTTGGAACTGGACTTTATTTGGGTAGACAGATTCCAGGAAAATCTGGTGGTGGACTTTATTGGTTGTACAATAAGTCTCTACTTGGATATCCTTTTAGAGCAGTTGCTAGAGGTGTTAATGTATTATATCAAGGAGCAAAAGGTGTTGTAAGTGTAGTTGATGCATTAGCAAATCCAAATCTTTGGAAAGCAACGGGACAAGCTTTGATAGGATTTGGCGGTATAACATTGTTAGCAGCTGCAGCATATCAGGTCTACGATAGATATTTTTCTCTTGCTGCTAAAAATTGCATTGGAAGATCTGGAGTAGACAGAAGTATTTGTATAATTCAATATAAAATTATTGCAGCAGAAAAAGCTTTAGCAAAATTAAAAGAAGCTTTACCATCTTGTAAGACAGCAAGAAATCCAAGAAAATGTGAATTCAAAATACATAAGCAAATTTATTTTTGGACACATAGATTGGATGTTTATAAAAGGAAGTTGGCTAAGTATCAATGGCGAAAGTCCAGACAACCTCAGTCCCAACCAGGACCAAATCAACCTCAGCAGCCCCAGCAACCTCAACCAACTCCTTTTTCAATGAAACGAAAAAATAAATTATTTCGACGGTAAAGTCAATTGAGGAACTTTTACATTTTTATTGTTAGGTACTACGATATTTGATGTTATCGACATAAACTGCTGTTTCATAGAAGCAGGATATTTATCGATCCAACACATAACTTTGTCTGGTGTCATATCATATTCAGATCCTTTTGCCATAAATGGAAAGAAAGGAATCATTTGAACACTAATCTGATCTTCTGTTGGACCTGCAGCAAAGATTACATGCATAGGATCTTTGAATTTTATATTCTTTCCCATGACATCAGGTTCAACATCTGCAATAATTAATTCACCACTAACCAACTTACAAACTTTAACTTCTGAACTCATAATATCTCCTTTATCTTTTATTACCACAATGTGAACAACCACTAGTAGAATGCTGTAATTTAATTTTCATTTCTTGTATCAGTTTATCTCTATTAATTATTATATTTAAGTCATCAGTTAGTACTACAGGTAACCTCCCATCAAAGTTTAATCTTTGCATTGCTTTAACTACTTGTTTAACAACCGGAGATGGTGAAACCATATTATGTTGTAATTCGATATATGTATAATCTTGATGAAGACTATGATATTTGTGACAATCAATACAATCTTTCCATCCAACTATATACATATTATCTCCGTTGAATATAATTTTATTCTAGTTCCCAATACTCGTTTCGAACCCGTGTTACTCTATTGAATAAATATTAAAAAGGAATTTATAATGAGAAAATGTAAAAACTGTGATAGATTATGTAATTATTTCTTTTGTAGTCAAAAATGTGATGTTGAATATAAAACACAAATTAGAAAACAGAAATATCTAGAAAATCCAAAATATTGTAAGAAATGTTTAAACATACTTTCTTATGAAAAAAGAGGAAATATGTTTTGCAATAGTGCATGTTCTGCAAGTTATAATAGTAAAGGTAGAAAACTATCTGATCAAAGTAAGAAAAATATTTCAAATGGTGTTTTAACATCTCCAAAATATCATTCGATGGTTGAATCAGCTCGTATGAGAATGTATGATAAAAAAATTCATTGTTGCAGACCAGTAGAAAAGATTTTATGGATTTGCCCCATATGTCAAAAAGAAATGAATATTAGTCAGTATGAAGCAAGTAAAAAGAAATTTTGCTCAAAGCAATGTTATTTAATTGATTGTAGAGGTAAAAAACAATATTGTACAATATACCGACCAGGACCAGAAAACAAAGGAGGAAGAAATTCTAAGAAGGGTTATTATAAAGGGATATGGTGTGATAGTACTTATGAATTAGTATGGATAATTTACAATTTAGATCATGATGTTTTATTTGAGAGAAATAAAACTCCATTTATTTATACTGCTGCTGATAATACTATTCATAATTACTATCCGGATTTTAAAATAGATGAAGATCATTACGTCGAAATTAAAAATTACTTAAAACCAAATGATGAATATAAGATAAAGCAATTTCCACATTTTTTAACTATATTGTTTGGAAAAGATTTAAAAATTCATTTTGACTATGTTTATCAAAAATATGGAAAAAATTTAGTTTCTTTATATGATAAAGTGGTACCCGAGGTCAGGAATGATCTGACAACCCCCGCCATGTAAAAGCGATGCTCTGCCAATTAAGCTACTCGGGTATTATTAATCGAAATGGAGCCGGAGACCAGAATTGAACTGGTGACATTCTGATTCGAATTTGTGTTAGTTTCCTAACTCTTCGGACTTTGTCTTTACCTTCAACTTAATGGTCAGGTAGATCGTATAAAGTCTCTACACTTGCCCAGATATCTCTATCTTGCTAGCTCGGCGTTGCCATTTCAGGTTTCACCGACTTAGCGATCTCCACTTTAAATATTTCTACTTAAAGGTGCGTTTTGACACAAATCAGATGCTCTGCCAACTGAGCTACACCGGCTTATAACTTTATTTTTTATTCTTTTTCGTTTCCATAACAATCTATTTTTAAGATCAACAGTTTACTTTTCTTGAACAAATTAAAAAATGGAGGAGTTAAATGATAACAATCAGAGATATAATTCAAAACATAGCTAAAGGACAATCTAGTATTGCTGTTAGATATGTTCTTGATGAGTTAGATAAAAACTTCATGGCTATTAAAACTAGAATTACAATAATGTTTTCCAAGCCTCTTGATACCGGAACACTAATTTACTTAAAAATTCCATCTTCAGACAAAGCTACTTACTATGATGTTGTATTGTGGATAAACTCACAAACAAGATTAACTCTAGATAGTGAAATTAAATGTTATTCAAACTCTCCAAGTTTTGCATATAACTTTGCTTATATCTTTAATGTTAAAGGTAGTCTCTTATTTCCAGAAAAATACCCTCGAGAGTTTGCATTAATGCCACCAAAGGTTAGAAATCCATTTGGACTGTTTGGTTTCGATAAACACATATATGCAGCAATTAAGTTTGTTGGAAAACAATATCTCATTACGTTAAATCAAAATTTTGAAGGTAAACTTGAACCAGAAGTTTTAAGTTTAGAAGAAAAACAAGCCGAGTTAAAGAGATTTGAATGAAATCGAAAAATCAAACCAATTCATCTCTAAAAGAGATAGAGAGACAACTCAGACTAAAGAATGCAGAATTAAATATTGAAGTTGAAAAATATAAATCCGCTCAAAGTGTACTAGAAGAAACATGTGTTGTATTAACTCTGGTTTCTGAAATATCAAAAGACATAGTAGAGAAAGGTGAAATTATTGATATTGATGAAGTTCTAAAAAAAATAGGAACTAAATTACAATTGAAGAAAATTTTCTTATATAGATTTTCAAATATAATAGAGCCGTATAAAGAATGGGTACATGATATAGGTTGTCAGTTAAAAATTACATTAAAAGAAAATGAAGATTTGACTCAATTGATGAACTGGGTATATGAGAAAAAATGTTACAGTGACTTTGCTAATAGCTTACCTTCTTTCTTTAATATTTTGAAATGTCCTAAAAAAGAAATATTTTGTAGTCAGTGTAATTTAATAATGATTCCTGTTGTGATAGAAAATAAACCATGGGGGATAATGGGTTTTGCGAAGATAACAGAAGAAAATTGTAATGAATTAACCAGGAGAGCAATAATGAATCTTAGTAACTTGGTATCTCTATTAATCAAAAACCAAGAAGAAAATCAAAGTTTGATTAAAATGATTGATGACAGACTAAAAACATTTAAGTTGACAATGGAAGGGCTAAAGGGGTCCAATATATGAATGAACAAAATGTGGCATCAAAGCTTCTTGAATTATTTGATACATTGTCTAGAGAGTTTCATTCATTGAATGTAACATATGAAAAGTTACAAAATAATTTAAATCAGTTATCTTTATCAAATCAAAATGTTATAGATACTAAGCAGTTAGTTAATGAAATTAATAGGGATGTTAGACTAACCAGAGATATATGTACTAGACTAGAAATAGCTTCTAATGAGCTTTTAGCATATAAAAATTCAGTTCAATCTTTACCAGATAGCATCATTACAAAGATTCAAAATGTTCTAACTGAAATACAAGATGCTAAACTTAAAATGGCTGGATTTGTAACTGTCTATAGTGATCATCTTAAAAAATTTGATGATGATTTCTTTAAATCAATCAAAAAAATTGAAGATGTAAATGCTCTGAGGGAAGAACTCAAACCAGTAACAAAGCTATCGAAACTGATAGTAACGCCAGTAGGAGTTATTGCATTCCTATTAGCATTTACACTATCAGTTTCTGCTATTGTTACAGGATTATACCAAATTGCAAAATTGTGGGCTCCAGTACAATCTACAGATAAAGAAACAATAATAAGAATTGAAAAAGATGTAAACAAATTACTTGAATCATTTAAACTAAATGAAAAAGAAAAAAGAGGGGTCTCGGACAACCCCTCTGTCTCTCCTACGAACCGTTCTCCAATTACATTATAATTGAAGCGAGAGATTTGCTTTTTAAAGCCTTTTATTATGCTGCTTTAGTTTTGTTGAGGTAGGCTAGTAACGAGTCTCTTGAAAACTTGATGAACAAGAGATCGTTTTTGGGGGATCGTTCACTATCATCGATAACCAATCTAACTTCTTGGTCGTCTTGTTGTATCCTATGCCATGAGTTTGGTACAACTAGATACAGACAATCATGTTGTGTTTCAGTACTGAACAAGTCTGGATGGAGACCACAAAGAACAACTTCTGCTTTACTTTCTTCTATATGGAATACTGGATACTTATCCAATACTTCATTAGATTTAATAACAGAGATATTCTTGAGGTCAATTACGTCCATTGACTCAAACTTAGTCAGATCATATTGTTTTTGAAAGGAACTGCAATAGTTTGCAGCAAATCGGTTCATGTGTTTTGAATTCATTTCATGAACTAATTTACTTTTGTCGACATGATGACAGTTATCAAGAACAATACAGTTACTGATAGTTAGTGTTGTCATAGTCTCTTTGACTATATCCGATTCTTCAAAAGTTATCATAATGGGTTCACCATTAAGACGACTTTCAACAGAACATGCACTATCTATCATCTTCAATACTTTATATCCACATTTTCCACACAACACTCCATTCTTCTTTTGGAGAATCCCTATCATAACCCACCTCTTTCAGCCAACAATTTCAGCGATCATATCTACGATCTCTGGATCTGTTAGCAGTTTCTTAACTATTACCGCTTGACTTTCTTTTCTCGTTTTTTCCTTTTCTTTCTCACCCAATATCAATATCTTCAGACCAAGCGGTACGATTGCTTTACATGTCTTGCATAGTTTCTCAACTATCGTTTTCAGAACAGAAACTTTTTCCTCTAGATCTTTATTGAAGCTGAAGTTTCTCTTCCTATACTGTTTAAGAAACTCCCCGATGCAAGCGCTCATCAGACAGTAACACTTCGTCCTATCCAAATCTTCAATCTTCGGCATCGGACGTGTCTTGTTTAATATTTCATCAGCATGCCAGTCCATGAGTAATT
>Ga0172375_10010197_pt1 | contig 12227 bp, 9 predicted proteins | sample LakKiv1m_FD_114537 | JGI IMG/M metagenome (GOLD analysis project Ga0172375, IMG submission 114537) | Freshwater microbial communities from Kabuno Bay, South-Kivu, Congo - kab_092012_11.1m | ecosystem: Environmental > Aquatic > Freshwater > Lake | place: Democratic Republic of the Congo... | reverse complement strand
GACTCGGGAACAGTCACTTAACCTCCTGAAGCAGCAGAAAGGAATAGGGTATGGCTACAAAGCTATACGTAGGTAACTTATCGTTTGACACAATGGAGGGCGACATCATGGAGCTCTTCAAGAGTGCCGGAAACGTAGTTAGCTGCAACCTGATCACTGACAAGTTCACAAGCAAATCTCGCGGATTCGCGTTCGTAGAGATGGGCTCCGAGGCCGAAGCGCAGAAAGCAATTACTGAGCTTAATGGCAAGGAACTCGATGGTCGCGCGTTGACGGTTAACGAAGCACGTCCCCGTGAAGAGCGTTCAGGGGGCGGCGGTCGCGGCGGGTTCGGTGGTGGCGGCCGTGGCGGTTACGGCGGCGGTGGCGGCGGCGGACGTGGCGGCTTCAGCCGCGGCGGTCGCTAATAGTCACATTAGTTAAGCTGATTACAGGGCGTCCTTTACCGGACGCCCTGTTTCTTTTTGCGGAACAATACTCATAACCAGCTTGGCGCTCTTTCGCGCAACCCCGCGCTTGTCATTTACCAGCGTCGCGGCATTGCGGCCATAGGACTCCCTAAGCCAGATATCCGACAACAGGCTCCGGAATGCCTGCTCAAGTTCAACGGCATCACGAACCTGCACCAGGGCCTTCGCAGAAAGGAAATCATCTACCACAGCCGCGAAATTCTCCATGTTGGGGCCGACTACAATCGGCTTCCCGTAAAGCGCAGGTTCTATTATGTTCTGTCCTCCATTCCGGGTCAGGCTCTTCCCTACAAATATGACAGACGCACATGCGTAGAAATTCTTCAATTCACCGGTAGTGTTGACAAGAAGCACATCGCAATCGACCTGCCTGCCCCCAAGCCGCCCATCCATATCGGTGCGCCTGATATAGGAAAGGCCCGCGCGCCGGATCTCCCCCTCAACTTCAGCGCTCCGTTCCGCATGCCTCGGAACCAGCACAAGCCGCAGCCCGCCAAACGCACCCTTCAGCTTCTTATAAACATCAAGGAGAACAGCTTCCTCGCCCGGCCAGGTTGATCCGCCCGTCAGTATAAGGTCTTTCGACGCCATTCCGGCAAGCTGAAGCACCTGCCTCGCCTTTTCCTCGCCATCCGGATCAAACTGGGCGACATCATATTTCGCAATGCCGACAACCATTGTCTTCGACTCGGCAGCCCCAAGGTCAACCAGCCTGTCCCTGTCCGCATCACTCTGGACAAGGAACATGTTCATCTCTCCCAGTATCTTCCTGGCAAACACTTTCAGCAGTTTATATCCCCTGTACGACGAAGCGGAAATCCTGCCGTTGATCATGGCGACCGGTATTCCCCTCTGCCTGGCATGACGGATAAGGTTCGGCCATAACTCGTTCTCGGTCAGTATCAGGGCCAACGGCTTCAATATGTCCAGCACCCGTTTTACAACAAACGGGAAATCTGACGGGTAATACAAGAGGACGTCATTGGGATTAAGGCGGCCTTCGGCAACCCTGTAACCGGTGGAAGTTGTCGTGGTCAGGACAAATGCAGCGCCCTTGTCAAGGAACCTCATCTCGTCAATAAACTTCAACGCCACATAAATCTCCCCTACGCTTACGGCGTGAACCCATATCCGTCTTTTCCCGTCAAGACGCCTTACAGTTTCCGGGGAATAAAATCCCAGCCTCTGGAGGAAATGCTTCCTGTACCCGCCCCTCTTCCACATTCGCGTGAGGAACCGCGGCAGCATCAGCGTGAACCCGACCGCGAACAATATGTTATACAAAAACCACAACATCAGCTTCTCCATGAATCTTACGCAGGAGTCTTACCTCAACATTTTATTGTCTTCTTAAATCGGCATTCGGCAATCTGAAATCGCCATTTCCTTAGGCTCTCGGGTGCGCCTCTTCGTAGACTTTCCTCAACCGGTCAATCGTAATGTGCGTATATATCTGCGTCGTCGACAGACTGGCATGACCCAGCAGTTCCTGCACGCTCCTCAAATCGGCGCCGGCATCAAGCATATGCGTCGCAAATGAATGCCTTAACGCATGCGGCGAAATATTCTGGTTCAAACCGGCGGCCACAATGTATTTCTTCATCAGCCGCTCGATAGACCTTGTCGTAAGGGCCTTTCCCCGCACATTCAGGAAGACCGGTTTCAACCTGTTCTTCTGTGGCCACAATTCAGCGGCTTTCCTCAGCATTGTCGAAAGCGCACGGCCAGCCGGCCTTCCAAGCGGCGCCAGCCTCTCCTTCTTGCCTTTACCCCGAACCTTGACAACGCCTGACAACTCATCAATCCTGTCTTCCGTAAGGCCCGCAATTTCGCTCACTCTGGCGCCGGTACTGTAAAGCAGCTCCAGTATTGCGGTGTCCCTCAGGACCACATATTCATCAAAACCCGACGGCGCGCTCAAGTTCTTTCCGCCGGTCTTCTTCGCCAGCTTTGCCGGCATCTCTATAAGCCTGCCCACCTCGGCAACCGAAAGAATCTCGGGCAGCTTCCGGCTCCTCTTTGGCGCACGCAAACCGCTGAAAGGATTTACCTCGACATACTCTTCCCGGACCAGGAACCTGTAAAACGATCTCAGGCTCGCCAGCTTCCGAGCCGTGGTCGTGGCCTCACTCCCGCGCTTCTGGAACTCGACAAGAAACTTGCGGGCGGTAAAAACATCCGCGTCATCCCACTTGATGCCGCCGGCAGCCTTGTCACCCCAGATAAATTCCACAAACTGCTCGATGTCCAGCAGGTAGTTCGAGATCGTGTGCGGGGAAGCATTCCTCTCATTACCAAGATAATCCAGAAAATGCTCCACGCACTTGTTGCTTTTAACCCGGCACGTATTCTCTGTTGTCATTGCCTGTCTCAGGATTTTTCGACCGCAGGCGCCTGGGCCTCCGCCACCGGCACGGGATTCTTGACCTGGTCCAGGTATTTCCCGTACATCTTTTTCAATGCCGCCTTCTGGCGCGGCGAAAGATACTTCTTCCGCGCGTAATGCTGCGACAGCGACAGGAAAAACAGCTTGTCATCAAACACCCTGCGGCCGCGGTTAACCGGCGGCTTCCATTCCGTCACGGAGGACATGGCCTTGAGGATCGCACCACACTCCGGGTCCTCCTGCTGCTGCTCAACGCTCCCCATTTCAAGATCGCCCTTCTGCGATTCAAAATCCGGAACCTGGGAGGAATGGGACATCACAATGCGGTCAAGCGCGCCAACCTGCCGGTCGCTGAGCCTGCGGCCCATGCTGGCCTGCGAATAGAGCGACTCGACAAATTTCTTCGCCGAGTCATCCAGGTCCAGGCCCTTGAGAAGTTCAATCTTCTTCATGGTTGATTCACGCGGCGGCTGGATCTCGGGCAGCTTGACTATGTCCGCAAAGCCGGAACTGGACAGCACGTTGTCAATACCCGGCACCGTGTCCTTGTAACGCCAGGCTATCCTGACCAGCGCCATCAATTGCCGACCGGATATCGCCTTCTTGCCCTCATCCATCTGCTTCCGGACGGATTCCACAAAAGTATTGTCACTGTATGTCTTCTTGCCCCTCTTCGATTCAGGGGCCCACTCGGTGATCTTCTGCATGGCATCAAGGATCTGCTTTACTATCGCCTGGTCGGCCGGCGGCTCTTTCATATTGACCATCCAGCCGTCGAACTTCTGATAGAACTCGGCGAGCATCGCCGTCCAATCGACAGTACCCTCCTCTATCCTGTCCAGCTGGGCCTCCATCAGGGCGGTAAATTCAACGTTGAATAACTCCCCGAGGTTCGTCACCAGCAGGTCGCTGACACTCATTCCAAGCTCTGTCGGCGACAGGGACCGTTTTTCGCGGATAACATATTTCCTCTGGTGCAGAGTGGAAATAATCGACGCATAGGTGCTCGGCCGTCCGACGCCATCTTCCTCAAGGGCACGGATAAGCGAAGCTTCACTGTAACGCGCCGGGGGCTGGGTTTCCTTGCGGTCGGCCAGCCACTCGAGGCATTCAAGGGCCTCTCCTTCCAATAGCGGCGGCAGGCGGTCCAGGTTTTCTTCGTTCTCGCCATTCTGTGCCTCCATCTGCTTCTCGATATCCGCCCCTGTTACCTTCATGTAGCCCGGGAATTTTATCTCCGAAGCAGAAGCGTGGAAGAGATAGGTGGTTTTCTGCTGCCCGGCAGGCGGCGCCTCGATTTTCGCGGTCTTCTGCTCAATCCGCGCCGGCACCATCTGGCTGGCAACAAACCGCTTCCAGATAAGCGTATAAACCTTTAGCTCGCTGATATCGAGCCGGTGCGCGACGCTGTCAGGGGTCCGCCGGACATCCGTGGGCCTTATGGCCTCGTGGGCCTCCTGCGCATTCGAACGGCTCTTGTAGAAATTCGGTTTTTCAGGAAGATACTCGGCCCCGAAACTCTCCTTTATCAACGACCGGCATGACTGCAGCGCATCCTGGGCAATCGAGAAGGAATCGGTACGCATGTAAGTGATCAGTCCGACAGGGCCATCTCCGAGATCAACGCCTTCGTACAGCTTCTGCGCAATGCTCATAGTCCTCTTCGGCTCATAACCAAAAGCGCTTGACGCCGCCTGCTGGAGACTGCTCGTGATAAAAGGAGGACCGGCCCGCCGGGAAACTTCCTTGATCGCAATTTCGGCAACCTTGAGGGAACGCCCGTCCAGGTCTTTCTTTATATTCTCGGCCTGTTCGCCGTTCTTGACTTCCGCCTTCTCGCCGTCAACCTTGACAAGCTTGATCCTGAAAGGATCGAGAGGCTCAACAAGTTTCCTGACCTTGGCGCCAAGGAGCCAGTATTCCTCCGGTATGAAATTCTTTATCTCCTTTTCCCGCTCGCAGACGAGCCGCAGGGCAACGGATTGCACCCTGCCGGCGCTCAATCCACGCCTGATACGCCGCCACAGGACAGGACTGACAGTGTAACCGACGATCCGATCCAGGATGCGGCGCGCCTGCTGGGCATTCACCCTTTTGATATCAATCTCACCGGGATGATCGAATGCCTTTCGCACCGCCGTCGGCGTAATTTCGTTATACTGGACGCGTAAGAACGTTTTCGGCGCCTTCTTGTCTTCCAGAATTGCCTTAAGGTGCCATGCGATCGCCTCACCTTCACGGTCAGGGTCGGGCGCAAGGTAGATGGAATCGCACTTTTCGGCCGCTTTCTTCAATTCATCAACAACCTTCAGCCGGGTCTTCACAAGAACGTACTTGGGTTTGAATGAATCCTTGATATCAACGCCAATGTTCTTTATCGGCAGATCACGGACATGTCCCATGGATGATTTAACAACGAAATCCCTGCCAAGGATTTTGTTTATTGTTTTTGCCTTTGCAGGCGACTCTACAATTACCAGCTTAGTTGCCATCACATACCCCCTGATTAATACGCTCCACAATGCGCCCCGGCTGCATGTGGATCATTTTCTTCATTTCCAGTCCGATCAATATGGCGGCCACGGCAGAAGGCGCCAGTCCCGACATGCGGATGAGGCCGTCAACATTCTGCTCACCGCTCTCCAGGAATCCCATAAGACATGCCTCCTCATTCGTAAGCCGTGGCGCCGGCCTGCTCTGCCCGGCGGCCCTGCCCGCGCCCGGCGGTATCAGGAACTCGTACTCGCTTATCACATCCTCAACATCAACAACAAGTTTTGCCCCGCTCTTGATGAGCTTGTGCGTTCCCTGCGAAGCCGGCGAATCAATTCTTCCGGGAACAGCAAACACGGCCCTGCCCTGCTCCAGCGCCTGGTTCACCGTAATCAACGCGCCGCTTTTCAGTCCTGCCTCAACCACGACGACGCCTTTTGAAAGGCCGCTCACGATCCTGTTGCGGATCGGAAATGTGGTCTTGTCGGGCTTCCGTCCGAACGGAAATTCCGAAATCACCGCGCCGTGCCCCGCAATCTCCTTTGCCAGGTCCTTGTTTGAAACCGGGTACAGGCAGTCCAGCCCGCTCCCGATCACCGCGATGGTGCGCCCCTTCGCCTTGATTGCAGACTTATGGGCCACGGTATCAATTCCCTCCGCAAGCCCGCTTACAACCGTAAACCCGGCGCTGGCCAGCTGAAACGCCAGTCTTTCCGCGCATTGCAGCCCGTAATTGGTCGGATGCCGCGTCCCCACTATCGCAATAGAATGCGCATCCCGGCTCTCAATCGAGCCGCTGATATAAAGCGCCAGCGGAGGATCGTGAATCTCAAGGAGCTGTCTCGGATATTCGGCGTCAATCTGCGCCACTATGCGCACGCCGGCTCCCGCCGCCCTCTCCTGTTCACCCTCCCAGTCAACACTGTCCCTCTGGTCCAGGATCGCCCCCGCGCCATCCGGCCCAATGCCCCTGACCTGCATGAGCGATTCCCTGCCGGCCTCGAAAATTGCCGCCGCCGTGCCGAGTGCGGACACAAGGGCGCGCACGCCGACAGGCCCGACCTTTTCCATCATGTTAAGGGCAATATATGCATCCCGTTCGTTCATCTGCGTCGACACCAATCGGAAAACGTCGAGCTAACTATCACACATTTCCGGCCTTGGCAAGCTTTGTCGGAACTTTTTCCTTCAGGAAGCAAAACAATGGGTGATTGGAGTATGAAAAAATATTTCCGTAATCTTAGTTCCGCCCCGGCACAGCGCATACGCGTCAACCTAAGCCGGAGCCTATTAACCAGAAAAATGCGAAGTTTAGCGAACACCAATTTGGACTGCGGCGGCTCGACGCCGCTTTCTTGGACATCCCACATCTTATCAATCCGAAACGAAGGTACGTCGAGCCGTACCTAATGAAAGCGCTGTCGAGCCAGCGCACTCCAAAATATTCCTTTTCATCGGCAACTCTTTGCATCTCAATGTTTTCCTCCTTAGGTTGACGCGCATGCGACCCCTCGGGACGGATGGTTAACTATGCCTGCATTTTGGTTCGCCTGACCTGCACATAGCGTGCGTGCCTTGGCGGACGACGCGAAAGCCCGGTTGGTAAAACCTGAATATTGTCTGGTTGCCGCGCGCTATGCGCGGTCCTGGTTCACCTGCCCGCCGCCGGCGGCATCGCCAGGCGGGGTTGATGGAGATATTGTTCTCAGTCCGTCCAGGAGATTCTTGATGAGATTCGCATTGTCTTTTGCCATGCTCAGGACGTTAGCCTGCATCTGGGCGCTGAAACTGACGGTCTTTGATGTCATCATATCGAGCGAAGTCATGATCAGCTCAAGAGGCTCGGAGATATCACGCAGTACGTCTGATATCGTGCTCAGCACCTGCTTCCGCGTGAGACTGATATCCTTACCGCCGCTCCTGGCATTGGCCTCGGCAGCCCCGACCACATTCTCATCCGACCTGATACTGTCGACCAGGTTACCGATCATGACGCCGGTATGTCCTGTCAGCCGCTGGACCTCCCCGTTCACTTCCTCAAGAATGTTCCACATTTTTTTTGCATCTTCATCCTGCTGTGCCTTCGACATCTTGGAGAATTCCCTCTCCATGGTGTCGAGCAGCGCATCCAGGCGGCTTATTGCATCCATGATATGAGGGTTCGAAAAACCGCCGCCCGGACCCTCCTGGCCTCCACCGCCGCTTTTAATAATCATGCCCTGCCAGCCAGGCATCCTGATTCCTTTTTCAGCAAACTTCTTCTGCAACACGGTCTCGCAGGTTTCAGCCTTGCTCTCCTGCTGTTTCACGAATGTCATCAGGCGGTTCCGGCTGTCCTCGACCGCCTCCACCTTGCTGACATACTCGTCGGCCAGCGCATCGATCTTGACCTCATCCGTGATGTCGTCAATCGCGGATTCAACCGCGTCAATATCGTCCGCATTGGCATCCTCTGCGCTCATCTCGCGCATACGCTTGAGGATCTCCTCCTCCAGCATTATGAAATTGCGGACAGCCTTCTTGTTCCCGGTCTTTGTCTTGATCGACGGATCCTTGACGACAGCGTCCTTCATCCTCCTGAGGCAGCCTACGATAAACTCGCCCATTGTCTCGCCGCCCTGGACGTCGGCCTTCTCCCTGATTTCAGCGGCCTGCAGGATAAGCTCGGCCATTCGTTCAGGATCAGAAGCAGTCTCTTTAACAGTCTCCGCCAGCTTGTCGTCCTTGAGAAGGACATCCCCCTTCAGGAAAGCAAGGATGTCGCCAACAGTTGCTTTCCCCTCCCCTTCCCCCTCTCCATTCCCCATTTTCTCGAACTCATCCTTCGAAATGACAACCTGCGCATCGGCGATTTCGTGGAAGATAAGCTTTTTCGTCCTTATGTTCTTCAACTCAAACTTGTCCAGCACTTCGGAGAAACCGCCCAGTTGTTTCAATTCATCCGGCTTCGCGCTGATTATGTCACAGAACTTGTTGAACTCGATGCTTGTCACTCCCTCAACGACATAGAAATTATCGATACTCAGGAGCTTAAGCTGGGCAAACAGCGAGTCCAGCAGGGAATCTTTCAATTCCAGGGGCTTTCCGTTCACGGTGGGAACACTGCCAAGGATCCGCACTGTCATCTGTGGACATGTGTGGAGAAGTTCCACGAGCGTTTTGTAACAGTCGGCCATGTCCGACTCGGCATCATCCTGGGACAGCCAGTAATGCTTCACCGTGTTATTTACAATAACTGCAATCTCCTGCAGCAGTCTCCCCGCCCGGTGCAGGTCAATCTCCGGTTCTTGCTGGGGAGAAGACAGTTCAGGCGCTTTTTTCTTTATCATTTTTGCCGACATATCAACATCCTGCCGCCGCGGATTTGTTAAAAGGTTTTATGGATCCTTGAAAAGCGTCTTTTCACTTTCTTTCAGATTGTCAAACTCCTTCCTGAGAATCATCACTATCTCCTCATGGTCCAGGCCGGCGATGCTTATGCTCTTTGCGACGAATTCGGCCTGCCAGCGGGTGCTGAAACATTCCTGCGGGTTGAACCCCTTGCGGGCAAAAACAAAGGTCAGCTGGCTTACCTTCTGGAGACGCGAGGCTACGTTGATGCAGGAACCTACAAAATCCTTTCCTCCCCCGATGGCAATCACCTCACCCCGCGCTATCCCGCAACGCATCCGGACAGGCACCTTGGTAAGGCTCTTGCTCATTTCAGGAAGGAATTCATCAACGTATGACCTGCACACCCTGTGGAGGTTGACGACAATGTTGCCGAGCGAGGCAGGACCCAGGCCGGACGTATCCCACAGGAACAGGATGCCGTCGCCGAGGAACTTGGCGAAGAAAGGAAATTTACCCCAGAGTATAACCTGGTCCTTGTGCTCCTCCTTAACGAATGCACCGGTGAGCCTGAAGAAGAGCCAGTGCAGGAGCTGGTCGAGGTATTCCGGAATCACAAGCTGCGGGTCTATCTGGTTGCAGAAAGAAGTGAATCCTTCGAGGTCAAAGAATGCGGCAAGAGACTCAAAATGCTTTCCCTCCCTTGCCATATCGCCAAGCCCGAGGATACCTGCATTGAAACGCTGGAATTCCGATCTGGACAGACTCAGGTGCTTGAACTTCCCCTGCACGGTATACATGTCGTACTGCAAACCGACCAAGCCCATAGTCTTCTCCCGGAGTTAGGAGCCGATGCTGGCAGGAACATATCCCAATTTACCCGCAATGTCAAAAGCTTCTTCCCTCTCCATGCCAGGCCTCTTGTGTTGCGACGGCATCCCGACCTCCAGAAGAGTCGGGATGGAAATCCTTGAAACCGCCCTAAATTTCTTGGCTTTCACATCCAGTTTGCTACAACTCGCACGGCATTATTATGAAGAACAACATAAACCAGGTCTGCGCTGCTTCGAACAGGCAAACCATTCGGATATTCCCATGCAAGACTGACATCTATGATCCTGCTTTTCCTGATTGGCGCCTTTGGCGCCATGTAAACACGGCACGCATTTCGATGTTCCCAGGTGAAACGGTAGGGACGGCGCTCCGTCGCCGTCTGCGGCGGTCGCGGCGCGACACGCCCTACCATAGAATTGTAGCAAAAAAACAAGATTCTGACGGATAGTAGTACGAATAGCACAGTTACGGAATGATAACTATCGCCCTCCCATCCGTGTAATCAGTGCCAGCCACTCCGCAAACGGAGTGAGTGGCGTGGCAATCAGTGGTTGGGCTTCTTCGGCTGGAAGCAACACCAGGGTAAGCAAAGGAGGTATCAGTGGCTGGTGAATATGTATTCAATCTTCAGAACCTGACCAAGCAGCATGGCACAAAAACCATCCTGGAGGACGTGAACCTCTCTTTCTTCTTCAAGGCAAGAATCGGGGTAATCGGCGGCAATGGCTCCGGCAAATCGAGCCTCCTCCGCATCATGGCCGGCCTGGACAGGGAGTTTGTCGGAACAGCCGATATCGCCAAGAATGTCGAGATAGGCTACCTGGAACAGGAACCGCAAATCACGCCCGGCAAAACCGTCAAGGAAATCATCGACGAGGGCGTCGCCGCCCAGCGGTCCAAACTCGCCCGTTACGACCAGCTGTGCGAGAAACTGGGCGAAAAACTATCCGATGAGGAAACGGCAAAACTCAACGACGAATTCGACCTGCTCCAGAAGGAAATAGACGCCCAGAACCTCTGGGAGCTGGATCACCAGGTCGAAATGGCGATGGAGGCCCTCCGCGTGCCTGACGCCGAAGTGAAGGTCGATATCCTTTCCGGGGGCGAACGCAGGCGCGTCGCACTCTGCCGCCTCCTTTTGCGGAATCCGGATGTGCTCCTGCTGGACGAACCTACAAACCACCTGGACACCGAATCAGTCGCCTGGCTTGAAGAATACCTGAAAAGGTTCTCCGGCACCCTGATCGTGGTTACCCACGACCGTTACTTCCTCTCCAATGTCACGGAATGGATCCTCGAACTGGACGGCGGCCGGACCTATCCTTACAAAGGTAATTACGAAAAGTGGCTGGAACAGAAACAGGCTATGACTGAGCTGCAGGCCAGGCAGAATGAATCACGGAAGAAACTCCTCGAGCAGGAGCTGGCCTGGGTCAGGATGAACGCGTCAAGCCGCCTTACAAAGAACAAGGCACGGCTGAAACGGTACGATGAACTCGCCGCACAGGAGTTCGACACCCGCGAGGAAAGACTGACCATAAGGATTCCACACGGCCGTCAGCTTGGTAACAAGGTCGTGGAAGCAGTGAACCTCACAAAGGCATACGGCGACAGGATTATAATGGAAAACGTCAGTTTCAGCCTGCCCCGCGGCGGTATTGTCGGCGTTATCGGCGGTAACGGCGCAGGAAAGACAACCCTTTTCAGGATCATGACCGGCGAGGAAAAACCAACCAGCGGCAGCCTTGCGGTAGGCGACAGCGTTGAAATCTCGTACGTCAACCAGACCCGCGAGGGACTCAATCCCGACAATGCAGTCTGGGAGGAAATCGGCGGCGGCAGGGAGACAATCGAAGTCGGCGGCCGCGAAATGGGCGTGCGCGCCTACTGCGCACGGTTTAATTTCAAGGGCACTGAACAGCAGAAAAAAGTCGGCGTTCTTTCCGGCGGCGAACGCAACCGCGTTCACCTGGCTAAACTCCTCAGGAGCGGCGGCAACCTCCTGCTACTGGACGAGCCGTCAAACGACCTCGACCTTGGAACACTCCGCTCCCTGGAAGACGGGCTGATGGACTTCGGAGGTTGCGCCATGGTAATCAGCCATGACCGCTGGTTCCTTGACCGCATCGCAACGCACATCCTCTCTTTCGAAGGAAACAGCGATGTCGTGTGGTTCGAAGGCAACTACCAGGCCTACCACGAATGGCAGCGCAAAACACTGGGTGAAGACCGCCAGCCCAGCCGCGTCCGCTACCGCCCGCTGAAACACTAGCAGGATAAATTCCTGGAGCCAGTTCCGGATGCACACAGGAGGCTTGCACAACACTGACCAACTATTATAAAGAGATTTGCATGAGACCAAGGAAAGCAAATCTCACACCGGAACAGCAGGCAAGGCTGGTCGCGGAACTCCGCCGCGATCTCGACGTCCGGCAGAAAAGCTACCGGGAACGGGCGATGAAACTCTTCCCCCATGTCTGCGCCCGGTGCGGACGCGAATTCTCCGGCCCGAGGATCCGCGAACTTACCGTCCACCACAAAGACCACAACCACGATAATAATCCCAACGATGGCAGCAACTGGGAACTGCTGTGCCTGTACTGCCACGACCATGAACACGAGAAGTACAAAGTTGCCGGAGGGGACGGCGGATCAGGATCAGACGGCAACAAACCGTCCACATTCAGCCCTTTCGAAAACCTGGATGCCCTGCT
>Ga0172375_10010196_pt1 | contig 12227 bp, 10 predicted proteins | sample LakKiv1m_FD_114537 | JGI IMG/M metagenome (GOLD analysis project Ga0172375, IMG submission 114537) | Freshwater microbial communities from Kabuno Bay, South-Kivu, Congo - kab_092012_11.1m | ecosystem: Environmental > Aquatic > Freshwater > Lake | place: Democratic Republic of the Congo... | reverse complement strand
GTCGAGATTCGTACGCCTCAAAAAACCTCCGATTCGAGTGCGGCGGGGATCGTTTTCGCTGGCCCACACGGGGCCCGTCTTTTTTTCGGCGTCTTTGGACATCGTTCGAAACTTGAGAAGCGCGAACCGGCGCCCGTCCTCCCCGATTCGCAGCTGACCATAGAACACGGGCCCTTTCGAGGAAGCCTTCACCAAGGCCGCGAGGACCGCAAACAGCGGCGAAAAAAAGATCAATACCGTTGCGGAAACAACGATGTCGAGAATACGCTTCATGGCACGGTTCTCCCATTCGCGCAACGGCGTATCGGTGAACGAAAGAAGCGAAACATCTCCGTAGTAGCGCAAACTCATCTTTGCGGCAATCAGTCCGAAAAGATCCGCCGTGCAGCGAAACGTCACCATTTCTTTCTCGCACGTGTCGATCACGGACAGGGCCTGATCGCTCGGCAGACCCTGACGCGCTAGGATGACCTCATGGATTTGTAAATCACTCCGCAAAACCACGCGTATATCCGAAAGCTTGCCCAGTACCGGCTCCCCTTCAAACAACGAGCCTTTGGGCAGAGTTTCGTCCAGATATCCGACGACCCGAGTCACCAAACGGCGATTTTTTTTATAAAATCGCGACAGCTTGCGGGCGCTTTCATCGCATCCGATCACGAGGACGTTTCGCAGACTGCCGCGTTTGTGGTCGAGCCAGGAGACGATCTCTCCGAACAAAAAGCGCTCGATGCTCAAACCCACCATCATCGCGCCGCCGGCCAAAACCAAGAACATTCTGGAAAACGTGAATCCGCGAATAAAAAACGTGACGGCCATGAGAAGAATGACGGCCGAAACGACGGATTTGACGATGCGCCAGGCCTCTTCGGAAAAAGACAGCGTTTTTGCCGGTTTATAAAGCCCTTGCTCCCGCATGAAATAAACGATGAGGAGCGTAATGAGCAGAAAAGCCTTAAAGTACGGTTCAAACTGAGGCGTGCCCCACCGCACAGGAAAATAGCGACTGGCAAACCGCAACCAAAACGCCGAATGAAGAACGCCTAAAGCGGCCGCCAAATCCAACCCCAGCTGAACCCAGGGAAGAAAGCTGTCACGTTTACGGCGTCGCTGTAAAATCATAATCGGCCCTTTGCATAAAAACGAATTGCGTCTCTCATTTCTTGCGCAAAACGCGGACGGCTAAATTTCAACGCATTGAAACGAATCAGGTCAGGATCGAACTTTTTTAATTCAAAAGCTCTGACGCATTCCTCGAGACAGCCCGCATCTTGGGCGCCAAAGAAGACTCCGGTTTGGCCCTCGACGATTGTCTCGAGCGCGCCGCCCTTGCGAAACGCGATCACCGGCGTACCGCAGGCTTGGGCCTCGACCGGAACAATTCCAAAGTCCTCTTCTCCCGGAAAAATAAGCGCCCGCGCCTGGCGATAAGCTTCACGAATCGCTTCGTTGCTTTGCCAACCCAAAAAACGGATATTCTTTCCCGCTTTCGATTCCAGATAGGCACGTTCCGGGCCTTGGCCGATAATTCGCACGGGTCTCTTTAATCGCTCGAACGTTTCGATCACGAGATCGATTTTTTTATACGGCACCAATGCCGACACCACGAGGTAATAGTCCTCTTTTTTAACCTTTGGATCCGGCGTATAAAAATCCGTGTCGACCGGCGGATAGATCACGCGGGCGTCCCGATCGTAAAAGTGTCGAATCCGGTTGCGTACATGCTCCGAAATGGCGACAAATTGATCGACCTCGGAACTGTTTCTTAAATCCCATTTGCGCAAACGCTCCAACTGCATTTGAATGGCGCGCTGAAGAGGCCTGGGCTTGCGCTTGAAATACTCGTCGAACAAAACCCATGCGTAGCGCATCGGAGTAAAACAGTAGCACAAATGAAACGCGCCCCGGTTTTTTTGGATCCCTTTCGATGCGCAATGCGAAAAAGAAAGGATGAAATCATAATTACGGGCCTTAAGCGATTCGACCGCGGCGGGAAAAAGCGGCAGAAAATAACGGTAATAACGATCGATGGCCGGCACCCATTGAAGCGAAGACGTATGAATGCGGTGGGCTGCAATCGTGCGGGAAATTTGCTTTTTGTCACAGAACAGCGTGTAGATCGGCGTCTCGGGATAAAGCTCGCAGAGAACCTCGAGACATTTTTCTCCGCCCCGCATGCCGTTCAGCCAATCATGAGAAAAAGCGAGTTTCATCCGTCTCCTTTTGTCGCGCTCTCAATTCCCTTTTGCGCGGCAAGGAACCGTCAACGATGCCGACGACCGCTTTCGAGGGCGTTCCGATAGGTCTCCAGCGTCAGAGTGGCCGCGTTGGACCAAAGAAATCGCTTCGAGCGCTCGAGACCTTTGCGGGACAAGTCTTCGCGCAGGGATTGATTTTGAAGGGTATTATATAAGACCTCCGCCATAGGGTCAACGCGAAGGGGGTCGAATACAACGCCGGCTTCCCCGGCCACTTCCGGCAGGCTAGACTGATTAGAAACCGCAACAGGCGTGCCGCAAGCCATTGCCTCCAAAATCGGCAGCCCAAACCCCTCTCTAAGGGAGGGTAAAACGAACAAATCTGCAGTGCCATAAAGCGCAGGGAGATCGGCATCATCCAGCCGCCCAAGGAAACGCACAAAAGAACGCGTTCGACCCATTTCTTCGGGCTCGGTCCATTTGGGGTCGCTCATCCCGACCACGACCAGCTCATGAGAAAGCCCTTTCTTGTGAAGCTGATCGAACGCTTCGATGAGGCGCACCAGATTCTTATGGGGTTTGAGTGTGCCGACAAAAAGAACGAAGGGTCTTTTGAGATTGAATTTAGCTCGCACCGCTTCGACCTCGGACGGCAGAGGCTGCCGAAACGAGGATGACGCGGCCTCCGGGACCACCGTGACACACCCTCTCAGATTACGAAAAAATCCGAGAAGATCGTTTCGGGTCGCTTGGGAGACCGTAATGATGGCCGAGGCCTTGTGACAGGCTTTGTTCAAAAGAAATCGTGCGGCCGCCAATCGCAAGGGCGAGCGGGATGAAAGCTCTTCTTTGAAATGGATGAGATCATGCACCGTCAAAACCAACGTTCCCCGGTAAAGCAAGGGTGCGTTGTAGTGCGGCACATGAAGCACGTCGAATTCTTTCGCGGCGCGGGGAATCTCGATCTGTTCGGCGACGGAGTAAATGGGCGACTTGACGACCACCGGGAGCGTTCCGACCCGGCGAAGCGATTCTTCATCAAACGCATACGACAAGGTCCGTATCCGGCCAGGACCGACCTGTGTGGACATCGAGCTTAAGAGCTCGCGGAGATAGCGGCCGATGCCCGGATGACGCCACATCCGCGCATCGAGACCGATCACGGGATCCGACATTCGACGTTTCCGAGGTTTGGTTGATTAAAAAAGCGTGTAAATAAACGGCGCAGCGGTCGAACCCCCAACCAAAATCAACGCGCCCAAAAAGACGATGATCACGACGATCGGAGTCAGCCACCATTTTTTACGGACCTTGAGAAATCCCCATAATTGCTTCAAGATACCCAACTTACCCATGACTCCTCCCTGTTCGTGTTTTAAAATTGTCTTTCATACGAGGTTCGATCGGCCCCGTCATCCTGGAGATCCAACCAGTAGGTGGAACGCTCTTTCCCGTGTCCCAATAAACCGTGTCCCGTCAGACGTACGATAAGACCGATCGGGGTGAAAATGAAGTAAAAAAGAAAGAGCATGAGCAAGCTTGTCGCAACGGATCCGATTAAGCGTCCGATTGCCGAAAGGACTCGATGAAGCGGGGCCAAAAGCGCTGCCGGAACGAATATCATCGACACGAAAAAAAGAGCCGATACGGCAGCCATCCAGACGAAAAAATGATAGGTTTTGAAAAACAGGATCGCGGTCCACAAGGCAAAAAAGATTCCGATGGACCGGGCAAATCCCCGGAGTTCTTTGCGTGTTACTTTCTGGCCCTGCATTCGAGCACCCTCCGCCTAATCAAGCTCAAAGCTCTTGATCCAATCTGCCTTATCGGCAAAGGCCTTTTGATTTTCTTTCAGCAAAAGGCAGTTGCCGATCACCAACACATCCATGTTTGTCCGCATAAAACAGACATACGCCTCTTCGGGCGTGCAAACCATGGGCTCTCCGCGAACATTGAACGAGGTGTTGATAATGACCGGGCAATCGTATTTTTCGTCAAATCGTTTCAAAAGCGAATGATAAAGCGCGTTGCGCCCGCCATCTACCGTTTGAATGCGAGCCGAATAATCCACGTGAGTTACGGCGGGGATCGGCGAGCGAATGACTTTGAGCTTGGCGATCCCGCTTAAGTTTTTTTCTTCGTCTGGCACCGTACGCCGAAGAGCTTCTTTGACGGGAACCGTAAAGAGCATATAAGGGCTATCGGTATCCGCTTCGAAGAAATCCGGAAGGCGTTCGCGCAAGACGGAAGGGGCGAACGGTCTGAAGCTTTCCCGGAATTTAATCTTCAGATTCATCACTTCCTGCATCTTGGCGGACCGCGCGTCCCCTAAAATCGATCGCGCCCCGAGCGCCCTCGGGCCAAATTCCATTCGCCCCTGAAACCAACCAATCACTTTTTCGGAGGCGATGAGTTCGGCAACTTTCCCGGGCAGATCGCCGTCGGAGACGGTCGTGAACGTCGCTTCGAGAGCGGTCAAGCGCTTCTCGATTTCGGCGCTGCTGAATTCGGGTCCCAGGAAAGATCCTTTCTGAAAATCCGGAAGTCCGGTCGTTTGCCGTTTATTCCCAAGATATTGATACCAAGCCAGAAGCGCCGCCCCGAGCGCTCCGCCCGCGTCCCCCGATGCCGGCTGTACCCAGATCCGGTCAAAAATGCCTTCGCGTAAAATTTTGCCGTTGCCGACGCAGTTGAGCGCCACCCCGCCCGCCAAACAGAGATGGGGCAACCCCGTCAGCTTCTTGGCATATCGTGCCATACGCACCATCACTTCTTCGGTCACCGCCTGAACCGATCGCGCCAAATCCATGTGTCGTTGCGTCAACTTGGTTTCGGGTTTTCTCGGCTCTCCCCCAAACAGTTTGTGAAAGCGCGGGTGGGTCATCGTCAACCCAGCGCAGTAGTTAAAATAACGCATGTTTAGCCGAAACGATCCGTCTTCTCGAAGATCCAGGAGTTCTTTCAGGATGAGATCTTTATAAATCGGCTCGCCGTACGGAGCCAGCCCCATGACCTTGTATTCTCCGGAGTTGACGCGAAATCCGATGTAATAAGTGAACGCGGAATATAGCAGCCCCAGCGAATGCGGGAATCGAATTTCTTTGAGGAGCTTGACTCGGTTACCCCTCCCCTCTCCGATGCTCGAGGTCGTCCACTCCCCAACCCCGTCCATCGTGAGAATAGCCGCCTCTTCGAACGGCGAAGGATAAAAAGCGGATGCCGCATGAGATTCATGATGACGCGGGAAAAGCATCTGGCCCTGATAACCGCCGAGATCCTTGCGAATAAGATCTTCGGTCCATAGCTTTTCTTTGATCCAGAGAGGGATCGCTTTCAGAAAGGAAGCTACGCCCCCGGGGGCCGTCGACAGATAAGTCTCGAGCAAGCGCTCAAATTTCAGGAAGGGTTTTTCGTAAAAAACAACCTGTCCGACATCCGACATCTTAAGGCCTGCTTGGTTCAGGCAAAATGAAACGGCGTTCGAAGGAAACGACGCATCGTGTTTTTTTCGTGTAAATCGTTCTTCTTGGGCTGCCGCGACGATTTCACCGTCGCGAACCAGACAGGCGGCGCTGTCGTGGTAAAACGCAGAGATCCCGAGAATATTCATGGACACCCTTTTAAAGCGATTTCTTTGAGTTTGCTCAAAACCTGCTCGGGCTCGATCCGACTCATGCACGGATGTCCCTCTCGATTGCATTGCGTTAGTTGGCAGCCCGCACAAGGAACTTCCGAGCGAACTACCGCCACGCGCGGCGCCAGCGGTTTCCACCGATCAAATTCATTCGTCGCGCTGAATAAAAATACGGACGGAACGCCCATCCACGCCGCCAAATGGGTCGGCCCCGAATCCGGGCCCACGAAGGCCGCAAGCCCGCTGGTGAGCGCAGCCAATTCCCTCACGGAGGTTTTGTTGCGCAGATCGATCATTCCGGGCCTCGGGGCGACACGCAATGACCCTTTTCCGAGCAAAAGAAAGACCGCGTCTGAAAAAATACAGGTCGCCGAATCGAGAAACCGCTCGACATGCTCTTGGGGCCACTGTTTCGAAGGCGCTCCCGCTTCGACTTGAAAGCCGATATATTTTTTTGAGATCTCCAGTTCGAATCGATCAAAAACCGCTCGTCGCTCCGAATCCTGCACGAACACCTCCGGGCGCAGACCCTCGGTCGCAACGCCGGCCGCTGCGAGTAAATCGGAAAGGTGGTCCAGCTCGTGAACTTTTTCCCGATAAGCTATCGAATCCGTCAGCAAAAAATCGCCTCCGGTGATCCCATACCCGATTCGGCGAGGAATTTGCGCTTGCCAAAGAAGGAAATTCTCCCGAAGGTCGCCCCGAAGCGACAGACCGATGTCAACCCTTAATTTCCTTACGGCTCGCACCAACCCCCCCCAGCGCAATGTCGACTCGCCAGACCCCGAGCGCAAAAACCAGGGTGCGTCGTACGCAAGGGTTTCATCAATATGCGGATTTCCTTTCAGCAGCGCTTGTCCTTGGGACGAAGTCAGAACGATGAGCCGGGCTCGCGGCAGTGTTTTTTTGATCGCCGAAACGGCGGCGGTCGACAGCAGGACATCTCCGAGATGATCCAGCCGCACGACCAAAATCGTGTCTTTCTTGTCGTGCAACTTTTCGCGTTTAGGCCGGATCAAAAGCGCTCCAATCCGATCCAACGCTCCGATGAGCAGTTTTAGGGATTTCTTTTTAAAAACATATCTTGCCGGCGGCATTTAAGATGACGTTGATCGAAAACGGTATTTGAAAAGGGTCCAGATCGCGATAAACCCGTCTTTCCAGCCGATCTTTTTTCCTTCGCCGAATGATCGACCTTTATACGAGATCGGCACTTCCACGATACGTTCGTGTTTTTTTAAAATCTTTGAGCTGAGTTCGGGTTCAATCTCAAATCCGTTCGATCGGAGATCAAGCGAGCGGATCGTTTGGGCACGAAACAACTTGTAGCACGTTTCCATGTCCGTCAGTCGAGAGCCGTAAAGGAGATTCGTGAGTCCCGTCAAAAAACCGTTCACCGCGCGGTGCCAGAACCAGGTTACTTTTCGCTTGTCGAGAAAGCGCGAGCCGTAGACCACATTCGCCCCCGAGCGCTCCAAGGCATCCATGAGTCGTCCATAATCGGACGGATCGTATTCGAGATCGGCGTCCTGGATGATGACGGCCTCACCGGTGGCCGCCGCAATTCCCGTACGAATGGCACGCCCTTTGCCGTAGTTGGTGGGATGAGAAATAACCCTCAGTCCGTCGTCTTGGGGTAGCGATGCAAGGATCTCTCCCGTCCCATCGTGCGATCCATCGTCGACGATGATGATTTCTTTGGGGATCGGCACGGATCGGATAAGCTCGATAATGGCGCGAATCGTATTTTTTTCATTGTAGACGGGAATGATGACCGAAAGTTTCATGAACGAGTTCTCTTTAAAAAAACGTATACACGGGTCAAACTCTCTTGCCCGCCGAAGGAAATGGGTGCCGCCGAGGGTTCGAAGCCCAGCACGCGCATTCGCTCGACTTGAATCCGATAAAGCCCTTCGCTGATTGCCGGATCCATGTTGACATAGTCTAACACAAAAACTTTCTCCAAAGATCTTGCGATCGCGGGAGTCAACGATTCTGTACCGGGCAAAATCAACGCCTTTGACGTTTGAAGCGCCTTACGTCCGTAGTACTGAATCGGCGGCGCAAAGCCGCACACCGCATCTTTCGTGCCCGCTCGTTCAAATATCCAAGTCACGGCCGCCGGGTAGTCTTCTTTGTGAACCGAATCGGTCGCCGAGGCGATTGCCAAGGCACTGCCGACGAGATTGACGCCCAAGATCAAAACCCCCGCCGCTACAGCGATCGACCGACGAGGTATCCGGGAGAGCCCGTAGGCCACCAAGATCGTAAAAAAAGGCGCCGCCACGATCAGGTATCTCGCATGGAGTCGAATTGGATACAAAAGAGCGAAAACGACGACCGGCGCAAGGCCCGCCCCGACCAGCATCAGCCACACCGGGCGGTTTTTCCATAGTTGCTTTAGCGAGATCCCGACCGCGCCCACGGCGCATGTGGCGGAAGCCGCCGAAAACCAGAAAAAAGCCGACGAGCGAATCAAATTTTTCAGGCCGTCCAACGTAATCATTGAAAAACGGTACCCGTTTGAAAAATGCCAAAAAACACCCGCGATCTTTTTTACCCATAGCTTCGGATCGTAATTGGGTAAAACACGCGAGGCCTCAAACGCATGCTCATGCCATACTGCTTGATAAGCGATGAGTCCGATGCTCGGGAGTGCGACAACGAGTACCCAAAACATGGGCCGAAGAAGGCGTCGATTTCCACCGCGTGCCAAAAATAAGGCGTAGACCCCAACCGCCAAAAGCCAAAACCAGGCCAGGTGTTCCGTGTACACACACAGCGCGGTAACCGTTGCGAAAGCGGCGCTCATTTTTTTTGACGATGCGCCGGAAGCCAGCCGAATCGCCAGCGCCGCAGATGCCAGAACTAGCGCCGAAACCAAGCTGTATCCTCGAATTTCATTGGCCGGTTGGATCCAATAGGCGGAGCAAGCCGTCAAAGCCATTGCCCAGATCGACGTTTTTTTATCGAAAAGAAGTTCCGCGACGCGGCCGGTCAGATAAAGTGCCGCGATGGAGGCGACCAGCGATACGGACCGAAGCGCCCACTCCGATGTTCCAAAGAATCGGATGACTTCATGCAAAACGAGGAAATAAAAGGGCGGGTGAACATCGCGCGCCGCGCCGGCGAACGTGGCTGCAAGGGGTTGCTGTGCGAGTCCGAGGCTAAACCACTCGTCCCCCCACAGTGATTTGGGCGAGACATACATTGCGATCCGCAAAATCAGTCCGAGCGCGAGCGCGACAAATCCCGTCATTTTTCGGTCGGCGAAGTCACGCAGGTCTGGTAAGCTTGAAGCGTCTTTTCGGCCGCGCGATCCCAGGTGTAGCGATCCAAAATTCTCATCTTGAGCTCATTTTTTCGCTCGGACGAGACGCTGTCGAGATTTCTTCGAATGAGCTCGGACATTTGAACCGGGCTTGCCGGGTCCAAATAATCGGCCATGTCCGCAAAATATTCGACGGTACTGCCGCCGCGCGTTACGATGACCGTGGCCCCTGCCAAGGCCGCTTCCAGCGCGACCAGGCCGGGCGTTTCAAACCATCCCTGCAAAACAAAAAGCGAACAGGCCGCGTAGGCCGACTCCAGCAGCGGATCGTCATGAGGGATTGTCGGAACAAACGTCGTGAACCCCTCCCCTTCGCGACGGCATTGCACGTCATACTCGGGATATTCCGAAACGGGGCTGCCGATCAGAACTAGCCGCATTCCACCGAGTCGTTTCACGGCTCGAATCAGATTCAACTGATTCTTTCGCGGTTCGATTCGTCCGACGCTCAAAACAAAGGGCTTCGCGCCGAAGCGCTGCCGGAAGAGTTCGGCGTCCGCATTCAAAAAACGCTCGTCGACTCCGTTATACACCACGCTCATTTTTTCTTCAGGAACGGCGAAGAGCCGCGCGATTTGTTTTTTTTCGATCTCGGAATTGGGAAAAATGAGATCCGAAGACAGCAGCATTTTTCTTCGGGAAGACGGAAATGCGGGAAAAAGCACTTTGGCCAGATGCCGCGCCACAAATTCCCCTTTGGTCTTGATCGATCCTTCGGTAAAAATTGCCCGGCGAATGTCCGACCATAGAAGCGGCGTGATGGCCACCTTCACACTGCGACGATTGGCGACTTGCATGAGACCGAGACAGTCTTTGACCGATCCGAACACATGAAGGAGGTCGTACCTTTCGATACGGCCTTTCCAGATGTCAAAAAGGTCGACCGTGACGCCTCGGCGCTCGAGATATTCTTTCATCTTGAGCAAAAGCACTTCACCGCCGCCGACGTTCTGAAACGCGGCCGGATACGTAAAAAAAGCGACGTTCATGACGCGGCCTCCGTCAAGATCTTAAGAATTCTCTCGGCGCTTCGACCGTCTCCAAACGGATTGCGCCAGAGCGCGCAGCGCTTCATCATTTTTTGTGCCGCGTGGTCGATTTTGAGCGGATCATGTCCGCCCAACACATTCGCTCCAACCTGAACGGTTTCGGGACGTTCGGTCGTAGTTCGGAGCGTCACGCACGGAACCTTGAGGATACAGGCCTCCTCCTGCACACCTCCCGAATCCGATAAGATCAGCCGGGCTCTGGATTCCACGTAAAGAAACTCGAGAAAACCGAGCGGGTCGACGGCATACGTTTTCTCCGGAAGGCGCAGCCTGAAAAAGTCGAGTTTTTTAACCGTCCGGGGATGGATCGGAAAGAGAACGGGCAAACCAAAGCGTTTTTGAACGCGTGCGACCCCCTCCAGAATGCGCCGCAGGCGCTCCCGATGGTCGACATTTTCCTGGCGATGCAACGTCAGAAGAAAAAAGCCGCGATCATCCAAACCTAATTTTTTAAGACAATCGGGGCGGACCGCGCGGCGCACGTTTTCTTGTACGGCATCCACGATCGTATTGCCGGTGACGAATATCCGGTTTTTGGGTACGCCTTCGCCGATCAAAAGCTTCTTCCCCTGCGCGGTCGGAGCAAAACAAAAATTTGATAGATGATCCGTGATGAAGCGATTGATTTCTTCGGGCATATTGCGGTCGTAGCTGCGCAATCCCGCCTCGACGTGGCAAATGCGCATATCAATATGTGTGTAGTCGCGCGTCGTCAGGAGTTTTGAAACCGTCAGCGCTCCCGCCAGTACGCTATTGGTATCTCCTTGCACGAGGACGAAGCCCGGCCTCTCGGCCAACAAAATTCGTTCGACTTCGATGAGCATGCGCCCGGTATGGTCTGCTTGCAGCGTGACCCCCTTCGACCGGATTTTGAGCCGATACTTGGGTTCCCGGAGACCCAATTCCTTAAAAAAAAGCCGGTCCATCTCATAGGAGTAGTGCTGGCCGGTATGGATGACGAAATAATCGCGATTTTTTTTCTCGAGAAGGCGGATAATCGGGCTGAGTTTGATGATTTCCGGGCGAGTGCCCAACACCAGCGCAATTTTTTTCGGGAGGCTCATACCAAACAACCTATCTCAAGCGCGCGATTTTGACGGACAAATCGCTCGTACATCCATAGCGCCTGCAACGCAAACATCGTGCACCAGCTGTTCAAATGGGTACTCGGGCCATTTCCCATCGGGTGGTATCGGAAACCCCCGCTCTGCCGGCCTTCGGTACATTGCAAACCGAGCAGGTATGCCGCAATCCGGTCGAGGTGACCGCGCGATCGGCGGTCGAGCTGTTTCATGGCGCAAAGAATGGAGCCGATTCGCAAAGTTTGTGCAACGATGTCCGAGCGAATTTCCTCGGCAAAACGACGGCCGTCCCAAAAAGCCGCTACGGAGCCGTCGTCTTTCGTCGCCCGAAGCATCCACTCAAAACCTTTTGCGGCGGCCTTTTTTAATTTTGATTTTTTGAGAAAGTGCGCTCCGTATAAAAGACCTTCCAATGCATAGGCGTGCGGATGAAGAAGCGTCGAATCGTCCGCGCGATTGGTGACAAAACGTCCGTCGGGCTTCTGCTCGACCCTGATCGCCTCAAGCATCCTCTCGGCGTTCCTGCGATGGAGAGCGTCCGACGTCGCACGCCACAGATCGATGAAAAAAAGTGCGAGTTTTCCGTGAAAGGCACCCGTTTGATTGGACCACTTTTCAAAATCTTCTCCGCAGCGTCCGGTGCTCAGGTCAAAATAGGGATACACCAGATCCCCGCGCTGGAACGGACCGCGAAGGAATGCCGCAATCTTGCGCGAGGCGTCGAGATACCGAGCGTCTTTGACCGATCGATAGAGTTGCAACAGCCCGTAGCCGACCATCGACGCATCGAATGAAAAAATTCGGCCGTGTTCGAATGAATAGTTTTCGTCCGCGGCACCGCTACGCAAATAAAGCCGGGTGCGCACGGCTCCTGCCGGAGTCATGGCATTGCGAAGAATCCACCCTCCGGCCGCGCGGGCTTTGCTCGCGTAG
>Ga0172375_10010194_pt1 | contig 12231 bp, 12 predicted proteins | sample LakKiv1m_FD_114537 | JGI IMG/M metagenome (GOLD analysis project Ga0172375, IMG submission 114537) | Freshwater microbial communities from Kabuno Bay, South-Kivu, Congo - kab_092012_11.1m | ecosystem: Environmental > Aquatic > Freshwater > Lake | place: Democratic Republic of the Congo... | reverse complement strand
TGCTGCGGGACCTCTAACCCGGCAAGGGAGCGCGCCATTTAGGCAGCTCAGCAGCCATCTTCTAAACTTTGGCGGGCGTTTTACGTCGGCCCGCACAGACGGTTAGACCAGCAGCACCCGCAGCTGCTCCAGCAGGAGCCGCTCGCGGTCAGTCACGCGCTTCTCAAGCAGCACGCAGAACGGACGATAGCCCGCTGCGGCGGGCTGGTGGCGGACGATGCTGGACTTGCTCCGGTTCTGGTAGCCCGGAGCGTTCCTCACCTTCGACAATAAACCTCCTTCACCTCATAGTGCAGGGCGTAGTGCTCACGCATGTCAGCCGCAAAGCGTTCCGCATCGGTACGATGCATGAACTTGGCGATGCAGATGTTGCGCTCCCACACCTCGTAGAACATTTCTCACCTCACAGTGTTGAAGCCGGTGATGCACTCATGCACATCGTGGATGATGGCCTGCCGCACCACATTTTCCCGTACACCCCAATCTTGTAGGCACTGGTCAGCCTCACGGTAGGCGCGCTGTGCCTCCCGAGCGAAGCAGATATGATGCCCGATGTTGCGATACCCGTCTAGGTAGTAGTCAGCCGTGTTGCGCGCACCTATCATGCGGCGCACACACGCCTCTACCCTGTCACTCGTCATCACAGTCGCAGTGGAAAACATAGCGCAGCTTGCCGTCGTCACACTGGACGCGGGTAATAGCGTCTTGGCAACCCTGGCTATACAGCGTATCCACGACTGTACCGTGATACGCCTCTACGCGCCCGCAATCGTCACGGTCGAAGACCGTAACCCTATCGCCGGGTACCATCGGGTACCCTTCGGCCATATCTCACCTCCTTCTCGCCAACATGAGAACCTGAAGCACGAGGTAAGCCAGCATGAGCCAGCAAACAAAGTTCACGCCGCACCTCAGCGCTTAGGCAGGCTTGCGCCCGCCGCTTTACCTGTGCGTGTACCCGCTACAGGGACAACGAAAGGAGGCCACGCTTGCGCGCGGCCTCCCTCCGTCACCAAGTGGGCAGCGGGGAATGAGTGACCTTGTAGTAGGCCGCCTTTTCCCATGCCGTGGTAGGAAGTCCGTAGACCACGGTCGCCTCGTATGCGTCCTTCTCCTGCCGCAGGGCATGAATCCCTGCGCACGAGCGCATTTCGCGGCAGCCGCTAGCTGGGGCGTGCTCGGGCCACAGGGCAGGATTCGCCACAGGAACCTTCGCAGCCTCCCGCATGGTCTCAACCGCAGGCGTTCCAAGGGGCAGAGCCACCATCGGGTCGAGGTAGGAGCGAGCACCGCGACGAACGCGACGACCGGCAGCCACCTTGGCCTTCTGGCCAGCCTTCGCTACGAGCAACCGCTGCCGTGCACGACGGCCAGCCGGTGTGTAGGCGAACGCTGCCTTCAGCGCCTCCAGTTGCGCGACTTCCAGGGCAAGCGATGCCATGGAGCCTCCCAACGGGTAGCGGGCATAGCTACCGCCTCGGCAGTAGCTAGCAGGGGGACGAGAGGATTCAGGGCGTGGAGCACCCCGGCCCCCTCGGAGCCGAACCTGCACTTTCAGTATCCCCTGCATACTGTCGGCTAACACATTGTGGCGATTTGCAGGAGTAGTTTGAGGTGGTACGAATATGAACGTGGTAGTTCTATGCAGTCCGACGAATTCGATAGAATGACTGGAGGGTGTTCTGAGTGGCGGGAACAACTTATGCTGATTTGCAGGGATAATCACAACGGTCATTGTAGTAGCTAGGCTCGGGGTCGAGACTGGATGAGTCAAATGATGAATATACAACGAACACTTGTTCGGTGTTGAGCCTAGAGGTATGCATATCTTGTCGGATTCGGAAGTGGCTTGAGCCTAGCGGAGGCTGCATAGAATTCAACTAAGATGGTAGTCCACCTAAAGAACTAGCTTGACGCGCGCGTGTCTAGATAGGTAGAGACTGCAATGAAATTAGTAGGGTCTCCGACGTACATCGTATGACCAACGGCGGCGGAACAACACTGTCCCTCGTACTACATACACTCTACTACATACTAAGCAAGTATACGTGGACTATCTCGATGCGCGTGCGCGCACGTATATGTTGGTAGTACTAGCGTCATGGTATGTCTATACATATACACTGTGCAAGGCATGGTCAAGGTAAAAGTCTAGTCGTACTAGGTAGGGAGTACGGTGGGGTGGGTACTATCCAGACTTTGCAAGCAAAACAGGCTTTTCCTTTCATTCTCAAGGCTACGAATAATAGGGTAGGTGCTCAATAGTACCAGTCTGGCTATAGGGGTGGGTCTTTTATTGGCTTATCCACAAAGTACCGCGAAACTGGAAAAAAATTACAAAAAAAATTCGATTTGCTATTATTTGGACGTGAAACCTTATTATAGAAAAAAGCCCCCCGGGCGAGACGAGGGGCTACTTGGTAGCGGCGGGGGAGTTGCACCCCCTAGGTATGGCTTATGAGGCCATCCGGACCACTGGGTCTACCGCGTCGTTAGACGAAGTGCAATACGATTGGTGTGATAAGTGAGACAGTTAGGGCAATCCCCCCGGCTAGTCCAGCCATGAACTTCTTATCTCTGCCCCTTTGCATGGAGATGGCGGCAGCAATCTGGTCTGGCATGTCTTCTAGAGCTTTCTTCGCTTCCCATGCGCAGGTAACGGCCATGTCGAGCTTCTTATCGTCTGGGCCAGCAAGTACTGCGTCGAGTGCTGCCTTATCCATTGCTCCGTTGCTCATTACTTACCGCATTCAGGACAAGCCATGTAGCAAGAGTCAGGGTATTCCGCCGACTCAACCCATGCGCCGATGAACGCCCCACACTCAGGGCAAGTAGCTACACACCACGAGCTGCGCTTCCCTACGCAACAATCTTCAACCTTCCATTTGGCCCGTACATCCATTACCGAACCTCATCCACAATACCGAGCTTGAGCGCCTCGTCGGAATCAATCCACCAATCCTTGCGGGTCCAGTTCTTCTTCATGACTCGCTTGGAGAGTTTACCGCCGGAGCGGTTGACAAAGATGTTGAGCACCCTGTCGCAAATCTTCTCGTAGAAAGTAACTGCGTCCTGAATCTCACCAATCTTACCTACGGTACCAGCGGCAATCTCATGGATGAGAATGTAGGACTCAGGACCACAAACCCTAATGTCACCGGCCTGAAGAAGGATGCCAGCCATTGAGGCGGCGTACCCAGCGCAGACGGTGGTAATCTCATGGCCCTTGCGAGACAGGTCTCGGACGAAGTCGTATAGCGCCATGCCAGCGATGACACTACCACCAGGGCTGTTGAATACGATGGTGATAGGACAGTCAGGACAAGTGCGGTCCCAGTAGCTCAACTCCGTGATGGCGTTCTGAACGGCTTGGTCGTTGACGGCTGAATCGAACCTGTAAACTTTGTGGTGGTCGTCGTCGGCAAGCCTGCGGGCGTTCTTCTCTACGTGAACCTCATAATCCATGGCCGACTTCTTAGCCATGTAATCTGCAACCTGAGCTTTCGATTCTGCCTCAAGCGCCTCTGCCTTGGTCTTCCTCGCCTCGGCCTCATTCATAGCAATCTGAGAGCGATTAAGCTCAGCCTCAGAAAGTTCGAGTGCTACCTTGGAGTCAATCTCTTTCTGCGTAAGCTCTCGCTCCTCCACTGCTTTTCCTTTCGTCGCAATTGTCAGATAAACTTTTGTGGCGGGCGACCCTCGCAAGGTCCGGCAGGCAGCTTTCGCTAATACTCCTGTGTCCCGCCACACTCTCATTATACACCCTCTTGCAATAATTGCAAGTCCATGATATACTCTTCTTATGACTACTAACATCGTGCCGGGCAAAAGGCCCAGGAATTCAAAGAAGACACTAGCGGATGAACGTAAGCGGATGCTCACCGAGATGGCGGCTGCCGCCTACGTTCGCATGAAGCACAACGACTATAAGTACCCAGAAGGTAGTAGGCGGGGTGGAAGGCAAGAAGACGGTACTTATATTAATAAGAGAGAGCTTATGAGAATAGCTGGGTATAAGGTAGATGGTACCAATACTCACTATGAAAGACTAGAAGAGAACGAGTACTACCAACAGATGATTACTCTCTACGAGAAGAGATACTCTGACCCACTCTTTAGAGATGATGAGATTGCTCAGGTATGGACTACCGTAGGGAATGAAGCACTAAGGAATGTCTATGAAAGGCTTGTATACTATCCGCATGAATTGTCGGTTGAACAGCTCCTCAAAGTGCTTAAGACTGTTCTCGATGCCGGAGTACAGATGCAAAAGATTGGTCAGGAGTCTGGTAAGTCTTCTAAGCTGATTAGCAAGATTAAAGACCCTGAACTTAGAGAAGAGATTAAGGAAGACTATAAGAGGAAGCTTCAGAAGGAGTTGGATGCTCTTGAAGGGGACGTGTGATAGATGTGTCTACCGTAAGCCAGAGTGGCACATCGTAAAGGTGAAGGCACAGCTCAAGATGATGCCAGACCTGTACTGTGGAATCTGCGATATCTTTAAACGGCCTGATGGCTATTGTGATATGTTTGAGGAGGGATGATGGGTAGGTTTGATGATGGTATTATGCGAATGGAAAGTAGGCCGGGATGGTATCCGGGCGAGATGGTACGTATCATCGGATATCAGCCGGGAGGAGAACCTATCGTTGTCATGCGACCGCTTGAGTATCGCCTCGACACCTTCTACCCCGACGGCGAACACGGCTTCTCTCTTTGAAAACCCTAGACCCCGATAAGGCTTTCTCCAACCTAGACGACGAGGAACAGTACCGCTACCTCGTCCTTGAGTCTCCGTACTCTGAGGACCTCTTCTCCAAAACGTACTTCGACATTGAGCTAGAGCCATACGAGATTTTCTCAATGAAACTCCTCATGGGCCGGTTCCATAGCGAGGAGGAAATCTATGCTTTCATCGAGAAGTACGACATGGACTTCATGTTCGAGAACGGGTGGATACGTCATGGCAACGAGGCCGGTGTATCTCCTGAGTACTTCCGTTCACCCAACGTACTTGTCCTCTGGCCTGCTGGTTTCGGGAAGACTACCGTGGTCACCCAGATACTTCCAGTACTCTCCATCTGCGACAACCCTAACGCGCGGCTCCAGTTCATCGCTAAGGATAAGTCTGAGGCCAACTCCTTTTCAACCGGCATTCGTCAAAAGCTGGAGTCTCCAGAGTTAATCGCGGACTTCGGACAGTTCAAGCCAGACGATAAGGTTGTCCCTTGGTCATATGATAAGTTTTCTGTGCAGCAGCGGCAGTGGAGGGATAAGGAAGAGAACTTCTCCTTCTACGGATGCAACTCCTCTACCGAAACTGGTAAGCGTTCAGACCAAGTGTACATTGACGACATCGAGCTTGCCGACACAGTACGGACTCCGGAAGAGAGGGCGAAGACCCTCGAATGGGTGAACGTTGGTCCAATGACTTCTGCGCGTCCGATGTGGCCGAAGGATGGCAATGGTAAGGTTCTCATTCCTAGCGGAGTGTCGTGGAGCAAGCGTACACGCTATTGGGGCACTGGGTTTGTTGGGACCATCTTCCATCCAGAGGGCCTCTACGCGATGCTCATGCGAAATCCAAACTTCACCTGCGTCAAGTTCTCTTGCTGGAAGGACAAGAAGAAGACTATCTCACTGTCTGATAAGATGCTTAGTGCAGCTGAGCTGAACGCAAAGCGCAAGGACATCGGGCACCTCGCGTTCAACAAACGCTTCGACAACATCGCATACAACGAAGAAGAGATGGCCTTCAGGGAGTCTTGGATTCGCGGGCTTGAGGAAATATATAATGGTGTGGCAGTACAGCATAAGGGTTGCCTAAATATAAATAGAAGCTTCTCTGACATCGACCCTAACTGGGATATATATGTAGGTTTCGACCCGGCGAGTGGTTCGAGGTCAAAGTGGTCCGCTGAAGCTGCGTATGTTGCGCTCGGCGTTGACCCGGAAGAGGAACCGCTTACTCTCCATCTTATCGACTTTGACCTTCTTCAGGACAACTTCGACAGGATGCTTGACTTGCTTCTTGAGGGTAACGAGAGGTATAATGTCGAGGGGTACCTCACCAAGTACAACTACAAGCTTGCCGTAGTTGAACATAATGGCTTCGGGAAATGGATGGTAAGCAATGACAGAATTCAACCCTACATTAACAGGCGACTCATCGCTGAGTCTTGGACTGGGGACAACAAGGCCGACCCTGAGGCCGGAGTCTTTTCCATGGGTAAGCTGTTCCAAGACGGGTACTTCGATATTCCATACAAGGAATCATCTGATAAGGAACGTGCCGAGGAGTTCATCGGACATCTCTTGATGTATCCTAAGGGTACCTGTGACCTTGTGATGGCTACATGGCTAGCTCAGCTAAAGATACCGCGCAAGACCAATACAGAACACCGTAGCTGGTTTGTGTATGGTGGACGTGGTAAAATGTATAGGGTTCCTAAGTAATGTGGTATAATGTAAAAGACACGTTAGGAGGTGTTGATGGCTTCTGTATCTGTTGACAGTATTGTAGAGTTGCGCGCGTCGTTGGAGCGCAACGATGGTGGCCGCAACGCCTCATACGACGAAGTAGTACGATTCTATACAGGCGGAGACCTTGAGACAGCCCAGAAGCAGGGCTTCTTTTCTGGTATCGCCAGTGCCATTACGTCTATCTTTACTCCCCGCTCAAGCGACGACGACACTGAGTTGCTTACTCCAATCAACATTATTAAGCCAGCTATCGATAACAAGGTAGCTTATTTGTCCATGCTGCCATCGGTCAACGTGATTACACCGCCCGACTCGATGGCTCCGATGAGTAACCCGGCGCTCGCTACCCCGGGACCGAGCGGTCCTACCGGCCTAGAGACCGCACAGATGGGGGGTGCTCTTGGTGCTCCTCCGACTCCTCCGGCCGAGACGCCCCCCGAGCTAACTGGTATGGAGGGGATGCCAGGTGGAATGCCGGGCATGGAGCAGGAGCTTCCAAACTCTCCTGCTGGTACCCCAGCGGTCCCCAGTGAGATGCCGGAAGACGACTGGGCCATGAGCTTTGCCGACAGGGAAGAGAAGCTTATCTACTCCCTGCTTGATGCATCGAACATGACACGTAGGTGCCGCGACGTTGCGTGGTCTATCTCCGCAATGGGCGGCGCTGTTATCGGTGTGTGGCCCGACTTGAGGCATGGTCGCCCGCGCATCTTCACGCGCACTCCTCAGAACTTCTATCCCATCGCGTATGATGATGATGGTCTTGAGTTGCAGATTGCTCTCTGGGTAGACAAGATGACCGGGCTTGAGGTCCTTGCTCAGTACGGTATCGCGGACTACAAGGACTCTGATGAGGTAGAGGTTATCTTCTACATGGACGAGGAGCAATTCTGCACAGTTCTCAACAAAGAGCAGTACGCCCACGACCCCATCGAGAATGTGATGGGCGTTGTTCCTATCGTGTGTGTTGGCACACTCGGAGTTCCGGGTATGATTTTCGGCAGCACGGAGATGCAGGATGCTATCCCAGTCGCCAAGCAAATCAACTACCACATGGCGCTCATTGATAAGATGTCCGACGCTATGGTTGAGCCGACCATCTTTATCACTGACCCGCTTGAGGTTCCTGACAATCTTGCCATTGGCAAGGGCGGCGTTGCTACTGCGGGTAAGGACGGTAGCGTTGAGCTGCTTGGTCCAATCCAGCTTCCTCAGGGCTTCTGGACGCTCGGTGAAGTCCTGAACAACTGGTTCGACCTGATTGCCGATAACCCCGCTGCGTTGCGTTCGCAGGGCGGTGGCATCCAGTCCGGTAAGGGTTTCAACGCTCAGCTTGGTCCAGTTGCCGCTAGGCTTCAGACGAAGCTTGACCTTGTGATGGCCGCGTGGAAGCGCGTCATAAAGTACATGCTCCTGATGTGGTCTACGTTCGAGGGCGCTAACGAGCCGCAGAAGGCGACCGGCCTTCAGTCCAAGGAGTTCTACTACTTCGAGGCCAAGCCCACCGACTTCGTTCTCAACGGAGAGATGTGGACAGAACTTGAATGTACGGTGAACGCTCAGGCGTACATTGATAAGCAGACCGACCGAATCGGAATGATGCAGCTGTATCAGACCGAACTCCTTGACTGGGAGACGGTTGCTAACGAACTTCCCGAGATTAAGGACCGTGCTAAGGTACGTCGTAACATTGATAAGGACCGTCAGTGGAAGGCTCAGGGCATGGCCCTCGCTGCCCAGATGGCGCAGTCTCCTGCTACCGCTAACGTTAACCCGGGCGATGCAGAGAAGGTTGGATACGCCATGGAGCGCGGTATGCTTACCGAGACTCCTCCGGGTCCAGTGCCTACTGCTGATATGGGCGCAGCTCCAGCCGAGCCTGAGGCTATTCCTCAGGAAGGCATGGAGGTTGCTGCTCCGCACCAGAGGCTCCTCGACATCATCGAAGAGTTCTTCAATGGGATTGAGAAGCTTCGCGGCGCTGCTTGGTGGGGTGGAGACCCACTCCTGCGGCCCGAGACGTTGGCCTCTGAGAACTATACCATTACTGTGTGGATTACCGACAGTCAGGACCAAGGTACGATTACTCGCGCAGCTGCGAAGGTCCCGGCCATCTACGGCCACATCAAGTTCATTCAGGGTCAGCCCGGTGAAGGCGTGCAGGCCCAGCAGTTCAGTCAGGGCAGTGAAGAGCCTGAGGTCCCGCTGGAGCCTACGGGAGAATCTCCCGAGCTTGACCGTATGCTAGCTGGTGAGATTTAATGGCTGGCAAGGGGAACCTGTCTGTTAGCCAGACTCCGCAGTATGGGGATAAGGTTGCGCTAGACAGGCTGACAAGTAACACTACAACTCCGATGTCTGGCGTTCCTGTCGAAAGGCAGGGCGCTGGGCGTCCAGTTGGAAGCGGAGGGCAAACCGCTGCCGCTGGTGCAGAGACTCTTCCCCCGCAGCACCGAGAGGCAATGTCTGAGATTGCTCAGGCAGTACAGCGGCTCCAGTACTTCGAGTCTCTTAATCGAATCATGGACACTCCCGAGACAAGGATGTATCTCCTCGACGCACAGCGAGACTTCCAGCGTCAGTCTGTGAACTTCGAGGGCGATACTCCAGACTGGGATATTGACTAATGCCTACAGGCGACGAAGGGAAGATGGCAGCATACCTTGCTTACCTAGCAAGGCAAAAGAAGAAGAAGGACAAGAAGGCCGCTGCAAAGGCGGACTTTGCTGCACAGCATCCTGAGGCTAACCCGATTCAGCCTGCCGGTGGCATGGCTGGAACGAACCCGCGCGTACCACCGAAAGCTCCAGTTATTGAAGAGCCGAAGCCGATGGAGTGGGACCGCGAGAAATTCGGGGAGCCTATCGTCCCAACCATCCCGTCTATCGTCCACGATAGTTCTACCGACGTGGCGAACATGCACAACTTTACAATGGCCTACTTCGACAAGTGGCACTGCTTCCCTACGAGCAAGCAGACTAAGGCGTTCCTCGAAAGCGCAACTTCTGTCTGGACGCGCAAGCAGTGGTACGATATGCTCAAGCCGCTCAAGTCGGTTACCGAGAAGCCGATGGTCGAGGAGTACGCTAGGTACACAAACTCGAAGACTTCGCCCAACGGTCCAGCTACCACTGGTATTGACGACAAGAAGATTACCAATAGAGGCATGGGGCTTCAGGGCTTTGAGGTAACAAAGGATATCATCAATGACCCGAAGAGCTTCATGGGCAATACATTCGCTTGGTCAAGCGTTGATTATCCAGCCGCGCAGAACCCCACCCCAGACCCAAACTTTAAAGAGATTCCAAAGGCGCTGAAGGTTCTCGACAAGGCCGCGCATGGCGGGCTTGGTAAGATGAACACCGCCGAAGAGAAGTATCTTGGTGACGTTGCTGGAGGAATCATCGGCTTTAAGAAGTTCCTTGCCGAGACACTGAAGAAGAATGGCAAGCCTGTTCCATTCAACCCAAACAATAATGACTGGTCAAAAGACCTTGATATTCAGTACCATAGATATCTCTTTGGTAGGGTCCTGCCATATGCACTCCTTTCCAATGACCCAGAGCGTCAGGCAGACGCTACAGCAGTTCTCGCCCAGCTATATCCAAACATCCTGGGTGAGAATCTAGAAGACCCGACTGGCCTTTCCCCGGAGATTCTCAGTGTAGGTACCCAGAATCTTGGCAAGGTCTTGATGGATGCCGGAATGGATGAGGCTGGAATTCTTAACCTGTGCTATAACGGGTTCATCGACGGCAGGGTCCCAGGGCAGTCAACTACCAAGGCAATGTATGATTACGTGGAAGAGTTCGGACCGGAGATGCTTCCGGCCAACGCATTCAAGGAATACAACGACTCCATCTTCACCGTCAATGAGCTGATTGGTGGAGTCTTTGAGCTTCCTATTAAGCTTGGCGAGAAGCTATCAGAGGTCGGAGCTGGATACGGAGAATCAACCGATTACATCTTCGATAAGTGGAAGGATGTACCCGGGGCGAAGGGGTACATTGGTGAAATTGCACACAGTCTCTACAACCACGCATGGACAGACCTCAACCCGATTGTTGGACCATTCAAGTTTTATGAGGGTCTTGGTTATGTAATTGGCAACGGGGTAGCTGCGGCAACTACAGTCGTTGACGTGCTCGCAAGTTTTGAACCGCGCACCGTAGAACCGGGCTTTAAGCAGCCTGGTCGTCGCGGCGGCATGGGGCAGGCACCTCTTCTTGAAGAGCCAACCACCTACGAGTCTGTAGCTGAAGAGAATCAGCAGTGGCGCGACGCGAAAGAAGCCATTATTAACGCGCCGCGTGATGTCATGAATGACGCGGAGAAGACTCTACAGCTGAAAGAGCTTGATGACATTCACCAAGAGAACGGCGGTGTATTGGGCGCACTGAATGCTGACGAGATGATTCCCAACCTTCGCGCTGAGCAGCTCTTCCAAGTGAAGACATGGGTAGACAGGTTCACAACACAGCAGTCTACAGGCCCGCTTGACGCTGTAGCTCGTCACCTCACCACAGGAACTGGCATCGCTGTTGACTCTGGTGCGTTCCAAGGGTTCCAGACAGCGGCACAGATGGGCGACCTTTACCTCACACTGAAGGGCGCTAAGCAAATGGACCGTGGAATTCGGTGGGGAGTAAAGAAGGGAGCGAAGGCTACATTCTGGGGAGCGCGCAAGGTCGAGGCCAACATCAAGGGTGGAAAGGTCGTAGACGAGCCGTTTGACTTTGGTGTAGAGCCTACTAATCCTACCGCAGTCAAGCCTCCGAGATACCGTGTTCCCAAGGGCCAGCCAGGAGCGGGCAGGTTTGTGGACGCAGAGACTGCATACAAAGAGGGATACGCGGTACGACCGTTTGACCCTGTTCGCCAACTAAACGAAGCTGCTACCGCAGAGGGAGCGAAGCGTGGTGGTGATGTTCTCGAAGCTATGCAGCAGGACAAGGGCGACAAAGGCTCTGCGAAGCCTGACAACGCACCGAAGGGTCCTACTGAGCGGAAGCATCATATCCCGTTCGACCGTGAGCCGGGCGAAGGACCGGGAGAGATTAATGCCCCTCGTGGTATGGGCGGGAACACCACGGGATATCGTGGCGGTACGCGCGGTGGAGAACCTGCCGAAGGTCCGGTCTTCCTGACTCAGGACAAACAGTACGCTGATATGTACTCTGGCGTTCCGAAGGGCGGCGTATCCCGATACTACATCGACCCCGGGGCCAAGGCTCTTACTCTGGAGACTAAAGCACTGCCAGGTCAGCTTCAGGGCATCATTGACACCGCTATTGCTGACGGATACGACATTATCCTGAACCCGAAGGCTGGGGAGATGATTGTCCTCAACCGTGAGGTAATGCACGGTAAGCCGTTCGGGGCTAAGGTCGGACCCGGTGAGACAGAAGCGCTGGCAACTCCTCCGGTATCTGAGCCTGCACTGAAGCCGGGCGAGTTTCCCAAGCTTTCTGATGGTGGAGCTGAGATAACCGATTTCGGCAGAATTCCTGAACAGGCTCCATACGGAAAAAACTGGGGCGCTGCTCCTCGCACCATCAAGTTGTTCTGGCAGGTTGCCAAGCTGAAGCCGGGAGAGCCAATCACCAAGGCTGTGCTTGATACAGCCCTGAAGAATGCTGGCGTTTCTCCGACTGTTCGGCGATTCATCATGAATGAGGTAGCTGACCCGTATGATACGGTTACCGTAAGTGGTATCCTCCGCACAGTGGCTGATGCCGAGGCTAAGCT
>Ga0172375_10010193_pt1 | contig 12231 bp, 10 predicted proteins | sample LakKiv1m_FD_114537 | JGI IMG/M metagenome (GOLD analysis project Ga0172375, IMG submission 114537) | Freshwater microbial communities from Kabuno Bay, South-Kivu, Congo - kab_092012_11.1m | ecosystem: Environmental > Aquatic > Freshwater > Lake | place: Democratic Republic of the Congo... | reverse complement strand
TGGCTCGATCCGGGAGTGTTTGGTACTTTGGGAGTTGGAGGCGGTTTCGCAGCCGGTGCAAAACTTTGCCGCCCTGATGAGGAAGTATGGATTATTTACGGTGATGGATCTTCTGCCTATACACTTGCAGAGTTTGACACCTTTGCAAGACACAAAATACCTGTTATTGCGCTGGTGGGCAATGATGCAAGCTGGGCGCAGATTGCACGCGACCAGGTTGTTTTCCTTGGCGACAGTGTGGCTACAGATCTTGCGTTTACTGATTATCATGAAGTAGCAAAAGGCTATGGAGGTGACGGCATGAAGATCACAGAACTTTCTCAGTTAGCTGAGGCAGTAACAAAAGCAAGAGAAGCCAACAAACAGGGAAAACCATTTCTGATTAATGCCATCCTCGGCAAAACTGATTTCAGGAAAGGGTCTATTTCGGTGTAGTAAGCAGTTTACTCTTTTACTACTACCACTGCAATAATTATCTTTACCTTTGGCACATGCAAAAGCTGAAAAAGATATTATCCGTTTTCTTCCTGCTTTTATTCATTTTTCCGTTTGCTGAAAAAGGAATTCATGATTACTTACATGCTGATGTAAACCAGTGTACTCATGCTGACAAACATTTTCACGCATCTGAACATCATTGCGAATTATGTGATTTTACAAACAATTTCAATGTGCTGCCTTCTTTTGATCACAATAATTTGCTGCATAATGAACCTGCTCCATCACGTTTCACTTTCGCTGAAAACAATATACTTCTTTATCAAAAAGAGTTTCATTTTCTCCGGGCGCCTCCCTCTTTAGTTTAATTTTTTCATCCATTTACCGGCTTTGTTTATCCGGGCTAATTCCCGTGTAAATCTCCGGAAACAAAAAATTAACACTAAATCAATGAAAAAAACAATCATCCTGCTATCCGCAATAATGATATTTATTGCAAATACATCAGTCGCAAAATATAATTTTACTCCAGGCGAAACATCCTTGTCAGGAAAAATAACAGACAAAAATACAGGTGAACCACTTCCCGGTGTGAACATTTATTTACCCGATTTAAAAACAGGTACAATCAGTATTGCTGACGGGACTTATAAAATCGAAAATCTTCCGCAGGCAAAGGTTTTGGTGCAGGTAACATTTATCGGGTATAAATTTATTGCCGAAAACATTGACCTTGCAACCACATCAATAAAAGATTTTGCATTGGAAGAAACTTTTGCTGAACTCAATGAAGTAGTGGTAACCGGCATGTCGAAAGCCGCAGAAAAAAACAGGACGCCAACACCTGTTTCTACCATTTCCGCTATTCAACTATTGCAGATTTCTTCTGCAAATATTATTGATGCTCTTGCCGCGCAACCCGGAGTGTCGCAAGTAACGACAGGTTCTGGAATTTCAAAACCAGTCATCCGCGGATTGGGATATAACCGTGTTGTTACAGTGAATGATGGTATAAGGCAGGAAGGGCAGCAATGGGGTGATGAGCACGGAATTGAAGTTGACGAATTTTCAGTGAGCAAAGTAGAAATACTTAAAGGTCCGGCAAGTTTATCTTATGGTTCAGATGCAATTGCAGGAGTAATCAATATGCTGAGTGCACCAACATTGCCTGATGGCAAAATCATGGCAAACCTTTTGGCAAACTATCAAACCAACAATGGCTTGATTGGATGGTCTGCAAATCTTGCAGGAAACAAAAAAGGTTTTATATGGGATGTCCGCTACTCAAACAAAATGGCGCATGCTTATCAGAATAAATATGACGGCTTTGTTTTCAATTCAGGTTACAGGGAAAATAATATGGGCGGAATTATCGGATTCAATAAATCATGGGGATATGCTCATTTGCATTTCAGCATATATAACCTCACGCCTGGAATTGTTGAAGGCGAACGCGACAGCGCGTCAGGAAATTTTATAAAACCAATTGCATCAAATGATACAACAGAGGGTGTTGCCATTGCAAGCGGCAACGATTTCAAATCTTACACACCTTTAACTCCCTACCAGAAAATTCATCACTACAAAGCTGTGATGAATAACAGTTTCATTATAGGCGATGGCAGTTTAAAGACAACGATTGGTTTTCAGCAAAACCAGCGACAGGAATATGCCGACATACTTAATGAATACAATTACGGACTTTATTTTCTCCTCAACACCATCAACTATGATGTAAGATATATTCTTCCCGAAAAACATAATTTCAATATTTCAATCGGTGCAAACGGTATGGAGCAGACCTCACAAAATAAAGGGACAGAATTTTTAATTCCTGAATACATATTGTTTGATGCCGGAGTTTTCGTCATTGCAAAAAAAGCAATTAACAAATTAGACATCAGTGGTGGCTTGCGTTACGACCTACGAAGCGAAAAAGGAAAAGATTTGTATTTGAATGGGAACGGGGAAAAAACAGATGCCGGTGATTCAACTGCCTTTCATCAGTTCAAAGCATTCAATTCTACTTTTACAGGGATATCAGGAAGCATCGGTGCAACTTACCAGTTTTCTGAAAAGGTTTTTACCAAATTGAATATTTCAAAAGGATTTCGCGCTCCTAACATTGCAGAGATTTCAGCCAACGGAGTGCATGAAGGAACTACCAATTACATCATTGGTGTTCCCACACTGAAAGCAGAAAACAGTTTACAGTTTGACTTTTCGCTTGGACTTAATTCGCAACACATTACTGCACAGGTTGACTTGTTCAGCAATACCATCAGCAATTTTATTTTCCTTGCTAAGCTTGAGAGTGTTGCCGGGAATGATTCGCTCACTGATGGTTTCAGTACCTTCAAATATTCTTCGGGCAGTGCAAATTTATCAGGGGGTGAATTATCTATTGACCTTCACCCGCACCCCTGGGACTGGCTGCACTTCGAAAATTCTTTCTCTTATGTGCAATCCACACAAAAGAACCAATCTGATTCAACAAAATATTTGCCTTTCACCCCGGCACCAAAATTTTCTTCAGAACTTAAAGCAACTTCAAAAAGGTTAGGAAACTTTTTAGCTAACTCCTATCTGAAATTCGGACTTGATTATTATTTCGCTCAAAATAAATTCTATGCTGCATTTGGAACAGAAACCTCAACACCCGCTTATATAATTCTCAATTTCGGAGCCGGAACTGACGTAACTTTAAAAAATAAAACTCTTTTTTCAATTTACATCAGCGCAAACAACCTTGCAGATGTTGCTTATCAAAATCATTTAAGCCGCCTGAAATATGAAGCTGTAAACAATGTAACAGGTCGCACGGGAGTTTACAACATGGGAAGAAACATCAGTTTTAAATTACTTGTCCCGATCGAATTCAGCAAAAAGAAAGCATGATAAATTATTTCCCAGTAATATTATCTTTGCACCAATTTTAATGAAATCCGCCCTTTCCATATTACTTGTTTCTCTCTTCCTTGTCCAGTCGTTCACGCGCACATTTATTTTATTGAATTATGAAGTGAACAAGGATTACATCTCCAGGGTTCTTTGTGAAAACAAAGCGAATAAAAATTTGCACTGTGAAGGAAAATGTCACCTGAAAAAAGAACTGCAGAAAGAAGAAAAAAAGGAAAGTACACCTGCGGGCAACAGCAAAGAAAAATTTGAAGTTACATTATACAATTCCATAAAACCTGTTCTTACATTTTTATTCATCCAAGCAAGTTCAGAAAAACACTTCTTCAACGAGACTATTAATTATCCTCTGTCGTTATCCGCGATATTTCACCCTCCCTGTATTGATTGATTAACTAACACCGTGAGTAAATATCATTCACGGTCTTTCCCTATTCGCATAATCAATCAATAATTATCATTCAAATCTATTATGAAAACTCATATTCAATTCCTCATTGCAGGAACCATACTTCTTGTATCATTATTTACTTCATGCAAAAAAGACAATGATGACAATACTAACAATCCTAACACCGAAGATTTGGTGCTTGCCGGGCAGGCTTATACCAATCAGGGAAGCATTCTTGTAAAAGTTTACGGAGAAGATTCACTTTACAGCGCTTACTCCAAACTATATATCGAACTCCGAGATTCGGCTACAAACAATTTAATCAACGATGCAGAAATTACACTGTTGCCTCAAATGCCGATGATGGGACATGCGGCTCCATTTGAAAATCCTGCAAGCACAACAGCTATTGAAGGACTTTTTCCTTGTGCTGTGGTATTCCAGATGCCGGGCACTACAGGTTGGGTTTTAGATATTCATGTGAAAGAACTTGCCGGTAACAAAGAAGGCGATGTGTCTATTCCTGTTGTTGTAAACACTCCTGCTCTTGTGCGTACTAAGGTTATTACAGCATTAAACGGAACCGATAAAATCATTATTTCCTACTTAGAGCCATCCTCTCCTGAAGTGGGTATCAATGATTTTGAAATTACACTTCACAAAAAAGAAACAATGATGTCGTTTCCTGCTGTAGAAAACTATACAGTTGAAATTGAACCCGAAATGCCATCAATGGGACATGACTCACCTAACAATGTAAACCCCACACACACCGGAAACGGTCATTATGAAGGAAAAGTAAACTTTACAATGACTGGTGAATGGTATATCAACCTGAGGATAATGAATGGCAGTGAAGCGGTTGATACCACATCCTATTTTGTGGTTACTTTTTAAAACTGCAACATGCGCAAACTGGCTTACAAGATTTTCTTTATTCTGATAAGTTCTCAGGCTATTGCCCAACAGCAAGACAGTGTCTTCTTTAACAGGGAAGGTAGTATTACCGAGCGCATAATCGGCCTGAACGAAGTTCTTGTAAAGCCAACTTGCGACTGCGTTGGCGAGTGTACCTGCAAACCAACTGTCAAAGAAAACTATTCACTCAACCGCTTTTCGGCCACCGATGCATTGTTGGAAAAGAACAGCCGTATTTCAGTTATCAAAAGAGGCAATTTTGCTTTTGAACCCGTGCTGAACGGAATGGCATCAGACCGTATTAACCTGACCATTGACGGAATGAAAATATTCGGTGCCTGCACTGATAAAATGGATCCTATCACCTCGTATGTAGAACCTAACAACATGAAGTCGGTTGCTGTTCAACATGGAGCAGCAGGCAGCATGTATGGTTCGGGGATAGGCGGTTCAGTAAATATGGAAACCAACGGTGCTACTATTAATCCTGCAAAGAAATTCAGCGGTGAGGCAGGAATGGGATTTCAGTCGGCATCGCTGGGCGCAAACGCACTCTTCATGCTCAATTACAGCAGCAAACGCTGGGCCTTAATGACCAATGGTGTTTACCGCAAGTTTCAGAACTATCGTGCCGGAGGAGGCGAAGAAATCAACTACACACAGTTTGAAAAATGGAATGGTTCGGCTTCTGGAAAATACATGCCTACTGATAATGATGTGCTACGCTTTGATATGATAATGGACGAGGGCTACAACATTGGCTATGCAGCATTGCCGATGGATGTACTTTATGCCAAAGCAAAAATTTTCGGACTTACCTATCAGCATCTTCCTTGTCACGGAGTGGTTGAAAAATATGAGGTGAAGATTTATGGCAATACTGTGTCACACAGCATGGACGATACTAAACGCACCAATGTTCCAATACACATGGATATGCCCGGAAGCACTAAAACCGTTGGAGGTTATTTCGATACTCAACTCAAAAAGAATAAACATAAAGTAACGTTGCGCTTAGATGGCTACCACAGTAATGCAAGAGCTGAAATGACCATGTATCCGGTAAATGAAGCCGAGATGTTTATGCTTACCTGGCCCGATGTAAACAAGATGGATGCAGGAATTTTCTTGCAGGATGCGATTGAACTATCAGAGAAAAACAGATTGAGTATTAATGCCCGTTTGGAATACCTGAACACACAAGTGATGGACGAATTCGGTGTGCAGCAAGCTAGTGTGTTCAATCAGGATGTTTCCAAGCCCAATCACCGCTTGCTTAAAGTTTTTAGTGCAAGTTATATGCGAACGGTAAGTAAATCAGTTTCTGCCTGGCTTACCGCAGGTTATACCGAAAGAGCACCATCGATTACCGAACAATATGGCTTTTACATTTTCAATGCTTATGACGGTTATGATTACATCGGCAACGTGAATATCAGAAACGAAAAAGCCGCCCAAGCCGATGCCGGCATTCAATGGAAACGCGAGAATGCAGAAGTAAGATGCACCGGTTTTTATTACCAACTGTTCGATTACATTCTTGGAGCGCAGGACAATACCATGGATGCAATGACCATCAATGCCAACGGTGTGAAGTTCTCTAAAAACATTCCGGAAGCATTTATGACTGGAGGTAACTTAGAACTCTCCTACTTGCCTGTAAAGATGATTAAACTCTCATCGGTTTCGTCCTACACACATGGCGAAATTGTGGGAGGAAATCCGCTGCCGCTCATTGCTCCTTTTAAAAATGTAAGCAGTGTAAAATGGCTGCACCTACGCGGCTTTGTAATGCTTGAGTGTGAAAGCGCAGCAGCACAAAACCGTATTAATCCAGAATTTGGAGAACGCAGCACAGCCGGTTATTCAATCCTTAATGTTAGAGCAAGCTATTTCTTCCCGCTTGGAGAGAAAAAAATTACACTCAATGCAGGTATAGAAAACCTGCTCGACAAACGTTACCGCACCCATCTTACCTGGGGCGGAATTCCACAACAAGGTATCAACGGATACCTGAATATTAGTTTTTCATTTTAATTCAAACAATCAATAACTCTATTCCAAAACCCAAACAATTATGAAAATTAAATTTTTATCTCTGTTGACAACAGCACTAGTTATCAGTTTCACTTCGTGCAAAGATGATCATCATGATGACCATGAAAATCCTGAAATTTCGCTTACCACACCTGCCGACCAGCAACAGTTTGGATTAACCGATACCATCTATATTATAGGACATATAACCGACAATCATGACTTGCATGAACTGGAAGTAAAACTTACCCGCAATGAAGATGGTGACACGTTATTACTTTTCACTCCTACTGTTCATGCTCTTACCGAGTATCATTTGGATACGTTTTATGTAGCCAATGAAACAGACCACAAACATTATACCCTGCAGATAAAAGCGTGGGATCATGAAAATAATTCTGAAACACTCAGCTATGAGTTGCATGTAGAATAATTTTTTTCTAAACCTTCTTAAAAAGGGAAAGCTCAACAGCTCTCCCTTTTTTATTGTGCAATTGCTTTTATATTTGACCTCACAAAATAAATACTCAATGAGCACAGCTATATCTAGACAACAACTCAATAACTACGCCCTCGGCAAATGGATTGCCGGTGAAGGCAACGGACAAACACTATACAACGCCATAACAGGTGATGCCATTGCAACAGCCAGCAGCAAAGGATTAGACTTTGCCGCCATGTGCGATTATGCACGCACCGTTGGCGGATCCAAACTCCGCAAAATGACTTTCCCTGAGCGTGGAAGAATGCTGAAAGCACTGGCACTTCACCTGATGGAAAAGAAAGACCTGTTCTACAAAATATCATGGGCAACAGGCGCAACCAAAGCTGACAGCTGGGTGGACATTGAAGGCGGTATCGGCAATTTATTTTCGTATGCATCACTGCGCAGAACTTTTCCAAATGAAAGTTTTTGTGTGGAAGGCGATGTAGCGAAACTATCTAAAGGAAATACATTTATCGGTCATCACATTTGTGTGCCGAAAGAAGGTGTGGCTATTCACATCAATGCTTTTAATTTTCCTGTGTGGGGAATGTTGGAAAAAGTGGCGGTGAACTGGCTGGCGGGTGTTCCTGCGATTGTAAAACCTGCAACGCTTACTTCATTTTTAACAGAGGCTGTTGCCAAAGAAATTATTGCAAGCGGCATTCTACCCGAAGGTGCGCTGCAACTGATTTGTGGAAGTGCAAATGGAATCTTAGACCATGTTATCAGCTCGGATGTAGTAACATTTACAGGAAGCGCAAGCACCGGAAAAATGCTGAAAGCACATCCGCGTTTGATTGAAGAGGCTGTTCCTTTTACTATGGAAGCAGATTCGCTCAACTGCTGCATTCTTGGCAGTGATGTTACTCCCGACCTGCCTGAGTTTGATATTTTCATTAAAGAAGTAGTGCGCGAAATAACTACCAAAGCCGGGCAGAAATGCACTGCCGTGCGCAGGATAATTGTTCCTGAAAACAGGGTGGAAGAAGTGCGCGTTGCACTTGGCAATCGTTTGGTACAAACCGTAATTGGCGACCCTAATGTGGAAGGTGTACGCATGGGTTCATTAGCCGGACAAACACAGTTGAAAGAAGTAAAAGAGAAAGTGGAACAACTAAGCAAAACACAGCAAATCATTATCGGTGATTTTGAAAAATTTGAAGTGAAGGGAGCTGATAAATTCAAAGGCGCATTTATGCCGCCTATTATTTTCCTGAACGAAAATCCGTTCGCAAAAACAGATTGTCATAACATAGAAGCTTTTGGTCCGGTTTCAACATTGATGCCTTATAAAACAACGGATGAAGCCATTACACTGGCTAAGTTGGGCAAAGGTTCATTATGCAGTTCCATCATCACAGCAGATGATAAAATTGCAAAAGATTATGTGCTGGGCGCAGCAAGCATGCACGGAAGGATTTTAATTCTCAACCGCGACTGCGCGAAAGAAAGCACGGGACATGGCTCACCGATGCCAATGCTGGTGCATGGCGGTCCGGGCAGAGCAGGTGGCGGAGAAGAAATGGGCGGCAGACGCGGAGTATTTCATTACCTGCAACGCACCGCAATCCAGGGTTCACCTACAACTATTACCAATGTTACTAATCAATACCAATACGGAGGCGATTATAAAATAAGAACAAGTCCGAACTCTTTTTCTGTTGTGCATTCTGGCGTTGGGATGGGTAGTGCCGATGGCAAAGTCCTCCCCTGGGGAGAGGATTTAGGAGGGGTGCTTCATCCTTTCCAACAATACTTTGAGGATATTGAAGTAGGCGAAACATTGATTACCAAAACGCACACAGTTACCGAGCAAGATGTTTTGGACTTTGCCAACCTGAGCGGTGATAAGTTTTACGCCCATACAGACCCGAACTCATTGGAAGGAACTCCATTTAAACGCACGGTAGCACATGGTTATTTTATTCTTTCACGTGCGGCAGGCTTGTTTGTTGACCCGCCAAAAGGTCCGGTATTGCTGAACTACGGCTTAGACGAATGTCGTTTCACCAAACCTGTTTATCCGGGAATGACCATCGGTGTGCGCTTTACCTGCAAAGAAAAAGTGGACCAGGAAAAACGCAATGACGAAGATGTAGCCAAAGGAATTGTAAAATGGGTAGTGGATGTTTATGACTGCTCATCACAGGAAATCCGCGATAAATATGAAGTGGATTTAACCAATGGTGATACGGTTGCGATTGCGACTATTTTGACAATGGTGAAGAAGAGAAATCAAAACTAAACTCAACATGCGTTACCTTTTGTTTTTCATTCTGCTGTTTTCCTTTTCTCTAAAAGCGCAGACCTATGACGAGCAGGTTTCAAACAACCTGAAACAGCGCTACAACATCTTGTTGAACAGCGATGATAAAAAGCGAGTAAAGAAACTGCAGGCGCTAATTGACAGCATTCAGAGTAATGCTCCGCAATACATGAAAACCTGTGAAAAATGCAGTGGAACGCTTTACTACATGGTTAGCTCCGAGTGCAAGCGCTGCCGCGGAACAGGAACCGTAAAACACAATGTTTGCGAAGGTTCGGGCAAATTAGTTTGCCACCAGTGCGAAGGAAGAAAAATTTACAACGACCCTGTTTGCATCGGCACCGGAAAAGAAGCCTGCAACAAATGCAAAGGAAAAGGACAAATTGAAAAAGATTGCGGAAACTGCCTTGGCAGCGGAAAAGCAGATTGCTACATGTGTCACGGAAAAAACACATCTTGCCAGCGTTGCCGCGGAACAGGGAAAGATTTATCGTTTGCAACGCAAACCACCACCAACTCAGGTTCCATTGGGGTAAACTGCAGCAGTTGCAACGGCACAGGAAGAGCCTACTGCCTGACCTGCAACAACAGTGGAAAACTAAAATGTACGAATTGCAGTGGCAATGGCAAAATCTATAATCCATGCGGCAGTTGCAACAGTTCAGGTTTCCTTGGAAAATGCCCCACAGCCTTATGCAAATCAGGAAAAATGGATTGCACCAAGTGCGATGTAAACGGAAAAATAATTTGCAACGCCTGCAAAGACGGCTATGTTAGATGCACCGGCTATGGCGGCAGTTGCGGTGACGGAACCACTACCTATAAAATGGAATGTGGTTTCTGCAATGGATTCGGAAAAGAAATCAAATAAATATAAAAACATGAAAAAAATCACATCCATCCTTGTTCTCTTATCACTTTCCATCTGTTTTGCAGAAGCTCAGAAAAATCCAATTCACTGGAAAGTTCTTTCTTTCGGCACAGATAAAGCTGTTACCATAAACGGTTATGTTATCAGCGAAAAAAATCCCGACATACATTATGCGGTGAGCAAAACAACGGTTTATAAAAGCACCGATGGAGGAAAAACGTGGATTGTCGCTGCCCAAAAAGTAGGAGGATTTATGTTTTACATGAACAAAATTCCCATTGTGCTGCACCCCGAAAATCCCGATATTATTTATATCGGTTCGTTGCCGGGAGTAATGAAAAGTACCGATGGAGGAAAAACATGGGCTACCAAAAAATTTGCACCTGCAATTTCTGTTGTGCTGTTAAATCCTTCCAATCATGATGAAATTTGGGCAGCCAGCACCCAAGCCGGAAATCCCGGAGGAATCTGGGTAAGCAAAGATGCAGGCGAAACCTGGCAACAGAAACTGAAAAACCGTCCGTCTGTTGCATTTGATGCCGACCCCACTGATTTCAGGATGATGTATGCCGGAACAGGTGCTGGAAGTTTTGAAAAATCAAATGACGCAGGACTTACCTGGCGCAGTAAAAAACCGCAGGAAGGCGAGTTGAAAGGCTTGTCTTCAGTTACTGGTATAACAATTAATCCTAACCAGCCTAATGTGATGCTTCTCTCAGCCAATGGTTATGGGATATTTAAAAGCAACGATGGCGGAGAAGCGTGGATACATACCGGGCATTATCTTGACCGCGAAGTAAAATACAATCATAAAAATCCTTCTGAAGTATGGGGCATCAGCAATCCAAGCCTTGGCGCATTAGGCGGAAAAGGTTCTGTAGTGCATTTCAGCAACGATGGAGGAAATGTGTTTGTAAACACCCATGCTGATGAAATGATTGAAGACATCAACAAAAAATATTATGACGGGAAAAACGCTCAGTTTAATGATATTTACTTTTCACCAGATGGCAGCCGGGTTTATATCTGCACTACTTCAGGGGTGATTTTCACTGATTCAAAAGGAGTGGAATAAAATTAATTGCCCTGCCCTTCAGGGCAAGGATTCCAATGAAATAAATGAAAATCTTAGGTTTTTAGCCCTTCAAAACACGGAACACTAAAATTGCTTATCAATGTGGTTTCCCTTTATCAACAAGGGTTTCATGCAGGAAAAGCTATTCTTTCATGAGTTCCCAGAACCCGTCCGTGAATATCTTCCAGGGAAATTGTAACACCCGCTAATCTGCCGTAACCTCCCGTTGAGTAAGAGGCATTCCCCTGCTTAGCAGTGGCACCACCTGATGGGTTAACTATACCACCTCTTGCCGGTATGGATATATCTGTTAAGTCAACAGTAATTATCTTTAACGCTTCAGTAGTACCCGTCAGGCAAGCTATACCTCTCTGCGCCAAACTGCGACCTCCCGCTGAGTAAGCAGCATGTCCCGCTATTGCTTCTGTTACACCTGTCAGGACAATGGCACCTCCTTTCGCTTTTCTGAGACCATCTGATGAGTCATCTGTGGCTCTCTGAAACATTCTGCGAACAGCATAGTTACTATATTTCAGCGCAGCCGAATGATGGTTTTTCCCATCTTGAAAACTACACATCACCTCTGCCGGAATTGGAAATAACAACACAGTATTTTGATACAGTCCTCTCATTGATTCGTTTACTAATAATACTTTCTGAAATTTTGAAATCCTTTCTTTGCCTATACGTTGTTAAACTATGCATAACGGAACAGCAATGCTAAAGTAGTAAATTATTTATACATGCAACTATTATTTTCAACAGGGTGTTAAATGAAACGCCCTGCAAGGCGGATTCAAATGAATAGAAGAATCAGGACTTCAGACCT
>Ga0172375_10010191_pt1 | contig 12235 bp, 12 predicted proteins | sample LakKiv1m_FD_114537 | JGI IMG/M metagenome (GOLD analysis project Ga0172375, IMG submission 114537) | Freshwater microbial communities from Kabuno Bay, South-Kivu, Congo - kab_092012_11.1m | ecosystem: Environmental > Aquatic > Freshwater > Lake | place: Democratic Republic of the Congo... | reverse complement strand
GAAGAGATACAGGGATCGAAGTTTTATGAACCCGGTAACAGTTCAAAGGAAGAAGAGATAAGAAAAAGACTGAAGGACATGTGGAGAGATATATATGACTATTAATCCTGGCCCTAACCCTAATCCTAAACCCAACCCTAATCCTAACCCTAACCCCAACCCCAATCCTAATCCTAACCCTAACCCCAACCCTAATCCTAACCCCAATCCTAATCCTAACCCTAACCCCAACCCCAACCCTTCCCCTTAAGAATAAGGGGAAGGGAGAAAAACCCAGATTCTTTTGAACTCCGTTTCTTCCTTAATAATATGAAGGTATATTATTAATAATCAAAGTCTTCACTCCCTCCCTTACTTTTAAGGGAGGGAGATGGAGGATGGGTTTATTTATGGTATGATATTTGCCTAAACAAAAAATATTTATTTAACTTTACAATGGAATGAACTCTAATCTGAAAGATATCCCCGGAATAAAATACGGAGAGACAAATAATTTTTTACTTATCGCAGGGCCATGTGTAGTGGAGAGCGAGGAGAATGTCTTTCTCATTGCCGAACATCTGGCAGGGCTTTCAGAAAAGTATCACCTCCCCTACGTTTTCAAGGCATCCTACAGAAAAGCAAACAGGTCGAAAATGGATTCATTTTCAGGAATCGGTGATGAAAAGGCTTTAAGGATCCTTGCTGAAGTAAGGAAGAAATTTTCAATTCCGGTGATAACTGATATCCACAATCCGGATGAGGCAATTTCTGCTGCAAAGTATGTTGACATACTTCAGATACCGGCATTCCTGTGCCGGCAAACTGATCTGCTTGTTGCAGCAGCCAAGACAGGCAAATGGGTCAATATTAAGAAAGGTCAGTTTCTTTCAGGAGCATCGATGAAATTTGCAGTTGACAAGGTGAGTGATTCCGGCAATAACAAAATAATTGTAACTGACCGCGGAAATATGTTCGGGTACCAGGATATAGTTGTGGACTTCAGGAATATACCTGTTATGAAGAAGATTGGAGTTCCGGTAATAATGGACATAACACACTCTCTTCAGCAGCCAAACCAGGAAGCAGGTATCTCAGGCGGTATTCCCGAAATGATCGAAACTATAGGCAGGGCGGCAATAAGCACAGGTGCCGACGGAATCTTCATTGAGACTCATCCTGACCCTGCGAATGCAAAATCAGACGGAGCCAATATGCTGAACCTGTCAGGGATGGACTCTCTTTTAAACAAGCTCGTTGCAATCAGAAAAACGATAAATTCATTTGACAATTAAACCTTAATTACAATTTTATGAAAAAATTATTTTTGATGTTAACATGTCTTCTGGCAGTTGCAGTGGTCAGTGCTCAATCGCTTGAAGAGATCGTAAAGAAGTATTCGGTAGCCAATAAGCTCGATAAGGTTGGTTCACTAAAAACCATCAAGATCACAGGAAACATGTCGATGATGGGAATGGAGATCCCCATTGAAATATGGATGAAGAATCCCGACAAGATCAAATCAGTTACCAACATTAACGGGCAGGAAATCATCCAGTGTTTCGACGGAGTAAAAGGATATTCGGTTAACCCGATGGGAGGCTCTTCAGAACCGGTTGAACTTGGAGCAGCTGAGGTAAAACAGATCCAGCGGAGCAATATGTTCCAGAATTATCTTGAATCCTACCTGAAGAGCGGACAGCTTGCACTTGCAGGAGAAGAGTCTGTAAATGGTAATCCTGCCCATAAGGTGAAAGCTACACTGGACGGAGGAATGGTGGTTGACATGTTCATCGACAAATCATCATATCTTCTTGTAAAATCGTCTGTTACAGTCAATACTGAGGGAATGTCAATGGTTGTTGATTCATATCCTACAGATTACAAGGATATGAGCGGACTGTTTCTTCCGATGAAAACCACTACATCTGCCCAGGGAATGGAATTTGTCCAGACATATACAAAGGTAGAAGTTGATGTTCCGATTGATGACAGTGTGTTTAAACTGAAATAACCAAATAAGCCCCCCTTCGGCTTCGCTCAGGGGGTAGTACTACACTTCGGCTTCGCTCAGGGGGGTGAAAGCCAGGATTATTTTAGGGTTAGAGACAAATAACAACAGGGACGCGATTTGCGTCCCTGTGTTATTTACAGCCTGCCTGTAAGCCGGGTTCTGTCGGGTTCCATCATTTATCTTGTCACTGCATCACTGCAGTGATCATACGACCTACCCCCCGGCATCGGACGAGCAGTCCTCAGCGCCGGTATACATGGTCTTTCAACCCATAAGGTGTACGGCTTCCTGAGTTGCCACAGGAACCGGTGGGCTCTTACCCCGCCTTTTCACCATTTCCGCCCCTCGACTACGCTCGGGGCGGCTGTTTTTTTCTGTTACACTACTATATCCTTGCAGATATCTTCCCGTTAGGAAGCATGGCGCTCTTTGTTGCCCGGACTTTCCTTTCCCTTCTTCGACTACGCTCAGAAGGGAACGATGGAACAGCCTGCTGCAGCGCAAAGTTAGGAAAAAACCACCTAATGAGAAAACTTAGTTACTTTTGCATGAAAAGAATGGTGCAAAGGTGCAAAGGTGCAAAGGTGCAAAGGTGCAACGGTGCAAGGGTACAAGGGTGCAAGGGTGCAAAGGTACAACGGTGAGTCATATATGGATAGTTAAATATGGAATTAGGTGATACCTATAATAAATATCGAAGAGTTTAAATATGAACTACCGGAGGAGCGGATAGCGCAATATCCTGTTAAAGAAAGGGATAGCTCAAAACTGCTTTTGTATAAGAAAGGTAAGTTAGCAGAAGATGTGTTCAGCAATATAGCTGATCATTTGCCAACCGGGTCACTCCTGGTCTTCAACAATACCAAGGTAATAAGAGCAAGGCTCCTCTTCAGGAAGGAGACCGGTGCTGTAGTTGAAATATTCTGTCTGGAACCTCTCCTGCCTTCTGATTATGAACAATCATTCGGATCGAAGAAGCCGGTGGAATGGAAATGTATTATAGGCAACCTGAAAAAGTGGAAGAGCGGGGCAATATCACTTACATTCTTTTTCAGAGGAAAGAAGCATGAGCTGAAAGCAGAAAAAGTCAAACCTGAAGGAGAAGCATGGAGGATCAGGTTTTTGTGGGATAATGAAAGCATATCGTTCAGCGAAGTGACAGAAGCGGCCGGACACATACCTCTCCCACCCTATGTAAAAAGGGATGATGAAAAGGAGGATAATATCCGGTATCAGACAGTTTACTCCTCCATTAAAGGATCAGTTGCAGCTCCCACTGCAGGACTCCATTTTACAGAAAGAGTCCTTTCTACAATTTATATTAAAGGTGTAAAAAGGGCTGACCTTACCCTTCATATAGGAGCCGGCACTTTCAAACCTGTAAAGACGAATTTTATCTCAGAACATGAAATGCATTGTGAGCATTTCTTTGTTACACGTGAGCTTCTTGAAACTCTCATATCATTCAGCGGAAGAATAATTGCTGTAGGCACTACCAGTGTAAGAACGCTGGAAAGCCTTTACTGGCTTGGAAACAAAATAATCAGGAGCAAGGAATGTGAGACGGAAATGACTGTTGAACAATGGGATCCGTATCGTGTAGAAAGCGATATAAGTTCCGGGGAATCGCTTGAAGCATTGCTCGAATGGATGAAAAGGAAAGGGACAGATATTATTAACGGTTCGACGACACTCATGATAGTTCCAGGGTACAGGTTCAGGATAGTCAGCGGAATTGTTACCAACTTTCATCAGCCCGGGAGCACCCTGCTATTGCTTATTTCGGCTTTTACCGGCGACAACTGGAAAGGGATTTACAGGTATGCCCTTGAAAAAGGTTTCAGGTTTCTGAGTTTCGGTGACAGCAGCCTCCTGCTAAGATAGTGTTCTAATTTAAAATCCCGACCCTGAATGCAAAGAGGGATAGTTTTTGTTATTATTCTGATTTTTGCTTTATTTGCCACAAACCTTTCAGAGAATGAACAGCAATAAGATACTTCAACAATTCCACGCCATGTTTGGTGTTTTTATGGTAGCCTTCTATATTGGTATAGGATTATTTATGCTGTTCTACGCTGGAAAATTTTTTGTGATCGACAAAGCAATACGTGTCATCATGGGGTCAACCTTCCTGTTTTTCGGTGTTTACAGGATTTTCGTTTCCATTCAGCAGATACGCGATGCATTTTTTACAGGAAACAAGGATGAGGAATAACAGGCTTGGCATGCCCTTTGCTGTTATGTTTCCTGAAAAAATGTTCATTAATTTAATATTTTAAACTATGAATATAGTTATATGTACCAAAAAATTGATTACTATTGCATTCCATAATCTCAATTCATCCATCACAGGCAGAGTGATCAGAAAACTTAATCGTATAACCTGTTCAGTGTTGCAATATTCAACTGCATTAATTCTTTTTCTCCTTGTCTCATGTCAGAGCGGGCCCAAAGTACCTGATGAATCGCCAACCCGGGGCGACATACGAATAATTGCCGATGAATCATTCCAGCCAGTGATAGATGCAGAGATCTACACTTTCACGTCACTGTACGGTAATGCAAAGATCAAAGCCACATATAAGCCTGAAGTTGATGTCATTAATGATTTTATGAATGACTCGGTAAAGGTGATTGTGACCAGCAGGAAACTTAGTGAAGATCAGATACAATACCTTAGAGACACTCTGATTATAGCCCGGACGATAACCTTTGCCTATGATGCCCTGGCGCTTGTTACAAACAAGGATAACAGGGATACAATACTTAAATATAATACAATAAAGAATATGTTTCTCGGGGAAGTTTCGACATGGAAAGAAGTCAATCCGAAATCTAAGCTGGGCGAGATAAGGGTTGTTTTTGACAACACAAAGTCGGGGAACATAAGGTATTTCAAGGAACTCTTTGAGATGAAAACCGGTTTGCCATATAATTTTTATTCTTTGAACAGCAATGCAGAAGTTATTGATTTCGTATCAAGGAATCCGGAAGCTCTTGGGATAATAAGCGTTAACTGGATCAGCGACAAGGACGACTCACTGAGCATGAGTTTTGTTAAGAAGGTAAATGTTGTAGGAGTTTCGCGGCCGCTTATGGGAGACAGATCGTATTACAGGCCACATCAGGGGTTTATTTACACTAAGGAGTATCCGTTTGTAAGGGAAATATATCTGATCTCCAGGGAGTCATTCAAAGGTCTGGGATCAGGATTTATTCAATGGGCAACAGCTGAACAGGGACAGAAGATTGTGCAAAAATCAGGACTTGTACCTGCCACGATGCCTGTGAGGATAGTACAGATCAAGTCTGAATAAGATAAAAGATAAAAGATAAAAGATAAAAGATAAAAGATAAAAGATAAAAGATAAAAGACAAAAGATAAAAGAAAGAGATAGTACGAACAGTAAAAATTAGTAATATTGAAATCAAAATAAAAGATTAGCTATGAAACGTTCATTATTCAAAAAGGGTTTAGTTCTGACATTAGCAATTACAGGGCTCATGAGCACTAATTTATTCGCTCAGGATCTTGCATCAGCATTGCTGCTTACAAAGAGTGAGCAATATGACAAGGCTCAAGCAATGCTCAATCAGTTAATTCAGAAAGAACCCGCCAACAGCAAATATTATTTCTTCCTGGGGGAAAACATTCTACTTGATTATTTTTCCGACACAATATCCAATTCACTGCCAATTGCCACACAGGCTGCCAGGGATATATTTCAAAAAGGTGTAAATGCCAACGCAAGCGATCCGCTTAATTATGTTGGTCTGGCCAAAGTGGCCACTTATCTTGGCGACGACGCGGCAGCTTCTGAAATGAGGAGTAAGGCGAAAAGCTTCCTACTTCCTTTTAAAAACATAAAAAAGATAGTTCCTCCAGCCAAGGATTATGCATTCGCACTTGCAAAAATTGCTGAATCATTTATCAATAATGGTGAAGTTGATACTGCAGATGCACTTCCGCTTATAAGGCAGGCTGTGAAGATTGACAACAAGAATCCGGAAATATACCTGATAGCAGGTGACATATACATTATTGCCATTGATGGTACAAATGCGATTAAAAATTACAACATGGCAGAATATGTAGACCCGAAATCTCCTACTGCCCAAATGAAGATCGGGAACATATACGTAAGAGGAAAGAACCTGCAGCCTGCCATACCATACTTCGAAAATGCTATCGCCCTTGATCCTAACTATGCCCCTGCTTACAGGGAACTTGGTCAGCTCTACTGGATGGCTAACAGGCTTGAACAGTCAAAAGCAAATTTTAAGAAATACCTCGAACTTACAGAAGGCAACATACCTGCCAAGACCAGATATGTAAACTCGCTCTTTTATGCAGGCGACTATGATGAGGTTATCAAGAACGTGGAGGAGATACTTGCAGTTGATGACTCCAGGGCATACATGAACCGCCTTGCCGGTTACTCGTATTATGAAAAGAAAAATGCTGATTACGGGAAGGCACTTGAATATATGGATAAACTTTTTGAAAAAGTTTCAGCCGACAGGATCCTTCCAAAGGACCATCATTATACGGCCAGGATAATAATGAAGAAGAATCAGGATCTTCCTAAATCTGCAGATGAGCTTGCAAATCTTGAACAGCAGCTTCAGAGAAGCAAATCGAGATTTAACTCAGCAACTGCCGCAGAAAAGACAAAACTAAAACCTGCTCTTGATGAACTTACAGCCAGATATGAAAAGCTGAAAGCCGCTGTTACAGCTTCTGAGAAAGAGGTAGAAAGAGGGTTCCGGGAATATAATAAAGTAATCGAACTTAAGCCCCAGGATTCAGGTCTTAAGAATGAACTTGCTAACAGCTACAACTCCTTAAAGATGTACAATGAAGCAGCCAAGACATGGGCCATGCTGATTGACCCGGCTAAGGATGAAACGAATGCATATATGAAAATCGGGAGGACCTATTACAACGGCAATAATCTTAAAGCTGCGGATTCTGTGTTCAGCATTGTGGTAAGGAAAAATCCGCAGTATCTTGACGGATATATGTGGATCGCACGTACATATTCAAAGATGGACCCCGATTATAAGATGGGATTAGCTAAACCAAAGTTTGAAAAGGTAATTGATATTGCTAAAGCTGATTCCATAGGTAACAGCTCTGAGATGATGGACGCTTTCGGATACCTGGGATGGTATCATTCGGAGAAAGGAAATTACAGCACTTCAAAGGCCTATTATAACAGGATGATAAATCTTGATCCCAAAAACAAGGATAACAAAATTAAAGGGTATAACGGCCTTGGCTCTCTCGATTCCAAATTAGCTACTGAAGAAAAGACTCTTGAGGGTAAGCTTGCAATTCTTGCCAGGGCAAGCGGTGATTACGAAAGCATACTTGCCATTGAACCTAATAACGTTTCGGCGAGGAACAATTTAAAGTGGGTTCAGGATTATGTAGTAGATGTTAAGAAAGGTATTAATCCGAATGAGATCAAGGGAACGGTAAAAACCACAGCCGGTCAGCCGATTTCATTTGCTTCGGTGAAGGTGAAAGATACTGCTGCAGAAGTTTTTACAAATGCAAAGGGTGAATATAAATTCGAAATACCACGGGCATCTGAAACACTGGTTATCAGCGCTAAAGGATATAACACCAAGGAAGTTCCGGTTACCAAGTCGAGAATATACAACATTATCCTTGACTAACAGGAGCAGGAGAGAATTATAATATATTGATTTTAGCAAAGGGGGTTTAGCATTATAACGGTCTTTCTGATTGAGGTCTTTTATTATACCAGTCAAAAGAATAACATTATTTTGCACATTGTTGGAAAAAAACATTTGAAACTATATATTTGCGAATTGATAAATCTTAAACCTAAACAAATCGATAAAAATGAGTAAACAAGGAAGTTCGTTAAAAGATGCGCTGTCAAACATTTTTGCAGTGGGTGCTATTGTTATAGCATTTGTGGTATCCTATTTTTTGTTTCAGAATGTAATGGGAAATGGGGTCCACTTCGAAGGCGGAAACAACAAAATGTCACCGCTGGAGGGAGACTACCTGGGGATCATCTACAAGGGTGGTTTCATAGTTCCTATTCTTATGACCTGCGTTTTGACCCTTCTCATATTCATTATTGAGAGAACTATCACACTTTCAAGGGCAAAAGGAAAAGGCAGAATCAACACATTCGTTCACAGCCTTCAGGGTCTTCTCGCAGAAGATAAAATTGAAGAGGCCGTAGAAGCATGCGACAAGCAAAAAGGTTCACTTGCCAACGTTATGAGAGCCGGTCTGGTACGTTACCGCGACCTTCAGAAAGATAAAGAGCTTGAAAAAGACCAGAAGATTCTCTCGATTCAGAAATCATTTGAAGAAGCAACAGCACTTGAGCTGCCGATGCTTTCAAAGAACATGGTTATGTTCTCAACACTTGCATCAATATCAGTGCTTATCGGTCTTATCGGTACAGTACTTGGTATGATCCGTGCATTCGGTGCTCTTGCTCAATCAGGTGCTCCTGACGCCCTTGCTCTTGCAACAGGTATTTCAGAAGCTCTTGTAAACACAGCATTTGGCATCTCAGGATCAACCCTTGCAATTATTGCATTCAACTTTTTTTCAACAACAATTGACTCCTACACATTCAAGATTGATGAAGCTGGTTTCAGCCTGACGCAGAATTTTGCTGCATCACTGAAAAATGCATAATCATAAATTTATCTTTTGGTCAAATAACTTAACAAAAGAAACTAATGCCAAAGATTAAATTACCGACGAAGTCGCCAAGAATCGACATGACGCCTATGGTTGATACATTTGCAGTGATCCTTACATTCCTTATGCTGACCGCTACAATGAGACAAACCGAACCGGCTACTGTTGAAACGCCTTTTTCAATATCAGAAAAACCTACTCCTGATTTTAATACAATGACTTTCCTTATCTCACCAGAAGGCAAGGTATTCATGAACATGGACAACGGCCCTGACACTCTTTTAAAATTCAGACCCAGGATTCTTGACGAAATGGGTAAGAGGTACGGACTGGAATTCACAGATGAAGAAAGAAGGGAATTTGAGAAGTTTCCGTCGTCCATGGGTGTGCCCATAATGCAAATGAAACAATTCCTTGCAGGTAAGAATGCTAAGGAGAGAGACCCATTCCAGTTAGGGATCCCTACGGACTCTATCGATAACCAGCTTGCAATGTGGATACTGTGCGCACGACAGGTTAATCCCAATATTCAGGCCAGTATCAAGGGAGATTCCAAGACACCTTTCCCGGCTGTTAAAGAGGTCCTCGACAACCTTCAGGATAAGAAGATCAACAGGTTTATGCTGGTTACGAGCCTCGAGGCTGCTGAAATTAACCTAGACGAAATACAAAAGTGATATGGCAGAGATAATTCAAGAGGAAAAATCAAAAGGCGGGAAAAAGAAAGCTAAGAAGCACCCACCGCATATTGATATGACGCCGATGGTGGACCTTATGTGTCTGCTGATCACATTCTTTATGCTTACGACTGCTTTCGCTAAAGCCAAGGTTATGGATATCGTACTTCCTGAGAAGATCGATGCTCCCGATGAACAACGTAGTACGGTTGCAGAAAGCCGGAACGTAAATATCATCCTGGGCCCTGATAACAGAATATTCTGGTATCCTGGTGCTGTAAAACCGGAAGAATATAATAATAATATTTTCCCACCACTGGTAGAGATTGATTACAGTGCTACCGGAGTACGCCAGTTGCTACTCGACAAGAACAAGACTCTGGCAAAGAAAATAGCCGATTTCCAGGGAAGAGTACTAAAAGGAGAACTGGTATTAACACAGGATTCAGTTACAGGATCAATCAGGAAACTTAAGAATGATGATGATACTGGTCCTTTTGTGCAGATAAAGGCATACAAGGAATCTACTTACGGAAATTTTGTTGATATACTCGATGAGATGAATATCTGCGGAATTGGCCGGTACATGTTTGTTGATATAACATGGTATGAAGAGAAGATGGTTGAAATTGCAACAGGTAAAGCTGCAGTAGCTTCAGCCAATTAACAAGTAAACTCAAATCGAGATGGCAAAAGATACAGAAAGAGCTCCCTCCTTTAACGATATAGTCTTCGAATTAAGGAACAAGGAGTATGGCGCATACAGTTTACGGAGAAAATACAACCGTAATATTGTAATCGGTTCACTCATTGGAGTTTTAATTATAGGTACTGCAATCCTTACCCCACATCTCTATGCAAAAGCTGCAGAGAACAGGAAGAAAGCCCGTGAGGAAAGACAGGTAGAAATGGTAATGGAAAATCTTGATCAGGCAGCTGATCAGGTTGCTCCACCCCCTCCTCCTCCCCCTCCTCCTGCTGAAACTGTTCAACAGAACAGATATGTGGCTCCGGTTGTTGTCGACTCAGTTAAGCCCGAAGATAATGTTCAGCTTATGACAGCTGACCAGGCATCAACTGTAGTAGTCAATGAAGAGTATATAGAGGCAGTTGAGGAAGTTAAGGAAGAAGTTCAGGAAGTAGAAGCAGAACCCGAACCATTTGTGGTTGTTGAGGAAATGCCTCTGTTCCCGGGCGGTGATGCCGCACTTCTTACCTATATCGGAGAACACACCAACTATCCTGAGGTTGCCAAGGAGAACAACATCCAGGGCAGGGTGATAGTAAGGTTCTGCGTAACAGCTAAAGGTTCTGTCAGTCAGATCAGCGTTCTCAAAGGCGTTGACCCGGAACTTGACAAAGAAGCTATGAGAGTCGTATCCACACTTCCTACCTTTAAGCCTGGTAAACAGGGCGGAAAACCGGTACCTGTATGGTACATGGTACCTATTACCTTCACGCTTAAGTAAATCATTTATTGATTATATAGAAAAGGCCGGATCATCAGATCCGGCCTTTTTTTATGCAGGGGCCATGCCATGGCATGGCCTTATTGCAATTCCGTTTTCAGCAAATGCACAAACTCCTCTATATCCTCTTCTTTTGTGTCCCAGCTGGTCATCAGACGATACTCCGAGGTCATTTCGTTCCATGGATAGAAGAAGAATTGTTTTCTTACCCGTTCAGCAACATCGTGAGGTATAATAACAAATACTCCGTTGGACTGAACCTGTTGAGTAATCTTAAGCTTACTGATCCCGCTTAATTTACCTGTAAGCAGAGCAGCCATTTCATTGGCATGTGATGCACAATTCTTCCAGAGATCATTCCTGAAATACGCAATATACTGTCCCGAGATAAACCTCATTTTTGAGGCCAGCTGCATCCCCTGCTTCCTTATATATTTAAAATCGGCAGAGAGTCCGGGTTTCAGAAAACAGACCGCCTCCCCTGTCATCATTCCATTCTTTGTGCCACCAAAAGACAAAACATCAACTCCGGCATCGGTTGTGAATGCTTTGAACGGCAGACCGAGGGAAACTGCAGCATTGGCGATCCTTGCACCATCCATGTGAAGATACATCCCCAGGGAATGAGCAAGATCGGCCAGCTTCCTTATCTCAGGAACACTATAAAGAGTACCCATTTCTGTTGACTGGGTTATGGAAATAACTTTTGGCTGGGCATGGTGCTCAAAGTCGAACCCATGAAGATGTTTTGCAATAAGGTCGGGAGTTATCTTGCCGTCAGGTGTCACTACAGTAAGTACCTTACATCCGGTGAATTTTTCCGGTGCGCCGCATTCATCTGATTCCAGGTGAGCTGTTTCAGCAGCTATAATGGAATTCCAAGATCGTGTAACTGCACTGATGCCCAATACATTGGCAGCAGTACCTGTAAATACAAAGAATACTTCGGTATCGTTACCAAGGTGCTCCCTGAAAAGCTTTTTAGCCTGTTCAGTGTAGATATCATTTCCATACCCGACAACATGGCCCTGGTTTACTGCTTCAATCTGCTTAAGTATATCAGGGTGGACTCCTGAATTATTGTCACTGGCAAAACCTCTTTTAATCATAAGTCAGTTTTTAAAGATTAACCGCAAAGGTCGCAAAGCCCTTCTCGCTACCGCTTCGTCGGGAAAAGACGCAAAGAACGCAAAGGAAATAATAACTTCTTTGCGTCCTCTGCGGTTTTTCCTGCAGATGAAAATCTGCAGGCTTTGTGGCCTTTGCGGTTAAAGGTATTTCTACCTGATTTTAGATCCTTTTACAGCGAAGTAAGTTATATATGCATAATAAATGAAGAGGCAGCATATTGCGACTACCAGACCAACGCCTCTCTGAATGCCACCCATGATTATCG
>Ga0172375_10010189_pt1 | contig 12236 bp, 11 predicted proteins | sample LakKiv1m_FD_114537 | JGI IMG/M metagenome (GOLD analysis project Ga0172375, IMG submission 114537) | Freshwater microbial communities from Kabuno Bay, South-Kivu, Congo - kab_092012_11.1m | ecosystem: Environmental > Aquatic > Freshwater > Lake | place: Democratic Republic of the Congo... | reverse complement strand
TTTCCTGAGCCCTGCCGCGGAAGGGAAAGCAGGCGGGACGTAGCGTCGCAAGGTCAGCCGGCCGCCGGAGTTTGCCCCAAGATGTCCCGGAGGAGCTGGGCGGGGTGGAGGACCTTCAGTCCCATCGTTGCAGCAGGGCAAGCAGGCGCGGCAGGACCGAATCCTTGAAGAACCGGGAGTGGGCGTCCCGGTAGCGTTCGATGTTTCTGACGATCTCGGCGTTGGCGCGCCGACCCGGGGTGTCGGAGACGAACTTGAACAGGAAGCACCTCGCACCGAACCGCCGGCACGCCTGCAACACCGCCGCCCCCTCCATGTCGGCAAGCTGGGCGATAGCCGCGACGGCTTCGCCCTCGGCCGGCCCGCGCAGCGGCCTGTCCTGGGTGGCAAGAATTGCGAGCGGAAAACCATTTAGGACATCGGGATCGTGTTCGCGGGGGAGGCCGGATTTGATGTCCGGCCGGTCCGGCTCTATGACGCGGGAGATATGATAGCATTCCCCGAGCGCGCGCCCTGCGCCGGTTGCCCCGGCGGCCCCGAGATTGCAGACCAGGCCCGGGCGGAGGGTCTGGATCAGATAGGCGCAGGCCATCGCGGCATTGGCCTTGCCGATCCCGGAGAGGATCAGGACTACCCGCCCGTTTCCGTAGAGGCGAAACGGCACGGCGGCCTGCTCCCTCAACCCGAGGTCCCGGATGAACGGGGCCGCCTCCAACAGCGTTGCCATGATCAGGCCTACTACAGGATCCCCAGGCATCGCGCCCTCTCCTCCAGAACCTCGACGGCCCTCCTCCCCTTTTCGCCCAGGGAAAGGCTGAATTCGTTGACGTACAGCGAGATGTGGGCGGCGATCACCTCTTCGTCGAGCTCCTGGGCGTGGAATTTGACGAATTCTCTTCCTGCAGCCGGATTGTTCCGGGCATGCTCGAGCGATTGCCTCAGCAGCGCCTCGATTGCCTCCCCGTGCCTCTCCAGGTCCCGGCGCAGCGCGATGCAGCCCAGCGGGATGGGAAGCCCCGTTTCGTCTTCCCACCACCGGCCGAGGTCGATCAGCTCGCGGCAGGCGTAGTTTTGATAGACGAACCTCCCCTCGTGGATGATCAGCCCCGCGTCGTATCTGCCGGAGGCGACGCCGGGGAGGATCTCGTCGAACCGCGCGAACTCGACGTTGCCGCGCCCGCCCCGCCAGAGCTGGAGGAGCAGGTAGGCGGTCGTCAGGCGGCCGGGGACGGCGATCCGGGCGTCCCGGAGCAGGGCGGGGGAAACCGGGGACGCGCCGCCGATTTCCGGCCCAGCTTGGCCGCGTCCGGCAGTTCCCCGAGGAATTGGCGTTATTTCCTCTGCTTTCTTCGCCGGTTTCCCCGCTTTCATGATTGGGGAATTTGTGCTGTGTCCCCCGCTTTTTCCGCTCTTCCGGACGACGAGGAGCGGGCCGCAACCGTAGCCGAGCGCGGCCCCCGCATCGAGGAGGCGGTAGCGCTCCTTCAGCAGGAGATAGGCGTAGAAAGAGAGCTTGGTGACGGGGTAGGTCCCCGCGCAGGCCCGTTCGTTGAGCTCCTCCACGTCCATGATCCGGGGGAGGAACGCAAACGGGGCCGTGTCGATCCGCCCGTGGATCAGGGCGTCGAAGATGAACGTGTCGTTCGGACAGGGCGAGAAGCCGGTCTCAAGTTCAAGCGCTCCATGAGATCTCATGCGAAAGTCCTTATCTTCCGGTAATCCGAATCCCGCTGGACGGGGATGCGGCCCGCGTCCCTGATGACGTCGACGATCTCCGCCGCATCGGTCCTGTTGCCCGCGCCGGTCGCCTTCACGACGACCTCCTCCGTGAGGACCCCGCCCATGTCGTTTGCGCCCATCGCGAGCGCGATCTGCGCCAGCTTCATCCCCTCGGTCAGCCAGCCCGCCTGGATGTGAACCACGTTGTCGAGATAAATACGGGAGACGGCCACCACCCGGAGGTAATCCATCCCCGTCGCGGGCGGGATGTCCTCCAGGAGCGTATGGGCGGGGGAAAAGGACCAGGGGATGAAGGCGCGCACGATGCCGGTCGCGTCCTGGACGGAGCGGACGGTCTCGAGGTGGTCGATCCGCTCCGCGAGGGTCTCCCCCATGCCGTAGGTCATGGTGGCGCTCGACTTGAGGCCGTGTCTGGCAAGAGCCTCCATCACGGCGCGCCACTCGTCCCGCGTGATTTTTTTCGGGCTCACGCGCGCGCGTATCCGGTCCACCAGGAGGTCCGAGGCGCCGGGAACGGAATCGAGACCCGCGTCCTTGAGGGTCTTTATCGCCGCGTCGAGGGTCGCGCCGGAGCGGCGGGCAACGTACAGAAGTTCCGCGGGCGAAAAGGAATGGAGGACAATCCCGGGGAAGCGTTCCTTGACGGCCCGGACCATGGCGGCGTAGGTGTCCAGGGTGTGCCGGGGGTGCAGGCCGCCCTGGAGCATCACCTGGGTCCCCCCGGCGGCGGCGAGCTCCCCCACCTTCGCCAGGATCTCGGCGAGGGCCAGCTCGTACGGCTCGATCCGGCCGGCGCGGGCGTGGAAGGCGCAGAAGGCGCAGGAGGCCTCGCAGACGTTGGTGAAATTCACGATCCGGTCGATTATGAATCCCACCCTGTCGCCCGGCGCGACAAGCCGCCGGCGGAAGTCGGCCGCCATCCCCAGTTCGATGAGGGGCCAGCGGAAGAGCTCCGGCGCCTCCGCGGCGCCGATCCGCCGCCCCGCATATATCCTTTCCTTCAGGTCGTTCATGTCTCTCTGCCTCGGCGAACTGAAATCGCCCTTTTCACCCCCGCCCTGGCCCTCCCCCCTCAAGGGGGAGGGAAGACAATGGGGGAAATGGGGAGCTGTCCCCCCTTTTCAGCCGGAATCAATTACGACCCCTCCTCGAGCGGGTCGGCGGTGGCGAGGAATCTGGCCGGGCCGGTCTTTTTCAGCAGCCCCATCTCGCCCGCGCTTGCGAGGTAGAACGCGAATGCCTCCCGGAGGGCGGGGCTGAAAGAATACTTCAAATCGCTGTAATAGGCGTCGATGTCGTATCTGACCGCCGGGTACCTCTCCCGGGCCTTCCAGATGAGCCTCTCCCGTTCGCGATCGAGGCAGGCGAGGGATTTGCGGTAGGAAGCGACGATCCGGGCGATCCCGGCGGCATGGGCGCCGATTGCCTCTTCCCGGACGGCAAAGACGGCGAACACGACGGGATAACCGGTCTTTCTCAGCCACAGATCGCCCAGATCGTAAGTGTAGGGCGCCAGTTCCTGCATCATGGCCTCGTTGCCGATGATCAGGGCCGCGTCGAGCCCCCGGCCCTTCAGGGAAGGATTGGGGTCGGTCGGGACGTAGGCCGGTTCGAGGCCGTAATGTTTTTGGAGGAGCATCTTCAGAAGGATGACGGAGGTCTTCGAGGCGCTGGAGAGCCCCACCACTTTCCCATGCAGGTCCTCGAGCGGGACGTTGCTGGAGAGGATGACGGAGTGGACATAGCCTACGGAACTCAGGCAGAAATCGGGCAGGAGCACGGCCCGGCCCTCGAGATCCGCGTACGTCGCGGCGGAAATCGGGCTCATCGCGAGTTCCCCCTCTTCCATCATCCGGTTGAGTTCGCTGGGGTAGCCGGGGACGACCCGGATCCCCGCCAGTGGTTCGATCTCGAACATGTGATAGTAAAAAGGATAGCAATTTATGTAATCGATGTAGCCGAGATTCATAGTCCGCCCCTCGCCTCGTAGTCCGCCGCCGCCCGGACGGGCCGGAGCCCCGCGTCCTCGATCAGCCTTCTTAGATGCGGCTCGCTGCCCGCGTCGGCGGTAGTCGCGCCGGCGGAATGGACCACCTTCTCGTAGTGGTAGGTCCCGCCGAGATCGTCCGCCCCGAAGCGCAGGAGTAGCTGCGCCATCTTCTCCCCGACGTACATCCACAGCGCCTTTACGTGCGGGACGTTGTGCAGGAAGACGCGGCTCGCGGCGAACAGGCGGATGTCGCCGAAGCCGGTTGTTTGAGGCCGCCGGGCGCGGATCCCCGTGCGGGCGTCGTGGTAGGGAAGCGGGACGAAGGTCTTGAACCCCCCTGTTTCGTCCTGGAGGGAGCGGAGCTGCGAGAGATGATCCGCAATATCCGCGGGGGTCTCCAGGTGGTTGTACAGTAGCGTCGCGTTCGTCTTGAGGCCCAGCGAGTGGGCGACCCGCATGACCTCCAGCCAGCGTTTGCCCGGGATCTTCCGCGGCGCGATCGTCTCCCTGAGCCGGGGCGAAAATACCTCCGCGCCGCCACCGGGCAGGGCGCCGAGGCCCGCTTCCTTCATCCTCAGGAAGACCTCCTCCAGGGGGAGACCGTTGAGGCGGGCGAAATAATCGTACTCCACCGCGGTGAAGGCGACGATGAAGATCGCCGGATTGATCTTCTTGATCCGCCGGAGCATCTCTTCGAAGTAGCCGAGCTTCAGCCTCGCGTTGAGGCCGCCGACGATATGGACCTCGTCGATCCCGAAGGAATCGGCTTGCCTGACCTTCGCCTCGATCTCGTCGAGGCCGAGGGTGAAGGCGCCCTCGTCGCCCTCCGCCCGCGAGAAGGCGCACAGCGGGCAGCGCAGCTCGCAGACGTTGGTGTAGTTGAGGTTCATGTTGACTTCGTAATAGGCGGCATCCCCGTGCAGCCTCGTCCGGAGGGCGTCGGCAATCAGCCCGAGTTCGAGGACGTCGTTCGTGCCGAGCATGGCCAGGGCGTCCGCTTCGCCGGCGGGGATTCCCCCGCAGACCTTCTCGGCGATCCGGCGAAGATCCCTGTTCGTTATCCTGTCGATAATGCTGTCCAGCATTCGAAACTGCCTTTTTATTATTAACAATACCACTGTTGAGACATTCGCGCAATTGCGGGATGAGCTTTATGAAACTCGAATTCGAAGCATCAGCGGGCGGAGGGCGCGGTCGGGAGACCCGCGCCCTCCGCGTGGAGGTCTGCGCCCAGCGGGACATGCGCCCGACGGAGAAGCTGTCAAGACTGCCTCGAAGGGCGAACGGCCCGGCAGTCACGACAGGAATTCGACGCCTTCCGACCGGCCTACCGGTCGCCAGTCCAAATCCACGGCTGCCCCCGAAGGCAGGACGCGGCGGCAGGCCGCCTTCACCGACCGGTGCCGATCATGCACGACGCCCACGGCGGCGACATAGCCCGCCGCCGGTTCGACGAGGGCGAAACGCCAGGCTTCGGGATCAGGCAGCACGGCGCCGGAAAATTCGATTAAGCGGGGGGAGTCTTCCGACAGTCGAAAAGAGACGGAACTCAAGGGAAGCGCAAGGCCGCGGCCCAGCGCCTTGAGACACGCCTCCTTCAGCGTCCAGTAATGGGAAAAATCCGCCGCCCGCTCCGGCGGCAGCCCGCGCAACCGCACGGTTTCCTCCGGCGAGAAAAAACGGCTGCTGATTTTTTCCGCATTTACAGGTCGGCCGAGGGCTTCCACATCGACGCCGATCCCGCCTTCCCGGCTAAAATAGGGAGCTGTCCCCCCTTTTCCCCCTTTTCCCCGGGCGAGGGCGAAAACCGCGAGTCCCGCCGTATGGGACAGGCTGAAGCGCAGGGGAACCGGCCCCAGCCCGGGATCAAGCAGGGGCTTTCCGTGGGGATCCGCGGCAAACCGCCACTCTTCCGGGGCGCGCGGCCAATAGAGCGACAGCGCCGTCCTGGCCAGAAACCGGCTCATCATGAACAGCCGGCGACCCTCCGCGGAACCCAGGCGCTTCAGCCGAGCGGTCTCGTCGGGGCTGAGTACCCCGCGGGCCGAAACGCCCGCATCCGCAAAATCCCCCGAAAAGGCAAACCAGAGATGTATTTCATCGTCCGGCAGAGCAAGCACTTCCTGTTACCCCGCAATAACAAATGGAGCCTGTTCAATAATTCAGTTTAAAAATAGGGAGCTGTCCCCCCTTTTTTTCAAAGGAAAGCAGGGAGCTGTTCTTAATTATCGTAAGGGGTTTTTGCGGGGCCGTCAAATAAAATGATAGCAATTTATCGGCCAAAAATGGTATCGTGCAATTGATTCCCAACGAGGGTTTTCCAACCGCGAGGAGGTTTAAATGAAAGACTTTTTCAGCAAGAAACCGCTGTTTATCTATGTCTTCCTGGCCGCCCTGATCCTGCTGGGTCCTTACGGAGACAGCCGCGTCTCCGCGATCGACCGCAAGACTTACAAGAATCTCAAGACGTTCAGCGAGATCATGGACATGGTAGAGAAGAACTATGTGGAGCAGGTGGACTCCGATAAATTGATGCAGGGGGCAATCAACGGGCTGATGAAATCCCTCGACCCCCACAGCAGCTTTATGACCGCCGATATGTACAAGGAACTGGAGGTGGAGACCCGCGGGAGTTTTGGCGGGATCGGGATCGAGATCACCATCCAGAAGGACGTCCTCACCGTCGTGTCCCCCATCGAGGACACCCCCGCCTACAACGCCGGGGTCAAGGCGGGCGATCAGATCATCCGGATCGACGGCAAATCGACCAAGGACATCACCATCACGGAAGCGGTCAAGAAGCTCCGCGGTCCCCGGGACACGAAGGTGACCATCACCATCATGCGGGAGGGAATGGCCAAGCCGAAGGATATCGAGATCACCCGCAGCATCATCAAGATCAGGAGCGTCAAGACGAAGGTCTTTGACAACCGGATCGGTTATCTCCGGATCGCCTCGTTCCAGGAACGAACGGCGGACGACGTGAGAAAGGCCCTCCAGGACCTCGAGACGAAGGCCGGCCCCCTCAAGGGGATCGTGATCGACATGAGAAACAATCCCGGCGGCCTCCTCAACCAGTCCGTAGAGGTGTCGGATCTCTTCCTGAAGTCGGGGGTGATCGTTTCCACCCGCGGCCGCTCCAAGAACATGGAGACCAAATCCGCGGCGAAGGACGACGGGAACGAACCGACCTGCCCGATCGTCGTGATCGTCAACGAGGGAACGGCCAGCGCCGCGGAGATCGTCTCCGGCGCCCTGCAGGACAACGGACGGGCGCTGATCCTGGGGTCGCAGACCTTCGGCAAGGGCTCGGTCCAGACGGTGATCCCCCTGGAGGACGGCTCGGCCGTGAAACTGACGACTGCAAAGTACTATACCCCCAAGGGGCGCTCCATCCAGGCGGAGGGAATAGCCCCCGACATCGAGGTAAGTCTCGCCAAACCGGCCGAGGAAAAGGAGACCGCGGAGAACCACCTGCTTAGGGAGCGGGACCTCAAGGGCCATATCAAATCGCCCAAGGAGATCGACGCCAAACAGGGGGAACCCAAGAAGGAGCCGGATGATCTGGCCAGGGACAACCAGTTGAAAAACGCGGTCGACATCCTCAGGAGCTGGGACATCCTGAAGAAGAACCTGAAGGGCTGACGCTTCCGTGCGGATCATATGACATCCAAACGTTCGAAGCGATTCCCGGTCTTGACCGTGATCATCGCCGCCGCCTTGATCGCGGCGGCTGTCCTTTATCTGGAGCGGCTGGAATTGCCGGAAGATTCAGCCGTCCGTAAGGACCTGCCGGCGGAGCGGCGGGGAAAGGCGGGGAAGCAAAAGGCGCCGGCCGCCGGGAACAGGGGGCTGGAGATCGCCGTCATAATCGATGACATCGGCTTTGATCTGGGCGCCGTGGAGGAACTGGCAAGGATAAGGGCCCCCCTTGCCTTTGCCGTCCTCCCCAACGCCCCCCACGCCGCGGCGGCGGCCGAACTCCTCCACGCGGCGGGCAAGGAGATCCTCCTGCACCTGCCGATGGAACCACGCTCCCGCAACGGGGACTCGCCAGGCGCGGGGGCGCTGCTGGGCGATATGAACGCAGGAGAGATAAGTAGGCAAGTCGCCGCCCACCTGGCCGCGATCCCCCATGTCTCCGGCGTGAACAACCATATGGGGTCCCTGTTCATGGAGGACGAGGCCCGGCTTTCGGTCGTCATGAACGAGCTTGGGAAAAGGGGGCTCTTCTTTGTGGACAGCAGGACCACGCCGGATTCACGGGGAAGAGAGGCGGCTTTGAAGGCCGGGGTCCGGTTCGCCGCTCGGAACGTCTTCATCGACCACGAGCCGGGATACGCCGCCGCCCTCGCCAACCTTACCCGCCCTCCCCGGCAGGGGTGGAAAAATGGAGCGCCGCTGGTAATGATCGGCCACCCCCACCCCGAGACGGTGCGGGCGCTTAAAAAGGCCTTGCCCATCCTCAGGGAGGAAGGGATCCGGGTGGTCCCCGTCTCGGCCGTCCTTGAAAAGGGGCAGCGGTAACGGAAAAAAGAAAAAGGATTTTACGAAGCGGATAAAATTGAAAGTGGAAGGATGTAGTTTCGATAATGCGGAAATATTTCTTCAATAAGGGTTTGTTTGTCCTCCTGATTATCGCCCTGGGAGGTTGCGCCGCCGTCTCCGTCCGGGAAAAGGCCGCCCCAGCAGCCCCGGCCGCCGCCTGGGACGGCGCGACTTTTCACTACGCCCTCGGCGTCCTGTACGCCCTCAACGAAAATATGGGAAAGGCGGTCGAAGAGCTCGAAGCGGCGCGGCGCCTCGATCCCTCTTCCCCCTATCTCGCGAAGGAGCTTGCCTCCCTGTACGCCGGCAAAGGAGAGACGGAGAAGGCCCTGGCGATCTGCAACGACGCACTGAAGGATCATCCGGACGACGTCGATATCCGCCTCCTCCTCGGCAGCCTTTACCTCAACCGTAAGGATTACAGGCTCGCCCTTCAGGAATACCGGAAGGTAGTGGAACTGGATGCGGCAAACACCGCCGCCTATTTGTATCTGGGGACGAGCCACGCCGAACTGAAGCAGTTCGAGGAGGCCGCCGCCGCGTTAAAAGAGCTTGTCCGGATCGATCCGGACCACTTCATGGGGCACTACTATCTGGCCAGGGTCCTCTCCGAGTTGCAGCGCTATGACGAGGCGGAGGCGGGATTCAAGAAGATACTGGCCCTCAAGCCGCAGTTGGAATCTGTCCTGATCGATCTTGTCCACCTGTATGAAAAGCAGAAAAGGATCCCCGAGGCCATCGAGGCCTACCGGAACTTCATAGAACTCTTCCCCGCCCGGCTCCAGATCCGGATAAAATTGGGGGAACTCTTCCTTCGGGAACAGCGCCACGACGAGGCGGTAAGCGCATTCCAGGAGGTCCTCAAACTCGACGGCAAGAACCGGGAGGTGCGTCTGACGCTGGGATTGATCGATCTGGAGAGGGGAAGGCACGAAAAGGCCATCGAGACGTTTGCCGCCCTTCTGCGCGAATTCCCGAACGAGCACCGGCTCAAGTATCTGCTCGGCACGACCTACGAGGAGAGCGGCAACGAACAGAAGGCCCTCGATACCCTGCGGGGCGTCCCCCCGGCGGCGGAACACTTCGCCAACGCCCAGATCCGTGTCGGGATGATCCTCAAGAAACAAAAGAAGCTCGCGGAGGCCATCGCTCACCTCCGCGAGGCGCTCCGGATGAAGACGGATGCGCCGGTCCTCTATTCCTATCTCGCCGCCCTTTACGAGGAGCAAAAAGGCTTTCCGGCTGCGGAAGAGATCATCCGGGAGGGGCTCCTAAACAACCCCGGCAGCGTCGATCTTTACTACAGTCTCGGGGTTCTCTTCGAAAAGACCGACCGGTTCGACGAGAGCATCGCGGCCATGCGGGAGGTCCTCCGGATCGAACCGGATCACGCGGACGCCCTCAATTTCATCGGGTATCTGTACGCGGACCGGGGGATCAACCTCGACGAGGCGGAGCAAATGATCCGGAGGGCCCTCGATTTGAAGCCGGGCAACGGATACATCATCGACTCCCTGGGGTGGGTGTGCTTCCGGAAGGACAGGTTTCAGGAGGCCGTCCGCTATCTCAGGGAAGCGGCGGAAATCCTGCCGGAAGACGCGGCAATCCTCGAACACCTCGGGGATGTCTATGTCAGGACGGGCGAGATCCGGGAGGCCGTCGAGATCTACCGGCGCGCCATTCGCTTCAATCCCGACAGCGAGGCCCTCAAGAAGAAGCTCGAAAACCTGGGGGCGGAAAAGGCCCCCTCTCCCTGATCGCTCCCGAAAGATCCCCATGCCTCAACGAACCACATACCGCATCCCGGTTCTGCTTGCGCTCCTCGGCCTTTTCCTCTCAGGTTGCGCCGGAGTGGCTGTCTCCGTCCGCCCGGCGCCTTACGACTCCCCGGAGTCTGCGCTCCGGGCAATCGCGGCGTCCGGTCCCGCGGACGAAGCGATAACCGCCACGGCGAACATCCTGATCGACCGCCAAGGGGAGAAGTATCCCCTGAAGGCAGCGCTGATGATGAAAAAACCGTCGGACCTCCGTCTGGAATCAATCCCGCTGCTGGGCACTCCCGATTTCTTCCTTTCGATCAGCGGCGGCGAGCTCCGCGCCTTTTTCCCGGGAAAGGGAGGGGGGAGCTTCTACATCGGCCGGGGCACAGCGCGTAACCTCTCCCGCTTCTTTCCCCTGGCCCTGCCTGCCGGCGAAATTATTCCCCTGTTGATGGGCCTTCCCCCCGCCGAGGGGGAGGCGCCTTTTCCCCTGAACGGGGAGTGGGAGCAGGAACTCTACCGCGTCGACCGGCACGAAGCGGGGAAAAAGGTCCGTTCCCTGTGGATCGATCCTGCCGTGAATCTGCTCACCCGGATCCGGACGTTCGGGGAAGGTGAAACAACGGCCTACACCGCCGATTTCTCGGAGCATGCCCGCGTGGGAAAGGGATTCCTGCCGCGGCGGGTGGCGATCAGCGGGGATTCCCTTCCCGAACTGACCGTCCGCTACACCGACCCGCGCCAGATCGCCGCCGACGAGGCATCCTTCTCCCTGCCGGTTCCGGAGGGCGCAACCGTCATCCATCTCGATGATTGATGGATAATTATTTGATTTCGAGAAGTTTCGCGCGGGCGATCCGCGCCTGGCTGGTATTGGGGTAATCCTTGACGACCTGCTGCAGGAGCAGTTTGGCGCTGGCGTTGTCACCTAATTTCATGAACGAAAGCCCCTGTTTGAGGAGGGCGTAAGGGGCCTTGTTCCCCTCGGGGAAGTTCTTGGCCACCTTGTCGTATTCGACGATGGCCTTCTCGTAATTCTTCTCAAAATAGTGGCACTCCCCGATCCAGAACTGGGCATTGTCGGAAAACTCGGAATCGGGGTAGAGCTTGAGGAAATTTTCAAATCCCTCCCGCGCCTTGTCGTACTTGGCCTGCTTGAAGAGCTCGTAGGCCGCCGCGTAAAGGGACTCCTTGTCCGTTTTGATCTTAGGGGGGGCTTCCTTCGGCGGCGCAGCCGGCGCCGGCTTGGCCACCTTTTCCCCGGCCGGCGGGGGGGCATCTTCCTTCCTGCCGATCTCGAGAAAATTTTCGATGAAACTGATCTTGAAGACCAGGCCGTCCAGTTTCTCCCGGAGGGCCTTCTCCTCGTCCTCCCGCTTGCTCACCTTGGCCGACAGGGCGGCGACTTCCTTTCGGGACTCGTCGCGGATACCATCGGCAAACCCCCTGTTCTGCTGGATATGTCCCTTGATTTCGGCGATCTCGGCCCGGAGATCAGCCTGGCTGCCGCGCAGGGATTGAAGGGCCTCGTTGAGCTTTTCGATCTCGCCGCGGAGGAGTTCGGCGATCTCGGCCCGCAGGGGTGTAAATCCGCGTTCTACCGCGTCGATCTTTTCGTTGGCAGTCTGGATGCGATAGCTGAATTCCCCTTGAACACGCCTGAGATCATCCGTCGTGGCGCAACCAGCCATGGATGCAAGCAGGATTACAAACAGGAGCGGCAGAAACCTTCGCAAATCTCCCTCCTCTCCTCCTTAAGAAATTTTTCCGGCGGAATTCTTTCAAAATGAACCCCGTGAGTCCCTCTCTGAACAGGGACTCACGGGCCCGCGCATTTCCGGCAGCGGCCAAGCGAAAAGCACTATCCGGCTTAAATATTCGCTTCCGCCGGCCGCAACAAAGCAATTATTACTTCACCGGCGGGAAAAGGACGAAATGGGCCCTTCTGTTCTTCGCCCAGGCATCCTCGCTTTTTCCCTTGTCCAGGGGCATCTCCTCGCCGTAGCTTATCGTTTTGATCCTGTCCTTCTCGATGCCCAGGTCGCCGAGGTACTTGGCGGCCGCATCCGCGCGCCTCTGGCCGAGCGCCAGGTTGTATTCGGCGGTGCCCCGCTCGTCGCAATGCCCCTCAACAACAAGCTTGTATTCCCTGTACTTGAGATAGGCCGGCGCAGCCGCTTTCAGGATTGCCTGTGCCT
>Ga0172375_10010186_pt1 | contig 12241 bp, 12 predicted proteins | sample LakKiv1m_FD_114537 | JGI IMG/M metagenome (GOLD analysis project Ga0172375, IMG submission 114537) | Freshwater microbial communities from Kabuno Bay, South-Kivu, Congo - kab_092012_11.1m | ecosystem: Environmental > Aquatic > Freshwater > Lake | place: Democratic Republic of the Congo... | reverse complement strand
CAGGAGAGCCTGCTGACGTCCGGCGCCCGCGCCGCGCTCGGGCTCGGGCTCGGCGTCGCGATCGGCACCGTCCTGGCGATCGTGTCGGGGCTCTCCCGGATCGGCGAGTCCCTCATCGACGGCCCCATCCAGGTCAAGCGCTCGATCCCCACCCTCGCCCTCATCCCCCTGCTCATCCTGTGGCTCGGCATCGGCGAGCCGATGAAGGTCATCACCATCGCGCTGGCCGTCTTCGTGCCCGTCTACATCCACACCCACAACGGCCTGCGCTCCATCGAGGGCCGGTACGCCGAGCTCGCCGAGACCCTCGGCGTGAGCCGCGGCGAGTTCGTCCGCCACGTCGTGCTGCCCGGCGCGATGCCCGGCTTCCTCCTCGGCATGCGCTTCGCGGTGACCTCCTCGCTGCTCGCGCTGGTCGTCGTCGAGGTCATCAACGCCACGAGCGGGATCGGCCACATGATCACGCTCGCGTCCAACTACGGCCAGACCGACATCATCATCGTCGGCCTCGTCGTCTACGCGCTGCTCGGCGTCACCGCCGACGCGATCGTCCGCTTCATCGAGAGGAAGGCACTGTCATGGCGTCGCACCCTGGCCAGCTGATCACGCAGGAGGGGCCGGCCGTGCGCGTCCGGTCCCTGCACCGCAGCTTCAACGAGGCGGGAGGTGTGCTCAACGGCCTCGACCTCGACATCGCACCGGGTGAGTTCGTGGCCCTGCTGGGCCGCAGCGGCTCCGGCAAGAGCACCCTCCTCCGCGCGCTCGCCGGCCTCGACCGCGGTGTCGCGGGGCACGGCCGCATCGAGGTGCCCGAGCGGGTGTCGGTCGTCTTCCAGGACTCCCGGCTGCTGCCGTGGAAGCGCCTGCTCGACAACGTCACCCTCGGCCTGCGTGACGGCAACGCCGCCGGGCGCGGGTCCGAGACGCTCGCGGAGGTCGGCCTCGCGGGCCGCGAGCGGGCGTGGCCGCACGAGCTCTCGGGCGGTGAGCAGCAGCGTGCGTCCCTCGCGCGCTCGCTCGTCCGCGACCCGCAGCTCCTGCTGGCCGACGAGCCCTTCGGCGCGCTCGACGCGCTCACCCGGATCCGGATGCACACGCTGCTGCGCAAGCTCTGCGAGGTGCACCGGCCCGCCGTCCTGCTCGTCACCCACGACGTCGACGAGGCGATCGTGCTGGCCGACCGGGTCATCGTGCTCGACGGAGGAGTCGTACGCCACGACGCGCGGATCGACCTCGGCGCCCGCCGCTCGCAGGCGGACCCGGCGTTCGCCAGCCTGCGCGCCCGGCTCCTGGCCGAGCTCGGCGTCGAGGACGACCACGACGCGGTCCCCGGTCGACACACGGCCGACCGCCTCGGCGAGAGGGCAGCCTCGTGAGCCGGCAGCTCCACCTGAACCTGTTCATCTACCCCGACGGCCACCACGAGGCCGCCTGGCGCCGCCCCGAGTCCCAGCCCGAGCGCATCACCGACATCACCTACTACCAGGAGCTCGCCCAGCGGGCCGAGGACGCGAAGTTCGACGCCGTCTTCTTCGCCGACGGGCCGGCGCTGGCCGACAACATCCGCTACGCCGCGCGGGGTGGGCTCGAGCCGATCACCAAGATGACCGCGATCGCCGCGGCCACGGAGCGGATCGGGGTCATCGGGACGTCGTCGACGACCTACAACGAGCCTTACAACCTGGCCCGGCAGTTCGCCTCGCTCGATCACCTGAGCAACGGCCGGGTCGGGTGGAACATCGTCACCACCTCCTCGGGTGCCGCCGCGCAGAACTTCGGTCTCGACGCCCACCCGGCCCACGCCCAGCGCTACGATCGCGCCGAGGAGTTCCTCGACGTCGTCACCAAGCTGTGGGACAGCTGGGAGGACGACGCGGTCCTCGCCGACCGCGAGAGCGGGATCTACGCCGACACCGACAAGATCCACCGCATCGACCACGCGGGGGCGCACTTCTCGGTCGCGGGACCCCTCAACGCGCCGCGCTCTCCGCAGGGCCGGCCGGTCTACGTGCAGGCCGGCTCCTCGCCGGACGGGCGCGCGTTCGCGGCCCGGTGGGCGGAGGCGATCTTCACCGCGCACCAGACCCTGGACAACGCGCAGGAGTTCTACGCCGACATCAAGGCCCGGGCCCGGTCGCAGGGCCGTGACCCCGGGCAGCTCAAGGTGCTGCCCGGCATCAGCCCGTTCCTCGGGTCGACGGCTGCGGAGGCGCGTGCTCTCGAGGAGGAGTTCAACGACCTCACGCAGCCGGCGTACTCGCTGCGGCAGCTCAGCACCCTCGTCGGCGTCGACCTGACGGCGTACGACCTCGACGGGCCCTTCCCCACCGAGGTCGTCGCGCCCGTGGGCGACCGCGCCTTCCACAGCCGCTCCCAGCTCGTGCTGGACATCGTCGCCCGGGAGGCCCCCACGATCCGCCAGCTGTGCCACCGCCTCGCCGGTGCCCGCGGTCACCGGGTGGTGGCCGGCACGCCGGTGGACGTCGCGGACACCATCCAGGAGTGGGCCGAGCGCGGCGCCGCCGACGGCTTCAACGTGATGCCGCCGTGGCTGCCGGGCGGGATCGAGGTCTTCATCGACGAGGTCGTGCCGATCCTGCGCTCCCGCGGGCTGTTCCGCGAGGAGTACACAGGAAGCACGTTGCGCGAGCACCTCGGCCTCGACCGCCCCGTCAGCCAGTACGCACACCGCCCGAACTCGTACGAGCAGAAGGAAACCGCATGACCTTCGAGCACTACCGCCCTCTCGGCCGCACCGGCGTCCAGGTCAGCCCGCTGACCCTGGGAGCCATGATGTTCGGCGCGTGGGGCAACCCCGACCACGACGAGTCGATCGCGATCATCCACCGCGCGCTCGACGCCGGGATCAACGTCATCGACACCGCCGACGTCTACGCCCGCGGCGAGTCCGAGGAGATCGTCGGCAAGGCGCTGCAGGCCCGCAGGGGCAGCCGTGACGACGTCTTCCTCGCCACCAAGTTCCACGGCGGCATGCACGACGAGGACCCCAACCAGGCCGGCAACTCGCGCCGCTGGATCATCCGCGAGGTGGAGCACTCGCTGCGCCGGCTCCAGGTCGACCACATCGACCTCTACCAGGTGCACCGCCCGCGTCCCGAGGTCGACATCGACGAGACCCTCGGCGCCCTGACCGACCTCGTGCGTCAGGGCAAGGTCCGCTACATCGGGACCTCGACCTTCCTGCCGTCGCAGGTCGTCGAGGCGCAGTGGGTGGCCGAGAAGCGCGGCCGGGAGCGCCCGGTGACCGAGCAGCCGCCGTACTCGATCCTCGCCCGCGAGGTCGAGCGCGACATCCTGCCGACCGCCCAGAAGCACGGCCTGGGTGTGCTGCCGTGGAGCCCGCTCGCGGGCGGCTGGCTCTCGGGCCGCTACCGCCGTGGGGAGGATCCTGCAGTGACGTCGAGCCGGCTGCGGCGCCAGCCTGCGCGGCACGACCCCGCCTCGCCGGAGAACAAGGCGAAGCTCGAGGCCGTTCACGCGCTGCAGGAGCTCGCCGACGAGGCCGGGCTCTCGCTGATCCACCTCGCCCTCGGCTTCGTGCTGGCCCACCCGGCGGTCTCGTCGGCCATCATCGGACCGCGCACCCTCGAGCAGCTCGAGTCGCAGCTCGGCGTGGAGAAGGTCGCCCTGCCCGCCGACGTGCTCGACCGGATCGACGAGATCGTCCCGCCCGGCACGACGATCAACGAGGCGGACAGGGGGTACGCCCCGCCCGCGCTGGTGGAGGCAGCGCTGCGGCGGCGGTGACCGGCCGCACGCCTGCCCGCCCGTGGGGGTGGGCAGGCGTGTGAGCATGGTCTCGTCGGGGAACATCGACGTCTGCGGGGCGGCTGAGGGAGTCGTACAGTCCTCAACCACTCTGGAGGCAGCACCTTCATGTCCCGTGCATTCGAGTCCCTCGCCGTCGGCCCCTGGAAGCTCCCCCAGCGCTTCGTGATGGCCCCGCTGACCCGCAACCGCGCCGGCGAGGGCAACGCCCCCACCGGCCTCAACGCGGAGTACTACGCGCAGCGTGCCGGTGCCGGTCTGATCGTCACCGAGGGCACCGCCCCCAGCCACGTCGGGCAGGGCTACCTCGACGTGCCGGGCCTCTACACCGACGAGCAGGTCGCCGGCTGGCGGCTGGTCGCCGACGCCGTGCACGCCCGCGACGGCGTGATCGTCGCGCAGCTGATGCACGCCGGCCGGATCGCCCACGCCGACAACAAGGACGGCGTCGAGACGATCGCCCCGAGCGCCGTCCAGGCCCCGGGCGAGATGGTGACCGCAGCGGGGCCCCAGCCCCACGACGTCCCCCGCGCACCGGAGACCGAGGAGGTCGCCGCACTGGTCGGCGACTTCGTGACCGCGGCCCGCAACGCCGTCGCGGCGGGGCTCGACGGCGTCGAGGTGCACGCCGCCAACGGCTACCTGCTGCACCAGTTCCTCGACCCGACGATCAACCTGCGCGACGACGTCTACGGCGGCTCGCCGGAGAACCGTGCGCGCTTCGTCGTCGAGGTGGTCACCGCCGTCGCCGAGGCGATCGGTGCCGAGCGGGTCGGGCTGCGGCTGAGCCCGGCGCACCAGTTCAACGGCATCGGCGAGGAGATCGGCCCCGACCTGACCGCGACCTACCGCGCCGTCGTCGACGCGGTCGCCCCGCTGGGTCTGGCCTACCTCAGCCTCCTGGCCAGCCCCCTGGAGCCGCTCGAGTCCCTCGTCCGCGACCTGCGCGAGCGCTTCGACGGCGTCGTGCTCCTCAACGACGGCTTCGGCGACCTCACCACCCTGGAGTCGGTCGAGCAGCTCCTCGACACCGGGATCGCCGACGCCGTGGTCGTGGGTCGTCAGTTCCTCGCCAACCCCGACCTCGCCGAGCGCTGGCGGGCGGGCGCGGAGCTCAACGAGCCCAACCCCGACACCTTCTACGGCGGCGGCGCCGAGGGCTACACCGACTACCCCACCCTCGAGCAGGCGTCCTGACCGCTCGCGCGATCCGTCCGGTCGGCCCCGGCCCCGTGGGGCCGGCCGGACTCAGGCCGTACGCGTCCGCGAGGCGGCCAGCACGCCGAGCACCGCCGCCGCGGCGGCGAAGGCGAAGACCGTCAGGAACGGGTCGAGGGCCTGCCGCTCGGCGGCAGCGAACGCGGCACCGGCCACCGACAGCGCCAGCGCGGCGCCGAGCGAGTCGGCGACCGTCAGGGCCGAGGAGTTGAAGCCGCGGTCGCGGTCCGTGGACGCCTCCAGCATCGCCACCCCGGTGCGCGGGTAGGCGAAGCCCATGCCCGCGCCGGCCAGGACGTACGCCGCTGCCGGCACGACGGGGGAGGGGTGCGCGCCGGCGTCGTGGGCCAGCACGGACGCGGCGAGCGCGGTCAGGCCGGTGAGCACGAGGCTGGTGCCGACCACCATCGCGCGGGTGTGCGAGACCCGCTCGCCGAGCCGGGACTGCACCTGGCTCGCCACCGCCCACATGACACCGACGCAGGTCAGCGCGATGCCCGCGCGACCGGGCGACAGTCCCCAGTGGTCCTGCAGGACGTAGACGATGTAGGCCTCCGCGCAGAAGAAGGTGGCGGCGAGCAGGCCGCGGGTGGCGACCACGGCGGGCAGGCCGCGACGGAGCGTGCGGCTGCCGGGCGGCAGCAGGCGGCCGAGCGAGGTCCAGACCCCCGCGAGTGCCGCGAGCGCGCCGAGGGCGGCGAGCCCGCGGGCCGAGCCGGCCAGCTCCAGCACGAGCACCGCCACCGCGCCGAGCCCGGCCCACCACAGGCGTACGGAGGGGGTCGTCACGCCCTCGGCGTGGGGCTCCAGCCCACGCAGCGCCGGGGCGAGCAGCACCAGCGCGACCGCCACGAAGCCGACGGTTCCGAGGAACACCCAGCGCCACGACCACACGTCCGCGACCAGCGCCGCGAGACCCGGGCCGAACAGCGACGGCAGCACCCAGGCGGCCGCGAAGGACGCGAACACCGCCGGGCGCAGCGTCGCCGGGAAGACCAGCCCGACGATGACGTAGAGCCCGACGGTGAGCGCGCCGCCGCCCAGCCCCTGCAGCACCCGGCCGGCGAGCAGGACCTCCATCGACGGGGCCAGGCCGCACACGAGCAGGCCGGCCGAGAACAGCGCCAGCGACGCCAGCAGCGGGACCACCGGTCCGGTCCGGTCGCTCCACATGCCGGCCGCGACCATCCCCACGACCCCGCTCGCCAGCGGCGCGGCGAACGCGAGGGCGTACAGGTCGAGCCCACCCAGCTCGCGCGCGACGGTCGGCATCACGGTGGTGACGGCCATCGCCTCGAAGGCGACGAAGGCGATCAGCGCGAACATCGCGACCGTGGTCGCGGCGTAGGCCGGGGAGAGGATCCGCTCCCGCGGCTGGTGGGTGGTGGTCGTGCTCACCGTGGAGACGGTAGGACCTCGCGTGCACCTGAGGTCAATCGGAATAAGCAGGGTGGCGGCGGCGCTGGGCAGACAGTGACTGCCCTCTCCGTGCTCGACCTCGTGCCCGTCCGCAGCGACCAGACCACCGGTGACGCGATCGCCGCGTCCCGCAGCCTCGCCCAGGTGGCCGACGGGCTGGGCTACCGCCGCTACTGGGTCGCCGAGCACCACAACATGCCGGCCGTCGCCGCCACCAACCCGCCGGTGCTGATCGCGATGCTGGCCGCGGCGACCGAGCGCATCAGGGTCGGCTCGGGCGGCGTGATGCTGCCCAACCACGCGCCGCTCGTGGTGGCCGAGCAGTTCGCGCTCCTGGAGGCGGCCCACCCCGGGCGCATCGACCTCGGCATCGGCCGCGCGCCCGGCACCGACCCGCTGACCAGGTACGTCCTGCGCGGCAGCAGCGCGGAGTCCGCGGACGAGGCGGTGAGCAGGTTCGCCGAGTACGTCGAGGACGTCCGCACGCTGATGACGACCGAGGGCGTCGAGCTCCAGGTCGGCCCGCGCCGCCAGCCGCTGCGCGCGACGCCGGCCGCCCGCAGCACCGCCGACATGTGGCTGCTCGGCTCCAGCGACTACTCCGCCCGCCTGGCCGCCGAGAAGGGCCTGCCCTACGTCTTCGCGCACCACTTCTCCGGCGAGGGCACCGGCGTCGCGCTCGACCTCTACCGCTCGTCCTACCGGCCCTCGCCCGAGCACCCCGAGCCGCGCACCTTCCTGACCGTCAACGCCGTCGTGGCCGAGACCGAGGAGGAGGCGCACCGCCGGGCGCTGCCCAACGTCCAGCAGATGATCGCGCTGCGCACCGGCGCCCCGCTCCACCCCCAGCGCCTCGTCGAGCAGGCCGAGGCGGTCGAGATGACCCCCGACCAGCGAGCGCTGGGCCAGGCCATGGCCGCACGCTGGATCGTCGGCTCGCCCGACCGGGCCCGTACGCGCCTCGAGGAGCTCGCGCAGGAGTACGGCGTCGACGAGGTGATGGTGCACCCGGTCGCGGGTGCGGCGACCGGGACCGACGTACGCACCTCGCCGGCGCGCGAGGAGACGCTGCGCCTGCTCGTGTCCTAGTGGCGCTCCTCGAGCCCGACCGCCTCGCGGAGGTCGTGTGCGGCCTCGCCCAGCGCGGGGTCGTCGACGGCACGTGAGTCCATCAACGCGGCGAGCGCCTCGGCGATCACGTTCAGCTTCTCCTGCATCGCCTCGGTGTTGCGGCGGCCGGCGTTCTCGAGCAGCACGAGCAGCAGCAGCGACAGCACCGCGCCCACGGTGTGGATCGCCAGCTCCCACGCGGTGGGGGACGACCACAGCGGGTAGCTCGCCGCCCAGACGACCACCACGGCGACCACGACCGCGAAGAACGGTGCCCGGCTGATCGCCCTGGTCGACAGCTCGACGAACCTCTCGAACGGGTCGAGCCCGTCGTGCTTCTCGCGGCTCCGCGCCGCGTCGGTGCGCTCCATGTCGGGAATCTAGTGCCTGCCGAGGCCGGCGTCCCTCGCCCGGATGATCACGTCGGCCCGGTCGGTGGCCTGGAGCTTGGCGAGGATGCTGGTGATGTTGTTGCGGATCGTCTTGGGCGACAGGAACAGCTCCTGCGCGATCTGCGGGTTGGAGCGTCCCGCGGCGATGAGGTCGAGGACCTCGGTCTCCCGCTCGGTCAGCTCGGGGAACGGTCGCTCGGGACGCACGGGCGGGGTGAGCACTTCCGCGATCCGCGCCGCCAGCGAGGCACCGAAGACCACGCCGCCACCGTGCACCGTGGAGACGGCCCGGACGATCTCGTCCTGCTCGGCGCCCTTGCGGAGGTAGCCCCGCGCCCCGGCCCGCAGGGCCGCCAGCACGGTGCCGTCGTCCTCGCCCATCGTCAGCACGAGCACGCCGATGCCCGGGTTCGCGGCGACCACCTCGCGGGTCGCCTCGATGCCGTTCAGCACCGGCATCTGCACGTCCATGACCACCACGTCGGGCTGGTGCTCGGCGGCCAGCGCGACCGCCTCGGCGCCGTGGGAGGCGCGGGCGACGACCTCGATCTCCGGCAGCGGGTCGAGCAGCGAGGCCAGGCCGTCGCGGTAGACCGGGTGGTCGTCGGCGATCAGCAGCCGGATCGGTCGGGTCATCGCGCGCTCCTCTCCGCCCCGGGGTGGACCTCGGGGGTGGCCCCAGTGTGGACGACCCCGGCGCCGTACGGCAGCACCGCGTGCACGACGGTGCCCCCGCCCTCGGGGCACCGCACCTCGCACCGCCCGCCGAGCTCCTCGGCCCGCTCGCGCAGGGACAGCAGGCCCACCCCGGCGGTGACGTCCTCGCCGATGCCGCGTCCGTCGTCGGCGACGCTCACCGTGAGCGCGGACGCCCCGGCCTCGAGGCGGACCTCGGCCCGACGGGCGCCGGCGTGCCTGACCACGTTGGTCAGCGCCTCGGACACGATGCGGTAGGCGGCCACCTCGACGGCGGCGGGCAGTCCGGTGAGGTCCTCGGCGGCGACCGTCACCTCGACCTCGGACCGCACCCGCTCGGCCTGCTGTCGCACGGCCGCCTCGAGGCCGAGGTCGTCGAGGGCCGGAGGGCGCAGGTCGTGCACGAGGCGGCGTACGTCGTCGAGCGCCTCGCCCACCTCGGTGCGCGCCAGCGCCACCAGGTCGCGGGCGCGGGCCGGGTCGGCGTCGATCGCGTTGCCGGCGGCCTGCAGCCGGAGGGCGACGCCGCCCAGTGCCGGCCCCAGGCCGTCGTGGAGGTCGCGACGGATCCGGCGGCGGTCGTCCTCGCGACCGAGGACGAGGCGCTCGCGGCTCTCCTGCAGCTCGTCGGCGAGGAGCCGGGCGCGGATCGCGACGGCTGCCTGGCGGACGAGGTCGACGAGCAGGCCCTGGTCGCGGTGCGACAGCATCGACCGGTACCCCTGCACCGGCAGGACCAGGCGACCGACGCGCTCGTCGCGGTAGGCGATGTCGATCTCCTGCACCTCCGCCGGCTCGCTGCCGTGCGCGGCGGACAGGCGGCCGCCGTCGGGGGTCAGCACCTCGACGCGCACGTAGGCGACCTTGAAGGTGTCGGCGACCGACCCCGCGAGGGCGGGCAGCTGCTCGTCGACGCTGCCGGTCGTCTCGAGCCGGGCGGCGAGCGACGACACCGCGCCGTAGCGGTCGGCGCGACGGCCCAGCAGCAGCCGGTGCACCAGGCCGCCGAGCCAGCTGCGCAGGGGGCCGTAGACGACGACCGCCAGCACCAGCACCACCAGGGTCACGTCCCGCTCGTCGAGCCGCTCGCCGAGGAGCGCGGTGCCGGCGGCGAGCACGGAGAGGTCGACAGCGACGACGAGCGCGGCCACGACCGCGGTGGTCGACGTCCACGCCACGAGCGCGTCGACGTCGCCGAGGCCGGGCCGCACGAGGCCGATCGTCACCGACACGGCCAGCGCCGCGACGGCCGTGTCGAGGAGGATCGCGGTCACCACACCGCCGACCGACAGCGTGACGGCCGCCAGGACCATCAGGACGCACATGATCCCGGCCCACAGCAGCCACCGCAGCTGCGTGCGCTCCGCCGCCGACGCCTGCCGGTGGCGCACCCAGACCAGGACGACCGCCGCGACGATCGAGCCGAGGGTGAGCACCTGCGCGGCGCGCAGCATCACCTCGGCGGCATCGTCGGACCACGGGAAGCCGACGAGCTCGGTCGATCCGACGGGCTCGCCCGCGCCGAAGACGACCGCGTCGGGAGCGAGCAGCAGCGCGACGGGGAGGGCGAGGGAGGCGCCGGCGACACCGCCGGCGACGGTCCGCCAGCGGCCGCCCAGCAGGTGTCCGGTGGGGTAGAGCAGCAGGAGCGCGACCAGGCCGGTGAGCAGGAAGGCGCCCACGCGGGCGACGAACCAGTAGGCGAAGTCGGTCCCCGGGAGGTCCCGCGCCAGGCTGTAGGAGATCCAGCCGTCGAGCGCGCCGTCGACGGTCCACACGAGGGCGACCGCGCCGAGGACCCGGCCCACCGTGTCGCGCGGGCGGGCGAGCAGGACGACCACCGACGCCGCGGCCAGCAGCGCCCCCGGCAGCGCGGTGGCCGTGGCCAGCCCGGTCGACGCCGCAGCCCGCTGCGCGGCGGTGGTCGAGAGGTCGAGCCACACCGCGGTACCCACCGCGGCGAGCGACACCGCGGCGACGGCGACGGGCTCGAGGAGTCTGCTCACGCGAGCAGTATCACCGCGCAGGTGTCCCGCCGTCAGGGGACTGCGGTCCCGGGTGGGGAGGACCTGACGGAGGGACAGCGGACGGGACGCGCCTCCCTGTGGGGCGGGTCGTCGGGACGGCGAACCTTCCGGTGTGCCGCGACCGAGCGGCTCACCGCAACCAGAACCCACCAGGACCAGACAGGAGTCACCACCGTGACCGTCCACCACTCTCCCGCCCCCGCCCGCTCCGACGTCGCCACCTCGGCGCCGGACGGCCCGGGCCCCCGCCACCCGTACGCCCACCACGGCCGGGTCCTCACCGCCGGCGCGCTCGCGTGGGCCGCCACCATGGCGGTCGTCGGCATCGACCCGGTGGGCCACACCGACGAGCTCGTGTTCTCGCTCTCGTCGGGCCTGTTCCAGGTCGGCCTGCTCTTCCTGCTCCGTACGCTGTGGCGCACGCGAGCGCTCGGCGAGGGCCGCCTGGCCCGGCTCGTGCTGCGTGCCGAGGCGGTCGCCGTCTCCCTCGCCATCGGCTCCACGGCCAGCGACGGCCTCGGGCTGACCGACTTCGACAAGGTCCAGTACGTCGTGCTCGACGCCTTCTGGCCGCTGTCGATGCTCGGGATGTTCCTCATCGGCATCCGGATCGCGGTCGCCGGCCGCTGGACGGGCGCCACCCGCTTCTGGCCGATGGTCGCCGAGAGCTGGGCCGTCGTCGTGATCCCGACGATGGGCATCTTCGGCGACGCGGTGGCCCAGGTCGTCGCCGTCGTGCACCTCGTCGTGGGCTACGGCGTGCTCGGGGTGCTGGTCAGCCGCAAGACGGACTGAGCAGGACCGCGTCCCGCCACCGCTGGTCGAGGAAGGCGCTCTGGCGCCTGTCACGAGACCCCGGTCGACTCCGGGTCTCGTGACGGTCGCTGCGCGACCTCCTCGACCGGCGGCTGGTCGTCGTCAGTCCAGCGCCAGCCCCGCCGCCGGAGCAGCGGGACCACCTCGAGGACCGAGAAGAACGCCGTCCCGAGCTGCCCGGACAGCACGTGGCCGACCCCTCCGAGGAGGAGCAGCCTCGGTCGAGCATGCTGCAGACGGCAGACGGCCCGGCCGCGGTGCACGTCAGCCCACGGGAGGACGCCGGTGCGACCCCCGGCGGCGCCCGAGTAGGGTGCGAGCCATGACCCAGTGGGAATACCAGGTGGCGCCGATTCCGCTCCACAACGAGGCCCTGATGCTCAACAACTTCGGCCAGGACGGCTGGGAGCTGGTGGCGATCCACACCAACGCGCAGGGCGGGCTCGTGGCCTTCCTCAAGCGCCCCAAGGCGGCCTGACGTGTCCGCCGAGGCCCGCCTCGCCGAGCTGGGCATCACGGTGCCCGAGGTCGTCCCGCCGGTCGCGGCCTACCAGCCCACCGCCCGCACCGGGAACCTCGTCTTCACCGCCGGTCAGCTGCCTGCGCGCGACGGCGAGATGATCGCGGTCGGCAAGCTCGGCGGCGAGGTCAGCGAGGAGCAGGGCTACGAGTGCGCCCGCCAGTGCGCGCTCAACGCGCTCGCCGCGGTGAAGGCCGAGATCGGCTCGCTCGACGACGTCAAGCGCGTCGTCAAGGTCGTCGTCTTCGTCGCCT
>Ga0172375_10010185_pt1 | contig 12242 bp, 11 predicted proteins | sample LakKiv1m_FD_114537 | JGI IMG/M metagenome (GOLD analysis project Ga0172375, IMG submission 114537) | Freshwater microbial communities from Kabuno Bay, South-Kivu, Congo - kab_092012_11.1m | ecosystem: Environmental > Aquatic > Freshwater > Lake | place: Democratic Republic of the Congo... | reverse complement strand
TTTTTTAATATTTGCTTCAGCTTTTGTAAATAAAAAATTAGAATAGTGCAGGTTTTGTATTGATAAGTATGGAATTAAAATTAAGGAAAAACAGATTAAAACAAAAATAATTATATAGTATGGCTTATTTAAATTTAAGCCTTTTATTGTGAATAATTCATGCCTCTTTTTCGAAGCAAATAAATAGGTAATATAGCTAAGATATAAAACCAAAAGCAGTATAGGCAGGTATTTTTCCCAACTTAAACTTTTCTTTAAGCTAAGGGCAAGGGCTAAGAGCATAACTGTTGATATTATGCTCGGCCATTTGAGGTTTAAGCTACTTTTTTTTATAACTGCGTTTATATACTTATAAAATATGAGAATAAATAATAACCCGTAAAAAATAATCTGGCCCCAGCTTAAAAATTTATAACAAGGAAGTGATAATAATATTATTCCTAAAAAAAACAAAAGTGTAGGCATAATTACATATCTTTAAGTTTTGGCATTTTTTAATAGTGCCAGGTCAGATTCAACCATCATTTTTACCAATTCTTCAAACTTAACTTTAGGTTTCCATTTAAGTATTTTTCTAGCTTTGGAATAATCACCTTTTAAAATGTTTACTTCTGCCGGGCGGTAAAATTTCTTATCAATAACAGTGTAATTTTTCCAGTTTAGTCCTGCGTATTTAAATGCAAGTTCTGTGAATTCTTTTACCGTATAAGTCTCGTTTGTGGCAATTACGTAATCATCAGGTGTATTTTGCTGAAGCATCAGCCACATTGCTTCTACATAATCACCGGCAAATCCCCAGTCTCTTTTAGCTTCAAGATTTCCTAACCTTAGTTCCTTTGCCAAGCCAAATTTAATTTTAGCTACCGTACTGGTTATTTTTCTGGTAACAAACTCATAACCTCGTCGTGGAGACTCATGGTTAAAAAGTATGCCGCTTGTGGCGAATAAGTTGTAGGCTTCGCGGTAATTACGGGTTAGTTCAAATCCGGCAACTTTGGAAATACCATATGGGGACCGTGGATGAAAAGGAGTTAATTCTGTCTGAGGAGTCTCTCTAACTTTACCAAACATCTCGCTTGAACCGGCAAAATAAAATCTGCATTTTGGCGCTTTTTCTTTTAAGGCTGAGAGAACGTAATGAGTGCCATTTATATTTGTATTAATAGTGGAAAATTCATCTTCAAATGAATAGCTGACAAAACTTTGGGCAGCTAAATGATAACATTCATCTGGCTTTACCTTTTCAATAACATTAAATATACTAGCATAACTTTCCAAGGACGCAGGCAAAAGATTGATTTTTTTTGATATCCCCCTGATCCTCCATAATCTATGCTCAGGATCCTCTAAAGCAACCCGGCGTATAATACCATAAACTTTATATCCTTTTTTAAGTAATGATTCAGCTAAATATGAACCGTCTTGTCCTGTAATTCCGGTAATCAGCGCTTTTTTCATTCTTTTCTCCAGTTTTAAAATTTAGAATATTTTATATATAAAGCTAGCAATACGATTAAAGTTACTAAAGTTATCCCGTTTGCAACTATGATAATCAAATCATGCAGGTAAAATCCGTAAATCATCCAGCAGAATACACCAACTAAGAATTGCAAAATTGTAAGAATGCTTACATCTTTTACGGATTTATTTTTAGAAACTTTTACTATCTGAGGCACAAATCCAAGGGTTGTTAGAGTGGCAGCGCTTATTCCGATAATTTTCCAGATCATTAAAGTACCTTTTCTTTAATTAGTTTCTCATTGCTGCGAATCCAGTTGTAAATGTCTTTTAAAGTATCTTTGGGTGGTATTTTAGGAATCCAGCCCAATTCTTTAGTTATTTTCTTGTTATCCGTTAAGTAAACCTTGATATCGCCGGGCCGTGTTTGTGTGTCTTTGCCAATTTTTAGCTTATTGCCCGTAATTTTCTGGCAAATTTTTGTAGTTTCAATTAATGAAAGGCTGTTTTTTCTTCCGCCGCCGGCATTGTAAACTTTTCCGTTGATTTTATCCAGGCAGCCCAATTGGATATCAATTAACCGGCAAAGGTCATCAATATGTAACAGGTCCCTGCTTTGCTTGCCACTTCCTTTGAAGCCGATATACTTTAAGTCTTTTTTAAAATAGTGCGCTAGCATCCAGAAGGTAAAAATTCCTTGGTCTGCTTTACCGAACTGCCAGGGGCCTCCAACAACTCCACATCTGTTTATCACCCCTTTAATTCCGCAACTATCACAATACTCCTGTAAAAGCAATTCTGAAGACAATTTAGTCGCTCCATAAAGCGTTTTGCAGCCATTTATAGTGAATTCTTCATCGATTCCGGCGGTATACCAGTCAAATCTGGTGGATAATTCCCTGGTCTTTAGGTTATTTATCGCCTGATAAGGATAAACTCGGCTGGTAGAAAGGAATATCACATCGGATTTTTTTTTACGGCAGAATTCAAAACAGTTGATTGAGCCGATTAAATTTGTTTCTACTACATAGTAAGGGTCGTTATATCCGGCTAAAACTGAAGGTTCAGCGGAGCATTCCAGCATAAGATCAATTTTGGAGCTGAATTTAAAATCTTTAGGGTTGCGTATATCTCCGCGGACAAATTTGATTCCATGTTTCTTAAGCCTAGGCAGATTTAGTTCAGAACCTCGACGGATTAAATTATCCAAAACAAAAATTTTTGTTTTCGGGTATTTATTTTTTAAAAATACAGCCAAGTTGCTTCCGATAAAACCCGCACCACCTGTGATGAGTATGGATTTATATTTCATTTTTAGTTGTTAGCTTCCAGTTTTTTTATTAGCTGGAATTTGAGCTTCAAATATCTGTTTGATTGTATCTTCAATGTTATATTTATAATTCCAATTCGGATAATGGGATTTAAACTTAGACACGTCGCTGATCCACCAGATATGATCGCCAATACGGTTTTTATCAACATATTCAATATTCATTTCTTTGCCGCTTAATCTATTGCAAATTTCAACTGCTTCTAAAATTGAGACATTGGCGAACCTTCCTCCTCCAATATTGTAAACTTCACCCATGCGGGGATTCTGGAAAAAGTGATAAAAGGCATTTACTAGATCATAAGAATGAATATTGTCTCTTACTTGTTTGCCTTTATACCCAAAAATAGAGTATTTTCTACCGGTTACTGAACATTTTACAAAATAAGACAGGAATCCGTGTAATTCTGCTCCTGAATGTGCTGGCCCAGTTAAGCAGCCTCCTCTAAAAATAGCGGTTTTCAATCCGAAATATTTCCCGTATTCCTGGGTAAGAATATCAGCGCTGACCTTGGAAGCGCCAAATACGCTATGCAGACAGTTATCGATTGACATTTCTTCATCGATACCTTTGTAGTATTTGTGCTCTTTAGGCATTTCAAATCTTTTTTCAAGTTCGACTAGCGGCAAAGAATTTGGCCTGTCTCCGTAAACTTTATTAGTAGATGTAAAGATAAAAACAGCTTTTGGGGAAAAATTTCTAAACGCCTCAAGCATAACCATAGTACCTACAGCATTAACCGTAAAATCTGTTGCCGGGTCTTTAGCTGCCCAGTCATGAGAAGGTTGCGCTGCAGTATGCACTACAAGAACTATATCCTGAGCATATTTTTTGAAAAGTTTATTAATCTTGCCGCTATCCCTGATATCTATCGAGAAATTATGAAAATTTTTATACTTGTCTTCTAGGCGTTTTTTATTCCATAAGACACTGCCGTCAGAACCAAAAAAACTTTTTCTCATGTTGTTATCGATTCCAACAACATTAAAGCCCTTTTCACAGAAAAAACTCACTGTTTCAGAGCCGATTAAGCCGCACGAACCAGAGACAATCACAGTTGCCATTATATTTCTCCTGCTTTTTTTAGCAGCCAATTTTGGTTATCAATATACCAAAAAACAGTTTCTTTAATACCCTCCTTAAAATCAACCTTTGCTTTCCATCCTAGCGTTCTGTATATTTTATCAGAATTCAGGCTATAGCGGATATCATGGCCAAGCCTGTCTTTTACATATTCAACTGAGGAATCCTTGGCTTTAAGAAGCCGTAATATGCTTTTTACTACTTCGATGTTTTGTTTGTCCCAGCCGCTACCTAGATTATAAACTTCACCATCTTTGCCATTTTTTAACACCGTAAATATGCCTTGGGCGCAATCTTCAACAAAAAGCCATTCCCGCACATTTATACCCTTGGCATAGACAGGAACCTTTTGATTTTTAATAATTTTTGCAATCGATAAAGGAATTAATTTTTCCGGATACTGCCATGGCCCATAGTTATTGCTTGGCCGGATAATTATCGCAGGAAATCCGAAAGTCCTGATATATGATTTAATTAGCAGGTCTGCGGCGGCTTTGGAAGCTGCATAAGGGCTGTTTGGCTTTAAAGGTGAATCTTCAAAAAACTGCCCCTTTTTAATATCGCCATAAACTTCGTCAGTTGAGATGTGCACAAAGCGGCTGATAGAAAATTTTCTGGCAGCATCGATTAAAACCTGAACTCCGTTAATATTGGTTTCAATAAAAGCTGTTGGGTCAGCAATGCTGCGGTCAACATGGCTCTCGGCAGCAAAATTAACAATTGCTTCAGGTTTCTCGGTTTTTAATATTCTTTCGACAGCAGTTTTATTTTTTATATCCGTTTTATAAAACTTGATTCTATTTTTTACATCCCGCAACCTTTCTAAATCTCCGGCATATGTAAGTTTATCAACAACAACAATTTTTAGGTTATTTTTAAGGCAGATTTTTACAAAAGTACTGCCAATAAAACCAGCTGCGCCAGTTACCAGGACTTTGTGTAGTTCTTTACGCATTCTTCCAATACCTCGTGTATATTCCGGACGCTAAAGCCGGATTTTTCCAATTTTTCCGTCGATAATATTAAATTAGTCCTGATAAGATTGAGTTTATTATAATCAATTATTTCATAATTAAAACTTGGTACATATTTTTTATAAACATCAAGCAACTCAGGGTATTTTAAAGCACCCTTATTAACAGTGTTAAAAATACCCTTAGCCTCAATATCAATTAAATGTTTAATCATTTTTATAAAATCCGGAATATAAGTAATTGAATTTTCTATATCGATAACTTTTTTATATTTAATCAGTTTATCCAGAATATTTTTAGGGGAAGGTCTGTTGTCCAATGGTATGCGTATTCTAGCGATGATAACAGGGTATTTTGAAGCTAATATTTTTAAGGCAGCTTCAGAATATATTTTTGTCCTGCTATAAAAAAGATCAAAGAAATCTGGGGTAGATTCTTCGCTTATAGGCTTGTCTTTTGCATAGTCATAATTAAATATGCAACCGCTTGAAATGTGTATGAGTTTAATATTGTTGCGTAGCGCTATCTCGGCTAACATAACCGGTAGAAATGAATTTGCCAGAAGAGCATCGTCTTTAACTAGTTCGCAGTCATCAACATTATTTCTACCTGTAATCCCAATACAGTTAATAATAACTTTGGGATTATAACGCATAACTTCATTTTCAACGTCGCTGTATTTATAAAATATTTTTTCAGATGAGTTTCCACCCAGTTCTTCCTGGATACGGCTTCCGATATACCCTTTTCCCAGTATTAATATTTTTGAGTTATCCATTCTTAAGTATGCCTCGTAAGTAATTTCCGTATTCAGCCGGCAGCCCGACAGAAAGCTTCTCAAGTTGCTTAGCATTTATATAACCCATCCTATAGGCCACTTCTTCAATGCAGCCGATCTTAAGGCCTTGCCTCTCTTCCATAGTTTTAATAAAAACCGAAGCTTCAATTAATGAATCGCAGGTACCCATATCCAGCCAGGCATATCCTCTGCCCAAAAGCTTAACTTCAAGTTTTTTACTTTTTAAATATTCGTTATTAACGTCAGTAATTTCCAGCTCTCCGCGTTTAGATGGTTTAATATTTTTAGTGACATTAATAACGTGGTTATCATAAAAATATAAGCCAGTTACTGCATAATTTGACTTTGGCTGTTTGGGTTTCTCTGTAATGCTTTTGGCTTTGCCTTTATTATCCAGTTCTATAACACCATACCTCTGGGGATTTTTTACGTAATAACCTAAAATTGTAGCAGAATTTTTCTTGGATACCGTTTCGTTAAGCAGCCCGGATAATCCATATCCATAAAAAATATTATCACCAAGAATTAATGATACGCTGTCATTTCCAATAAAATGCTCGCCAATTAAAAATGACTGCGCAATTCCCTGCGGCTTGTCTTGCTGAGAATAAGATAGATTTATCCCCAGCGATGAGCCGTCTCCAAGAAGATCGATAAATTTTGGCAGAGCATCAGGCGTAGAAATAATCAGAATATCTTTGATTCCGGCAAGCATGAGGGTAGAAAGAGGATAATATATCATCGGCTTATCGTAAACCGGCAACAGTTGTTTGCAGACTGCCCTTGTTACTGGGTAAAGCCTTGTTCCTTTTCCGCCTGCTAAGATAATCCCTTTCATAAGCGTTCTCCTTGAAAACTGATTTAAAGTACTATTACCGTCATTCTGACCCTGAGCCGAAGGCGAAGGGGAAGAATCTGTAACGAAGAATTTTAAGATCCTTTGGCCTCAGGATGACGTATAAAAATTAAAAAGGTATCAAAACTCCGGATTCAATACGCTTTTCCGCTTTTGAAACATTCACTCTGATAAAAAAAGTTGCATTATTCTCTGCTAAAAAAGCATGTGTGCAGGTCAGCTCAATTCCTAAGCCTTCCATGCGGGCGTTTTTTAAAGCAATGATTACTTTATCGTTATCGTTTAGGATAATCTGGGTAAAAAATCCAATACTATGAATTTTTCCTTGGCCGTAATCCATATCAAAATTGACAGCCAGCTTGCGGTTAAATTTCCAGGTGCCGAAAAGTGTAATAATTTTCTCTTTATTAAGTTTGCCTTTGTTTAAGCCGATTCCCAGGCGATACTTAATAGAATTTTTTTCAGGGTAGAGATTTTTGCTTTCAAGAGTAACTTTAAAATTAAAGCCTGAGCTTAAATCGCTGGTTAAGGCATAGGTAAGCTTATTTTCAGAGCTGATTCCCCAGAATCCTTCAAAAGCCAGGGTATTATAGGTTTTTTTCTTAGTTACCAGGCTGGTTTTTTCGTATTTATAGGTTAATTTTTGGTTCTTATTAATTTCCCAGGCATTCTCAAATATCAGAGTGTCGGGTGCTGTAGATTTTTTAACCTGAAAATTAATCCGGTTAAATTCATCAGCATTCCAAGTGCCGTTTAATTTTAGAATGTGGATATGAGTTAAACCGTCTTTATCGTGGCTGGTAATCTCAAAAACTAATCTTGAACTTTCAACGGCGACAATGTCGCTTTTAATTACCAGGATATCGCCATCTTTCAGCCTTAACGTTAGGTTGTGGCTCGGATCCAGGCTGTAATTACCGATAAGAGAAATTTCTGAAGGTAACCCGAGGGTTTTTCTTAATGCTAGAGGCTCATTAATGCGGTAAAACAGGTTATTGTTGTTATCGGTAAGAAACTTCCCGTTAAGCAGGATTTTTTTGGAATTTTTCTTTAAAATAAGCCTGTTTTTACTGTCCAGTGAATATTTAATTTTCATTTATAATCAGGCGGCTATTGCAATAACTTTAAGAAGCGCCTTTTGCCGACTTTTAAGACCATTCCATCGGTAATGGTAATTTCTTCTGATTTCAGGACTTCGCCGTTAATAGTAATTCCTCCCTGGGTGAGCAGTCTGCGGGCCTCATTTTTGCTTGCAACTAATTTAGAGGCAATGAGGACATCAATAATATTGGCTTTTTCAGAAGAGACTTTAAATTCCTGGATATCTTCGGGTAGTTCTTTGGAGCTAAAAACTTTTTCAAAATTTTCTCTTGCCCTATTAGCTTCATCCGCTGAAGTAAAATTTGCAGAAGTTATTGTAGCTAATTTAATTTTGGCCTCTTTAGGATGCATAGCCTTAATTTCTTCAAGATTTTCATTAGTCAGAAGTGTGTAATATTTAAGCATTAGATCATCGGAAATAGACATTGTTTTACCGAAGATTTCTTCAGCAGATTCATTTATGCCGATATAATTGCCATAGGATTTGCTCATCTTCTGAACGCCATCAGTTCCCTCGAGCAACGGCATAGTTATGACAACCTGCTGCTCTTGATTATAATCTTTTTGTAAATCGCGGCCCATAAGCAGATTAAATATCTGATCAGTACCGCCAATTTCTATATCAGCTTCGAGCATAACGGAATCATAGCCTTGTAAAATAGGATACATAAATTCTAAAAGCGAAATATCTTCATTTTTTGATAATCTTTTTTTAAAATCTGCCCTGGCAAGCATCTGAGAAACTGTGGCATGGGTAGTAAGCTTAAGCATCTCCAAAACAGACATTTTATCAAACCATTGGCTGTTAAAAACAACTTTTAATTTATGAATATCTAAAACTTTCGAAACCTGCTTTTTATAGGTCTGTGCGTTTTTAGCTACTTCTTCTGGAGTGAGTTGCTTTCGTAGTTCAGATCTGCCCGTAGGATCGCCGATGCGGCCGGTAAAATCGCCGATTAAGAAGAATACGTTATGCCCTAAATCTTGGAATTGGCGCAATTTTTGCAGAAGAACTGTGTGGCCTAAATGTAAATCCGGGGCCGTGGGGTCAAATCCAGCTTTAATATTAAGCGGCTTATTTTTCGCGATGCTCCTCTCGAGCTTCTTTCTTAACTCTGGTTCAGAAATAATCTCAACCGCACCGCGCTTAATGATCTCTAGCTGTTGCTCAACATTTTTTGTCATATTAATTTTGGTGTCAGACACCAGTCAACCGTGATGGTGTCTGACACCGGGTTGTACATATTATATCTTTGCGCTCAAGCCGATTTTGGCCTGCTCGACATCAACTTTCATTACTTTAGCCTGGATTTTATCTCCGGCTTTAAGAGTTGCTACCTTATCTTTGTCAATTTCGCTGGCATAGATAAGCCCTTCAAGCTCGTCAGTGATTTTAACAAATACGCCAAAATCAGTGATCGAGACTACCTCGGTATCAAGCATGGTATCCAAAGGATACTTACCTGCAATTTCCGGCCAAGGATTGGTCTGAAGTTGTTTTAAACCTAAAGAAATGCGCCTGTTCTGCGCATCTACGGCTAAAACAATTAAATCAACCTTCTGGCCTTTTTTCAATACATCCTGAGGATGAGAAACTCTCTTGGTCCATGACATATCAGAGATATGAATCATGCCTTCTAAGTTTCCATCCAGCTCAACAAAAGCACCATAGTCAGTAAACCCTCTTACTTTACCTGACACTTTGCTGTTTATCGGATATTTGCTTTCAGCTTCAAGCCAGGGATTCTGTTCAAGCTGTTTAAGGCTTAAAGAAATCCTGCGTGAATCTTTGTCGACACTCAAAACCTGAGTTTCAAGCATATCACCCACAGCAAACATTTCGCTAGGATTGTTGACTCTCTTGGTCCAGGAAATTTCAGAAATATGGATTAACCCTTCGATTCCTTTTTCAAGCTCAACAAAAACGCCGTAAGGAAGAATATTAACTACTTTTCCTTTAACTTTATTGCCGATAGTGAATTTCTCTTCTACGTTTTGCCATGGGTCCGGAAATCTTTGTTTTAAACCTAATGAAACTTTTCCGGATTCCTTATCCATATTTAAAATAACCACGTCGATTTTATCGCCTAAAGCAACAATTTCTGATGGGTGACTGATTTTTGACCATGACATATCGGTAATGTGCAACAGTCCATCTACACCGCCTAAGTCAATAAAAGCACCAAAATCGGTGATTGCTTTGACTAAGCCCGGATGAATTGCGCCAATTTTTAATTCCAGCCAAATCTTCTCTTTCGCCACTTCCTTTTCTTTATGCATTGCTTCGCGGCGTGAAAGAATGATTGAGTGTCTTAAATTATTAACTTTGACAATTTTAAACTTGAATGATTTGTTTAAAACGTCCTTGTCAGCCATGCCTTTGAATGCGGATAAAGATGCAGGCAAGAAACCTTCGATGCCCATAACATCAACCAAAAATCCGCCTTTAACTTTTTTCGCAGGCTTACCTTCAACCAAGTCGCCTTCCTTTTGATTCTTAACGATTTTGTCCCAACCTTTGATGCGCAAGGCACGTTCCCTGGAAAGGGTGATAATCCCTGCGTCATTTTCAATATTTTCAACTAAGAAGTCTAATTCTCTGCCGACTTCCAGGTCTTCTTTCGAGAATTCCGCAATCGGAACGATACCTTCGGATTTAAAGCCAACATCAACTAAGACTTCCTTTGGCTTGATTGAAACAATTGTTCCTTTTGTAATTTGCCCTTCATTGATTATTTTTACGCTTTGAGCATAAAGTTGTTCAAGTGTTGCTCTGTCCATTTGATTCTCCTAACGAGTTACATTACGCCAATTTATGAGATTGGCTTGGGTTTAAAAATCTTTACTGCTTGTTTGTAATTACTTTGTTCGCCTGTGTTGCAATCTCTTGTATCAATTATTTTTTTAGTTTAACATGCTAAATGCCTGATGCTTTCCATAATCTTTTGCGAAGCATCGTGATACGGCATCCCCCTTTCTATAAAGATTTTTTCGCCGAAGCGGACACGTATGTCAGCTGGCATAATAAATTTTGCTCCCTTAGGCATTGCTTTTTCTGCACCTTTTATAAAGACCGGTATTACCGGAACTTGTGTTTTCGAAGCCAAGAAACCAACTCCATCTTGAGCTTTTGAATTTTCAATACTATCTCTTTTTCCGCCTTCGGGAAATAACAGTAATCCTTTGCCGGAGTTTAATCTTTTTATAGATTCTTTTATAGCTGAAATGTCAGCTTTTTCCCGATCAACCGGAAAAGCTCCCCACTTACGGAACATCCAATTCCAAAATTTATTGGCAAAAAGTTCTTTTTTTGCCATATAATTCAATTTTCTGGTGATACAAGTACCGACCAGAAATGGATCCATGTCGCTAACATGGTTACTGGCTAAGATGAAAGCGCCTTTTTGAGGCACATTTTTATTACCTTCAACTTTTACTCTGCAGATGAGCCTAGATATAATTAAAGATAAAATCCAGCCTAACCTATAAAGCATTTTTACAAATTTTTTGGATTAAAAATCATTTTCTTGCCCAACTCAACAAGTTTATTTGCTTTGGTCTGGCTTTTTGCCTCAGAATATACTCTCATTATCGGCTCAGTACCTGATCCGCGGAACATCAGCCAGTTACCATCAGAATCAATAATTTTTATACCATCAGCATCCTTAACTTCAACAACATCTTTATCTAAAAGTTTTTTTGTAGAAGCAAAATCCTGAATATTGACGTTAAGGTCTTTTAGAGCAAAATGATCCTTAACATAATAATATCTGCCGTATTCCTTCTCCATTTCTTCCAGGATTTTGGCTATAGTTTTTTTGCGGCAAACCATCATCTCTAAAAGCAAAAGTCCCGCCAGAGAACCGTCTCTTTCGGGTATATAATTTTTAAAACCCATGCCGCCTGCTTCTTCTCCGCCAACAACAATATTTTCATTAATCATTAATTCGGAGATATATTTAAAACCAACCGGAGTTTCATAAAGCTTAAGCCCGAGTTTTTTGGTAATATTATCCAACATGTTTGTACCGACAGTGGTTTTAACTACCCCGCCGGACATTTTACGATCCTGGGTCAGGTGTAAAATCAAAAGACCAAGAACTTTTTGCGGATTGATAAATTCACCTTTACCGGTAAAAGCAGCAATTCTGTCTGCGTCTCCGTCTAAAACAAGGCACAAATCGTATTTACTTTTTTTAAGCAATGCCTGAGTGCCAAGCAGATTTTCTAAAATCGGCTCTGGCCTTAAACCACCGAATGACGGATTTACATCGCGGCGGATAAAATCAACTTTAATATTTGAACCTTTGAGTACATCGGCAATGTATCCGTTACCGCTGCCGTGCATAGGATCAACTAGGATTTTAAACTTAGCTTTTTTGATAGACTTTAAATCAATATACTTTTTTAAAAAAGCGACATAATCTTTGGTTAAATCCGTTTTTGTAATCGTAGCGGTTCGCGCTTTTTTATCCGGGCTTGGTTCAATGATTAATTTTTCAACTTCACTGGTGATATCGGTGCCTGCTGCCCCACCGAGATTGGTCTTAATTTTAATTCCGTTATATTCCGGAGGATTGTGGCTGGCAGTAATCATGACACCACCGTCTAATTTTTTAAGTTTTACGGCGTAGCTAAGC
>Ga0172375_10010184_pt1 | contig 12243 bp, 14 predicted proteins | sample LakKiv1m_FD_114537 | JGI IMG/M metagenome (GOLD analysis project Ga0172375, IMG submission 114537) | Freshwater microbial communities from Kabuno Bay, South-Kivu, Congo - kab_092012_11.1m | ecosystem: Environmental > Aquatic > Freshwater > Lake | place: Democratic Republic of the Congo... | reverse complement strand
GGCAATCGGCCACAATGATCCAGATGAGCGTGGGTTAGTATTACTCCGGAAACCTGACTAAAATCAATATTAGGCTTGGTCGAATTTAGTCCAGAGTCCTCAGGTTTCCCTTGGAACATACCAAAATCAATCATTAGACCGGTTTTCCCTGAAGTCAAAAAATAGCATGACCCGGTTACCATAGCTGCTGCCCCTAAAAATTTTATTTTCACTATTTAAGTGTATCAAATCAAGTACACCCTTCAACTTTTATTTTGTTAAAATGAAATTATGAACTGCCCCCACTGCAAGTCACCACTGTCCACCATTGATATCGACACAGTAGATGGTCGTGTTGTAAAAATAAACGAATGTTTAAATTGTGGAGGTCATTTTTTAGAACCTTTTCTGGCTAATTTCATCAGTGCCAACACAGCAAAAAACATTGACTCGGTTATTCCAAAATCAAAGCAGGTTTCTGCCATCTCTCCAATTTGTTACAAATGTGGGCAACCCATGTCGGGTATTAAAGACGACGCAGTCCCTTTAACAGTCACTGTTTTTACTTGTCCCAACAATCACGGAGACTTTTTCCCAAAGAACCAACTACTCTTATTCAAACAAGCCCAAGACGCGAAAATTAATTTTCATAAAATCTGGGGTATACCCCTTAAATCGGCTTTTGCGGTTGTCTTACCGCTGTTATTGGTTTTTACGGCCATTGCCACAATACCAACAGTCATCAAACAAATGTCGACACCACAAGAAACTCGTATTAAGGCATCAGAAATAATAACCCAACCACTAATTAGTCCAATATCTCCAACGCACGTTCTTATATCTTTTTCCACCAAGAATTCTGTAAAAACTTCCCTCCGTTTTACTGAAGGGATGCAAAAAGAAATAATAGTTTCAGACACTCCCCAAACCAGCCACCTTATTAGTGTCGAGGAGCTGCAACCCTCCACTATCTACAAATACGTCATCGTCCTTGATCAGGATGGAAAAAAGGTAAACACTTCCGAATATACCTTTTCAACACCCTAAGCCATAAAAAAAGCCATCGGATTTTACCCGATGGCTTCTACTTATTTCCCCAAGGCGCAATTTACGGCGTCTGTCAGATGAGTGTTGCCGTATGTATTACCCCCGCAATAGGCGGTCCAAAATCTCTGATTGTTCTGGTCTGTCTCATTCCGGCTGGACTCAAAACGGACTTCGTTAACAAACACCCCGCCTGAGACAACCGACCAATCAACCATCTTTAGGAGCGTATCCCCCTGGTAGTAGTTTGATACACCACCGTCGACAACGACTGTATCGCTATCGACAACAACCAGGTCTACTTCAAGAATAATCGCCTTCCCGCCGAGTATGACCTCGTTGCCGTTGCGGTATATGATATCTGTTACCGTTTTCGGATCGCCAACGATAAATTTATCACCCGCCCACGGAACAAAGATTTCCACAGGCAAGTTCAAAAGAGCCCACCCGTTCCTCACAAACAACATGTTCGTTTTTTCGCCGTGAGTTACATTAAAAATTGCGAAGCAGGAATTTACCATTGAAGGCATCGAACCTGTGGCATCCTCTACAACTTGGCTCAGAGATTCTTCCAATGTAAAGACATCAGCCCCAGTCACGACGCAGGCTCCACCTCTGGCAGGCTCAACCCTAATTTCAGTTACCACAGGCTCGACCGCCTGGGATTCTTGCAAAACCTCAGGTTCGACTACTTTCGTGGCTACGGACTCAACCGCCACAGGCTCAGCTGTTGGAGCGCACGAAACCAATCCAAGGCACACCAGGAGCAGAATCAGGAAATAGATTTTTCTCATCTCATCCTCCATCAGAAATTTGTTTGGGAATGTTCTAGCGTACCCTGGAATAGTATCACAAATAGCCTCAAATGTCAAGTTATAGGATAAATATCACTGGATGGTTAATCACAGCACAAAGCGCTAACAACCCGGACAATCGTCCGGGTTGTTAAACCATCTGGGTTCTAAACACTATAAACTTTCACAGCCTCAACTTCAGTCATCGTGTTGTCAGAAGAATCCCACACACCTTTTGCCTTAACAACATAACCTGGCTGGATAGAACTAACAGTTACCTCCTTACCTCGCTTATCAAGAATCCGTGCTCCAGTCAAATCAACCCTCACATCCCCCCTTCCTTTGCTTTTCAAAATAATAATTTGACCTGACAAACTCTTAACAGTTCCTTTAAACTCACCAAACCTTTTCTCAATCGATAAATCCCTTATCATCAAAGCTCTCATTGTGGTACCATCCCCCTCCATTTTTCCAACCACGTTCACTTCGTGACCGATTTTAATTTCTTTAAGACTTCCTTTCCCTTCATACCTTCTAAATATCTTAGTTCTTTCATCAATTAACACAGTTATTTGCCCACCCTTATCTCTTGTTACAACAATTGAGTTCTCATTTACTCCGTCAACCTTTCCCCTACCAATTACGGCATCTTTATTCTTACTTCTGCTGTATTGCCTTTCAATTTTTTGAAAAGCTTGATTGGCAGTATTGGGCAGATCCTTAGCCCATACGGGTGTCATGGAAGAACCATAAATAACCAAGCTCAAAAGGGCGGCACTTGATAATCTTTTAATTTTTTGGGTTTTGTAAGACATAATTATTACCCTCCTTTCACAAATATATACGTGAACACTCCCAAAAAAGTTTCATTTATCTTCAAACTCAAATTTTTTTATCTGCTTCCACCTATTGTTCCTTATTCCGAATTTCATCAATATATATATGCCTAACAAAATCAAAACTGTCAAAGCAATTAATGCTTTATGCACCTTCACCCAAGGCAGTTCATATCTTAATATTTCCCACGTTTCAGAGCTCAAGTTTCTAATAACATCAAAAGAACGCATGCCCTGCATCTCAGAAATCAATTCGCTCATAAACCACAGCTCACATACTAAAACAATCAACCCACTCACCATAACCATTTCAAACCAATGGAGCGTTCTCCTTTTTTCAAAAGAGACAATTCTACGCATTAACTTTATGGTCGACTTATCTTTTTTCATTTTTTTATTTTTTTAGCCAACGTCATCTTTGCCCTTTTAAGAAGAGTCCGAACTGTGTTAAGAGGTACCCCCAACTTATTTTGCATCTTTTTGTACGACATTTCTTCAAAGTAATACATTTTGATTACTTTCTTATATATCTCCTTCAGTTCTCCTATTGCCTGATGAAGTCTTCCTGTTTCCTCCTTCTTGTGCACCTTCTCATACATATCTTCTCCTTCAATTCCAATTACTGAATCGAATAGAGGCAGACTTTCCTTCTTTTTTCTATACAAATCCATAATCGTATTTTTCGTAATCTTATAGATGTAAGGGGCGAACCTCTTCTTGATGTCAAAGTGGTAAAGATTCTTATATACCTTAAACAAACTGTCCTGAACCACTTCTTCCGCATCCTTCTCTTCTTTTAAATATTTTCTTGAATATCTCATTAGCTTTCCCTCATACCTCAAAACCAGCTTTTCAAAAGCCAACACATCACCACGTTTCACTTCTTTTATTAATTCTTCATCATTCATTTACAGTTTTATAATTCTATCTCATACACCAAAAATTGTTCGTATTACAATGAGACTGTGGTGGCAAAACCAAAAAACGAACTAACGTTCCAAAGACTTAGTAGTGTAAAAATATTTGCGAGACAATTCCAAAATCCCTTACTTTATGTCTTAATAATTGCCTCCGTCGTATCATTTTATTTTGGAGAAAGAACTAGCTCTTTAGTCATCATTGTTATGATGACAATTTCAATTCTTCTTGGTTTCTGGAATGAATACTCGGCAGAAAAAACCGTCTCAGATCTTCTAAAGAAAATATCCCTAACGGCTGTAATCATTAGGGGTAGTACAAAAATTGAAATCCCTATAAAAGAAATAGTTGTTGGTGACACGGTCTTGCTTTCAACAGGTTCAATTGTCCCTGCGGACATTTTAATAAACACTAGTTTCAATCTGGAAACAGACGAATCAATCCTCACCGGGGAGTCACTTCCTGTTGCTAAAAATGCAGGCGATAACGTGTATATGGGTAGTGTTGTGACTTCCGGAAACAGTGAGGGACGAGTAATGGCGATTGGTAAAGACACCAGATTCGGTCAGATTAGCGCCAGCCTTTCGATTCCAAAACCTATTACAGAATTTCAAAAAGGACTCACCAATTTTTCTCTTTTACTGGTCAAAATAATTAGCATCATGTGTGTTGTCATATTCGTAGTCAATTTTTTCCTTGGTCATCCAATAATTGACTCACTTCTGTTTTCTTTAGCAATAGCTATCGGTCTTACCCCCGAGCTTCTACCTGTTATTGTCACTGTTAGTCTTGCTGCCGGAAGTCGTCGCCTTGCTAAAAAGGAAGTCGTCGCTAAGCAACTAATAGCCATCGAAGACTTAGGTAATATGGACATCCTCTGTACTGACAAAACTGGCACGCTTACGGAAGGTACTATTACTCTAAACGAATATTTTAATCTCGACCATGAAGAAGACTCACACGTCCTCAATCTTTCTTTGTTATGCAACACCGCCGGACCTCACGACAAATTTAATATAAATAGTATCGACCAATCCATTTGGAACTATGCCAATAAAAACAACTTTACACTTCACAAAAACCACAAAAAGATTGTCGTATCCCCATTTGACTTCGATCAAAGAGCAATGTTTTCTGTGGTCAAGAAAGATAATGTTTACTCCTATATATTAAAGGGTTCTCCTGAAGTAATTCTTAACAAATGCCGTCTAACAACCAGACAAAAAAAGCACGCTAAAGAGGAGTTGGAACTACTTGGTCGTCAAGGCATCAGGGTCATTGCTGTTGCAGACAAACGAATTACTCTAAAAACCAATTATTCATTTTCCGACGCATTCGGGCTTCATTTAGCCGGATTCTTGGCCTTTTCCGACACACCCAAACCCAAAATCACCAACACTCTAAACGTTTTGGAAAAATTAGGTGTCACCATCAAAGTTGTTACTGGGGACAACGAACTGGTTACCAAACATATTTGTTCAATGGTAGACATTCCTTCAACTTATTACTTATTAGGAACAGAGATTGACAAACTTACGGACCAAGAACTTTCCCTCAAAGCTACCCAGGTTGACTTCTTTGCCCGAGTTACCCCGGATCAGAAAGTTCGCATACTCCACTCACTTCAACAAGGAGGCCACACTGTCGGGTTTCTTGGCGACGGTATCAACGATTCACCGGCTCTTCATGTGGCTGATGTAGGAATTTCAGTAAATACTGCAGTTGATGTCGCCAAAGATGCCGCATCAATTGTCTTGCTAAATAAAGACTTATCAGTTCTTACAAACGGAATAATCGAAGGAAGAAAAATATTTAGTAACACTATCAAATATGTTTTAATGGGTACTTCCAGCAACTTTGGCAACATGTTCTCTGCTGCGGGCGCATCGTTTATGTTACCTTTCTTGCCCATGACAGCTACCCAAATACTTTTAACCAATTTTCTTTACGATATCTCACAAATTACCATACCAACCGACAATGTTGACGCAGAAGATATCCAAAAACCAAACCGTTGGGATATTAACACCATCAAAAGATATATGTATACTTTTGGACCAATCAGCAGCCTCTTTGATTTCGCAACTTTCGGTATGATGTTGTTTATTTTTAAAGCCAAAGAGCCACTGTTCCAAACTGGCTGGTTCATTGAATCACTAATTACCGAAATCCTGGTAATCTTCGTAATCCGTACCAAAAAAATTCCTTTCTTTACTAGTAAACCTAGCAGAACACTCACAATATCTAGCCTACTTATCGTTCTGGTTGGTATATCTCTTGCCTATTTACCCATTGGAGGACAATTATTCGATATGGTTCCCTTACCGGGTATATACTTCTTTATCCTCTTAATTTTTACCATCGTTTATTTATCTATCATCGAAACAGTAAAATATTTCTCAAAAATTGTCTAACCTATGAATCGTAAGTTCACCCCATACGAAATTAATCAGTTAAACAAATACGGTCTATCAGATGTAGATCCGGATACCGTTGGTGAGAAACCCGTAGAATATATCACAGGACATTCTATTTTTAAAAATCTAGATTTCTTAGTCACTCCGTCAGTCTTAATTCCAAGAATCGAAACTGAAAAATTGGTTGATCTTTCTCTTGATTTAATTACAGAAAAAGAAATGACCCATCCAGTCATCGCCGACATAGCCACCGGATCTGGATGTGTTGGTATTGCGGTTGCCAAAAAACTCCAGCTGGAAAACCACCCTTTCACAATATTTCTATCAGACATCTCCGACCAAGCCATAAATGTTGCTCGTGGCAACGCCCAAAGAATTCTTTCCTACCAAACAAATGTTTACTTTGAAACTTCTGATCTTCTCAATAACTTCCCTTCCATAAAATTCGATATCATCACAGCCAATCTTCCTTATATCCCAAGCTCCAATATCAATAAACTCCCCGATTCGGTTAAAAATTATGAGCCCATTACAGCTCTAGACGGAGGAGAATACGGATCATCCTTCATAAATCGCCTCATTACTCAACTCCCAAACTTTCTAAATAAAAATGGCGTTTGTTTTCTGGAAATTGACGATACACAAACGGCGAGCAGTTTCCAATTTTTAGAAAATATGATTATCTCCACAATAAATGACTGTTTCAACAGACCTCGTTTTCTTTCGGTTAAGCTCGGATAAACTTATTTGTAATAACCCTTAATCTGGAACAAAACGTAAAAACCTATTGCTGCATTCAATAAACCACCAATCAAATTGCCATTTAATAAACTTCCGACAGCTGACACAATCACCGCATAATACATCAATCTCCATGCAAACATCTTGCGTTTAAATAATCCGGGCAATGCCCACAAATTTAACCCTAAACTTATCATCTGAACCCACCAAACAATCCCAAATCTATATCCGTATCTAAAGCCACTCATCATGTAAGACATTGGCATTACAACACTCCCCAGACCTAAAAAAGCGAACAGCCACGGAAGCATCAATACTATCAAAACTACATCAATCCAAGGACCAAAATTTACCAAGGCTTCTTTTACGGATTTTGGTAATGCTGGTAGTTTTTTTACAAAGAAATCTTCAAGTTTAGACTCCCAGCCCTCACCACCAACAACAGAATTTTCTAATACAACCTTCTTTGTTTTCTTCGCCATGATAATATTTTACATCAATTTAGTAAATTATCATACAATTACAAATTGTATTTTGCCATTTCGATCAGGTATCTTTTATCTTCTTGTGTGAATGTTTTTTGTTTTAAATAATTTAATTTCAAAGAAAAGATTAATGGTATCCAGAAAATCATATTTTTCCTATCCCTTCCGGTGTATGGTTCTTTTGTAAAACACATATTAAGAATTGAATCGATTGAGTCATCGACATGCTTGGAGGCTTTTTTGTTCCTACCTCTCATTTTCCAATATTCACTGGCGAATAGTTGGCTCCATTCAATATTGTTTAGAAAAAATTCAGCTTCATCCAATAACAAAATATTATTCTGACCACCTCTTCTGTTTTTTGTCTCCATAACATTCTTAAGCTTCTCCAAACCTTTATCGATTAGTTCCCAAAATAATGCGTCCTTACTGGAAAAATAATAATAAAAGGTTCCTTTCGCAACACCAAGCCTACTCACAATTTCATCAACCGATACCTGGTCAAATCCTCTTTGTGAAAACTCATTCAGACTAACCTTTAATAGCCTATCTCTCCCCCCAAATTTTGAAGGCTTTCCCGTGTCTTTTTTCATATCATCATACCGATATATTTGGTGAATCTGACCATGTAGTCATTATCACATCAAAAATTATAATTTGCTAAACTTAATCAATGTCAAAGCAGATATTTCTGTCCTTGGTTTCTATCGTATTGAGCTTACTAATTGGAGCTCTGTCGACTTCTCCAACCATGAAAGTTTCTATACAAACCGTCTTCGATTCTCAAGAAAATCAGGCAGAGTTTAATGGCCAGGTTGTAGCAATACCACAATATCTAGCAATGACCCCTCCCCTACCAAAGGTTCTTGGCGATTCTACTTCCTCAAAAAAAATCTATGTTGATCTAACCAATCAACGTCTCTATGCCTATGAAGGCGACAACCTAATCTACAATTTTCTTGTATCTACCGGTAAATGGGGTCGGACACCAACCGGCACCTTTAGTATTTGGGGAAAATTCCGTTTCATAAAAATGTCAGGGGGGTCAAAGGCACTACATACTTATTATTACCTACCAAACGTGCCATTCACTATGTTTTTTAGTAACGACAAAGTCGCTGCCTCAAGAGGATTCTCAATTCATGGCACCTACTGGCATGATAACTTTGGCCAGCCCATGTCCCATGGTTGTATAAACATGCGGACTTCAGAAGCAGCCCTCATTTACAACTGGTCAGATCCCCAACTACCGGAAAATCAAAAAAGCGGAAAATCTTCAAAGGAAAATCCCGGCACTCAAGTAATTATTTATGGGGTTACACCTCAATCATAATTTCAATTTGACAACTCACAAGTACTGTGAGCTATAATACGCACTGACATGACAAAAAACACTATTTCCCTTCTCAAAAAATATTTTTCTCGCTTTCCGGTCACGAAATATCCAAAAAACACAATAATTTACAAGCCGGGTGACAAAATAAAAAATATTTCATTTGTGAAATCCGGTTTTGTCCGTTTATATGTTAAAAATGGCAACCAAGAGACAACCCTAAATCTTTTCCGCCCTGTCTTTCTAGTTTCCATGGCTCAAGCAATGTCCTCAAGACCAAATAATTTTTACATCGAAACACTTACAGCCTGCGAACTTCATAATGTCGAGAGGGACGAATTTACCAACTATTTGAACGAAGACAAAGAACTCAACGAAAGAATAATGGGTTACTTCTTCGGTTCAGTCACCCAATTATTAGGCAATCAAGCAAATATTATTTCTGGTAACGCTACAAACAAGGTTGCTTCCGTTTTACTACAGCTTGCTTTTGATTATGGCCAAATGAAAGAAAACCATTTGATAGTACCTTTCCCAGCCACCCATCGTATCCTTGCAACCCTTATCGGACTTACACGCGAAACAACATCAGTTCAAATGAGTAAACTTCAAAAACTTAAAGTCATCTCCACCAAGAGAACTTCATTTACCGTCATCAACCTGGACGAGCTCAAAAGACTATCCCAATCTAAAGAATAATCAGCTCGAGGTCAATCTTCTGATTTTTTCAATTTCTTTTTCTACCGCCATAAGTCCTCCCTGTATTAAGTTTTCTCCGTGTACAAAAGCCAAATCATTCACATAAGGAATTTGGGGTTCAATGACAATATCGGCATCGCGGACTTCTTTTTTTGCCAAATGGTATCTCAATAAAAAATAGCTGTTCTTAAAAACTTCCGTTTTGGATGAACCTATCTCCTTTCTGTTATCCTGCAAAAAATACACAGAGTCTAGGTTTACCGCAATAATCACATCTGCACCCATATTCCTTGCAATATCAACAGGTACTGGGCTAGACACTCCTCCATCCACTAACAATCTTTCTCCTGCCTTGTACGGTTCGAAAACTAAAGGTATAGACCCGCTTGCTCTAATTGCATTTGCCAATTCTCCCTTACTCAAAACAACTGTTTCAGCAGTATTAATATCTGTCGCTACTGCCGCAAAAGGCATTGCCAAATCCTCAATTTTTACATCTCCGATATATTTTCTTAAATACTCAAGGGCTTTTTGACCTTTTATTAATCCCATTCCCCAAACAGGATCGGAAAATATACCCAACAGGTCTTTATAGTTTAAGCTGTTTGCCATTTTTTCAATGTCTTCGATATTTCCTTTGGCTGCAAACAAACCACCAATTAATGCTCCAGCACTTGATCCGGCAATGATGTCGATCTTCACCCCATGTTTTAGCAATCCCTTAATCACTCCAATATGAGCCAAACCCCTGGCCCCTCCGCTCCCCAATACCAAGCCCACCTTTTTCCTTGACATAATCTAATATTACTCGCAACCTCTATAATAAAACTGTTAAGAATTTAAATATATGACAATATTTGAAGTATTTATTTTAGCCTTAGTCGAAGGATTTACTGAATTTCTTCCGATTTCTAGTACTGGCCACCTAATTTTAGCTGAAAGATTCTTGCAGATAACTCCCACAGATTTTTCCTCTTCATTCAATATCATTATCCAATTTGCCGCCATAGCAGCGGTTCTATTTTGTTACTGGAATAAAATAATAAATTCACGTTATTTATGGAAAAAAGCACTTATAGCTTTTTTACCGACAGGACTGTTGGGTTTTATTCTCTATAAAGCAATCAAGGGTATCCTAATTGGCAACGCAAACGTTATGATTACTGCAATATCTCTACTAATTGGAGGAGTTATCCTTCTTTTTGTTGACAAATTCTCAAATAATAAGGGGGGTGCTTCTACTTCAAAAGATCTTTCTATTAAAAGTCTTCTACAAATTGGTTTATTCCAATCTTTATCCATGATTCCGGGAGTTTCAAGATCTGCAGCCTCGATTGTTGGTGGTCTTTCTACCGGCCTCAGCAGGGTCGAAGCTGTTGAATTTTCTTTCATTTTAGCAATTCCGACAATGATGGTTGCTTCTGGATACGACCTTTTAAAAAATGGCCTATCCTTTTCCGGTGAAGAATTATTACTACTTACTTTCGGTTGCGCTGTCGCATTTATTTCTGCTTTAGTCGCTGTAAAGACATTCACCCAATTTGTAGCAAAAAACAACTTCACTCCATTCGCGATATATAGAATAATCCTAGCAATAGTTGTCTTTGTAGTTCTAAGCTAACAGTTTTTGAAATTATTTTTTCCTCTTTCCTTTTGCAGAGTTCTTCTTTGTTTTGTGCCCTGCTTTGGTAACCTCTTTGGAAAAATAAATCTTATAGACCAAAAAACACACAACAGCCATTGCGGCGACGACCATAGAAGCCTCTGGATCCAGCATTGCTGTGAATAAAACAAACATTGCTGCAATTACTGATATTGTTATCTCAAGCATTTTGTTCATATTTTACTATATTACAAAAATACTCAATACACCAATCACATTCTCATTTCTTGGACCTGGATTTTTTTGGCATAGTTGAAAATTTCAAAGCTTTATAACCAGGACAATAACCACTAAACCCGGTCAATATCAACCATAACGCAATAATAAATAACACAATTCTCATCGCCCCAAGTACCGAACAATATGCAATAAATCCTAAGAATGTTCCCAAGACAACTCTTATCACCCTATCAACATCACTCTCATTTTGTTTCATTTATTACAATAATTGCTTATAACCCACTTTACCATATTTCTTATCCAATACACCACTATGTTAAACTTGACCCATGACAGATCCCCTTACAAAGATTTATCAAACAGTTGATGAGTTGGAAAACACAGGAACTTTGAAGAAATACCGCGTTATTTCTTCGCCACAAGGGTCTTGGTTAAAGGCTGACGGCAAGGAGGTCCTCAATTTCTGCTCGAACAATTATTTAGGTCTCGCCTCCGACACTCGCATCAGAAAAGCCGTCACTGAGGCAGTAGCTCAGTTTGGAGTTGGAACCGGGGCAGTAAGGGCACTTTCCGGTAATTTTTCGCTTCACGAAGAACTTGAAGACTCACTTGCTAAATTTAAGGGGACAGAATCGGTAATGCTTACCCAAAGTGGGTTCGTCGCAAATCTTATTGCAGTTCAAACTCTAGTCGACAAAGAAGACATCGTTATTAGTGATGAACTAAACCATGCCAGTATTATTGACGCGGTCAAACTTGCACAGGTTCAAACAAAATACATATATCCCCACAACGACCTTGATGGACTTAAGTCAAAACTAGAAGAAGCGATTGCAATTAGAAAAAACGAAAAGCGCACAGATGGAAAAGATAAAATCATTCTAATAATCACAGATGGCGTCTTCAGTATGGATGGTGATATCGCCCCCCTACCGGGAATTGTTGATCTAGCTAAGAAATATGGTGCAGTTACCATGGTAGATGACGCCCACGGAGAAGGTGTACTTGGATCAAACGGAAGAGGCATCGTTGATCATTTTAATCTTCACGGAAAAGTTGATATTGAAGTTGGCACCCTCTCAAAAGCCTTAGGAGTTGTTGGTGGATGTATAGCAGGTAACAGAAAACTCATTACCTACTACAAACAAAAAGCT